>Ga0101944_10004136_pt1 | contig 18578 bp, 13 predicted proteins | sample DewCreD2012metaG_FD_75245 | JGI IMG/M metagenome (GOLD analysis project Ga0101944, IMG submission 75245) | Hot spring sediment bacterial and archeal communities from British Columbia, Canada, to study Microbial Dark Matter (Phase II) - Dewar... ... | reverse complement strand
AACCCCCTACACCTCTGCCCGTTACACCTTCACCAGCCCCTCGCTCACCCTCCCGTTCTCCATTCCGCTTTTGCTCGCTCCAGCCTTCCGCTTTTGCTTTTCCCCCGGCAGCCCCGACATCCCCCCCTGATCCTCGCTTTAGGGAGGGCAGGTCGTGGGCGGAGAGCGGCAGGCAGGAAGATTGTTGCATTTTTCTCTGTCGCGGGTTGCGCGGCAGTTGACATGGCGCATGATTTGCGGCACAAATGACAATGTTTGTGGCGGCGCCCGTTTGCGCCCCGCCGTGCTGGGTTCTGCGACCCGCGGGATCAGCCGGGAAGAACCTGCGGCGCCGAGTGAGCGTTCACCCGATGATCCAGCCTGTGACAGAGCAGAACCGCCCAGAGGCGGCGGACGCCTTCGCCGGCCGCGGCGTTCAGACCCCGGCCGCGGAACGGGTCCAGACCGACGGAAAGTTCTTCCGGATCGGATCGCGCAAGTTCTACGTCAAAGGCGTGACCTACGGTCCGTTCCGTCCGGGGCCCGACGGTTCGCCGTTCGCCGACCCCTCGCGCACGGCGGCCGACTTCGATTTGATTCAGCAACTCAACGCCAATTGTTTGCGCCTGTACCACACCCCGCCGCCCTGGTTTCTAGACTTGGCGCAGGAGCGGGGGCTCAAGCTCCTGATCGACTGCAACTGGGCCAAGCACACCTGCTTCCTCGACGACCGGAAGGCGGCCGAGGAGGCGCGGCAGATCACGCGCGCGACGGCGCGGACGCTGGCGGGACATCCGGCCGTCTTCGCGCTGTCGCTGGCCAACGAGATTCCCAACGACATCGCGCGCTGGTACGGCGCGCGGCGCATCCGGCGTTTCCTGAACGAACTGGCCAGGATCGTCAAGGAGGAGGATGCCCAACGGCTGGTGACCTTCACCAACTTTCCTTCCACGGAATTCCTGGAAGCCGAGGGCGTGGATTTTGTCAGCTTCAACGTGTACCTCCACGAACAACGCCCGTTCCAGAACTATCTCTGCCGTTTGCAGAGTCTGGCCGACGATAAGCCCTTGGTGCTGAGCGAATTCGGCATGGACGCGCTGCGCGAAGGCGAGGAAGCGCAGGCGGCATTCCTGGCGGGCCACCTGGAACTGGCCTTCCGCGCCGGCTTGGCCGGCGCAATGGTGTTCTCGTTCACGGACGACTGGTTCACCGGCGGCCATCCGATCGAGAACTGGTTTTTCGGGCTGACGGATCGGGAGCGCAAGCCGCGGCCCGCCTTTGCGGCCGTGGCGGAGCAGTTCCGGCTCGCGCCGCACTTTCCGTTGCCGCGCACCCCAAAAGTGAGCGTGGTGGTGGCCAGCTATAACGGCGCCGGCACCCTGCCCGCCTGTCTGAATTCGCTGACGCATTTGAATTATCCGGACTACGAGATCATCCTGGTGGACGACGGTTCGACGGACGACACGGCGCGGGTGGCCTCGCACTACCCCCAGGTGCGGACGCTCGTGCATCCGTACAATCAGGGGCTGAGCGCGGCCCGTAACACGGGCATTGCGGCCGCCGCGGGCGAAATCGTGGCCTTCACGGACAGCGACTGCCGCGTGGACGAGGACTGGCTGTATTACGTGGTAGGCGACCTGCTGGCCACCGGCGCCGCGGGCATCGGCGGACACAACATTCCGCCCCCCGACAGCCATTGGGTGGCCGACTGCGTGGCGGTGGCCCCGGGCGCTCCGGCGCATGTGATGCTCGACGACCGCACGGCGGAACACATTCCCGGCTGCAACATGACCTTCTGGAAATGGGCCCTGGAAGCGCTCGAAGGGTTCGATCCGACGTTTCGCGCCGCCGGCGACGACGTGGACGTCTGCTGGCGGCTGCAGCAATTGGGCTATCGCATCGCCTTTTCGCCCGGCGGCTTTGTCTGGCATTACCGCCGCAACACCGTGGGCGATTACCTGCAACAGCAACGGGGCTACGGCCAGGCGGAGGCGCTGCTGATGCACAAGCATCCGGAGTACTTCAACGTCGTGGGCGGCATGCGCTGGCGCGGACGCATCTACGGTCGGGCCCGTTACCAGGAGCTCTTCGGCCGCTCGGTCATCTACCACGGCCCGTTCGGCAGCGGGCTGTTTCAGTCGCTGTACACGCCGGATTCGGTGGGGCTCCTGCCCTTCGTCACCAGTCTGGAGTGGCACGTGACGGTGACGCTGGGCCTGGCGCTGCTGACGGCGGTGTGGGGCGCGCTGTGGCCGTTGGCGGCGCTCGCCGTGCTGGCCAGCGTGGCGGTGGCGGTCGCGGCCGCCGCGCGCGTGGCGTTGCCGGTGGCGAACCGCCGCTGGTATTCCCGGCCGCTGGTGGCGCTGTTGTACCTGCTGCAGCCGATCGTGCGCGGCTGGCCGCGCTACGCCCGGCGGATCGTCGCGCCCGAGACCCCGCGGGCGGCGCAGGCGGCCGTGCGCGCCCACGCCGGGCGCTACCGGCGCGTCCACGCGCGCGAAACCGTCTGCTACTGGAGCGCCGAAGGCGTGGAGCGCTTGACCTTCTTGCAGCGGCTGCTGGAAATCATCGACCGCGACCGCTGGCAGGCGCACATCGACAGCGGTTGGGATGACTACGATGTGTGCCTCTACGGCGACCGCGTCAGCCGGGTGCTGATCCGCACCGTGGCCGAAAACCACGGCGGCCGCCAGCGGCTGCTGCGGGCGAGACTCTCGGCCCACTGGACCTTTCTGGCCAAAGTGGCCTTCGCGCTCGTGGGCGGCGACGCGCTGATCATCCGCAAGCTGTTTCCCACCCGGCTGTGGTCCTTGCTGATCCTGCTCGTGATCCCGCTGCTGGCCGGCTACTTCCACCTGCGGACCCGCCGCACCATGCGGCTGGGGCTGGCGTTGATAGATTGCGCCGCCGGGGAACTGGGGTTGGCCAAACTGGGCCCCCAGCAGGGGGCGGAAGCCAAATGCGCAAATACCGCCGGCTGATCGGCTATGCCCTGCGCGAGCGGCGCACCCTGTTGACCATCCTGGGCCTGACCGCCGCCTTTCCGCTCCTGGCCGCCGTCCAACCCTGGCCGCTGAAAATCCTCTTCGACTCGGGCTTGGGCGGCCGGCCGCTGCCGCCCGCCGCGGCGCGCTGGGCCGCCGCCGCGGGTCTGCGGCCCGGTCCGGCCGGGATGATCGCGCTGGCCGCGGCGGCCGGCCTGGCGGTCTTCGCGCTGCAAAGCGCCCTGGACGCGGCCATCACCTGGGCCTGGTCCGCGGCCGGCCAACGCATGGTTTACGCGCTGGCCGCCGATTTGTTCCGACGCCTGCAACGGCTCTCCCTGCTGTTCCACAGCCGGCGCACGGTCGGCGATTCGCTCAGCCGCCTCACCGGCGATGCCTGGTGCATGCATACGGTGGCGGAAGGCTTGTTGATCGCGCCCCTGCAGCAGACGCTCACGCTCGCGGTCGTGGGCGCCGCGGCCTGGTCGCTGGACCCGCCGCTGGCGGCCCTGGCGCTGGCCGTGGCGCCGGCGCTGGGCGCGGCGGCCTGGTTCTTCGGCGGCCGCCTCAAGCGCCGCGCCCGCGCCAGCCGCGAGGCGCAGTCGCGGCTGATGAGTTTCGTCCATCAGACCCTGGGCGCCTTGCCGGCGGTGCATGCCTTCGGCGCGGAACGACGCACGCGCCGGGAATTCCGGCAGTTGGCGCGCCATGCCACCGCGGCCGCGCAGCGGCAGACCGCCGCCCGCAGCGCCTATGGCATGGTCAACGGCTTGCTCACCACCATCGGCCTGGCGGCGCTGACGTATGCCGGCGGCCGGCGGGTGCTGGCCGGCGAGTTGCCGCTGGGCAGTCTGCTCGTGCTGCTCGGCTATCTGCGTTCCCTGCAATCCGCCGCGCAAGGACTGCTGGGCCTGCACGGCACGCTGCGCTCCGTGGAGGCCAGCGTGGACCGGGTGCTCGAAGTGCTGGATGCGCCCGAGGAGGTCGCCGATCCCCCTCAGCCTCGGGCGCTGCCCTCGCCGGTGCGCGGCCACGTGCGGCTGGAAGGCGTCGTCTTCGGCTACGAACCCGGCCGGCCGGTGCTGCGGGGGATCGATCTGGACGTGCGGCCCGGGGAAACGCTGGCCCTGGTCGGCCCGACCGGCGCGGGTAAGAGCACCCTGGCTGCGCTGGTGCCGCGGCTCTTCGACCCCTGGGCGGGCTGCGTGCGGCTGGACGGCATCGACGTGCGCGAGCTGCGGCTGGCGGAGCTGCGGGCCCAGGTGGCGCTGCTGCTCCAGGACCCCTTCCTGCTGCCGCTGAGCGTGGCGCGCAACATCGCCTACGGCCGGCCCGCCGCCACCCGCCGCGAAATCGAGGCCGCCGCCCAGGCCGCGGGCGTGGACGAGTTCATTCGCCGCCTGCCCCAGGGCTACGACACCGTGCTGGGCGAACGCGGCGCCGCGCTCTCGGGCGGCGAGCGGCAGCGCCTGGCCATCGCGCGGGCCCTGCTGAAGAATGCGCCGGTGCTGATCCTGGACGAGCCGACCGCCGCTCTGGATCCGGCCACGGAAACGCTGGTGCTGGAGGCCATCGGGCGGCTGATGGCGGGCCGCACGACCTTTCTGATCGCCCATCGGCTCTCCACGGCCCGGCGCGCGCAGCGCATCGCCGTGCTGGACGGCGGCCGGCTGGCGCAGTTGGGCACGCCGGCCGAACTGGCGGCGGCGGACGGCATTTTCGCCCGCCTGCTGGCCGCCGCGGGGGAGGGCCGGCCATGAAACCGTGGTGGTTCCGCTTGGGCCGCTATGCGCGCCCCCAGGCCGCAGGACTGGCCGGCGTGGCGGCGTTGATGCTGGCCGGCGTGGCGCTGGAGACGCTGCGGCCCTGGCCCATGAAATGGATCATGGACGGCGTGCTGGCCGAGCGCCCGCTGCCCGTGGCGGCCTCCGCCTGGCTGGCGCGGCTGCCGGCGGCCGACACGCCGCCAGGCCGGCTGGCCTGGCTGGCGGCGCTGACCGTCGCGCTGTACGCGGCCCTGCAGACCGTGCGCACGCTCCAGGCCTACGTCCAGTCCGGGATCGGACTGCGCATGGTCTTCGACCTGGGCGCGGACCTCTTCGAGCATCTGCAACGCCTGTCCCTCAGCTTCCACGGGCGGCGGCGGGCGGGCGACCTGCTGCGGCGCGTGACCACCGACACCGGCTGCGTGCGCGATCTGGTGCTGTGGGTGTATCTACTGGCCGCCTCCTCGCTGGCCAGCCTGGGCGCGATGCTGGCCGTGATGTGGCGGCTCGACCGCGGCCTGGCGGCCCTGGCGCTGGCGGTGGCCCCGGCGCTGGGGTTGCTGATCCGCCGCTTCGCCCGGCCGCTGACCGACCGCAGCGCGCGCCAGCAGCAGCTCGAGGCCGAGATCATGGCCCTGGCCGAGCAGACCTTGACGCTGCTGCCGCTCGTGCAGTCCTATGCCCGCGAGCCGGCGGAAACGCGCCGCTTCCGGCGTTTGTCGCGGCGAACGGTGCAGGCCTATCTGGCCAACATCGGCGCGCAACTGCGGTTCAAAATCGGCACCGGCGCCCTGACGGCACTGGGCACGGCGGCCCTGACGGCGCTGGGCGGCTGGCGCGTGCTCCAGGGCCGCCTGACGCCGGGCGAGCTGTGGGTGTTTCTCTCCTACCTGGCCGCGCTCTACGCGCCGATGGAGACGCTGGCCTATCTGTCCATGGGTTACGCCACGGCGCGCGCCTCCGCCCGGCGCGTGTTCGAAATCCTGGACGCGCAAGCGGACGTGCGGGACGCCCCCGACGCCGTGCCGTTGCCGGTCGTCGCCGGCCGCCGGCCGGCCCGGGTGCAGTTCGAACGCGTCACCTTCGGCTACGAGCCCGGGCGGCCGGCGCTGCGGGAGGTTTCCCTCGACGTGGCGCCGGGCGAGACCGTGGCGCTGGTGGGGCCGACCGGCGCGGGCAAAAGCACGCTGGTCTCGTTGATTCCCCGCTTCTACGATCCGCAGGCGGGCGTGGTGCGCTGGAACGGAACGGACGTGCGGCGCCTCCGGCTGGCGGAGCTGCGCGGCGCGATCGCGCTGGTGCTGCAGGAAGCGTGGCTGCTGCCGCTGACCGTGGCGGAAAACATCGCCTATGGGCGGCCGGATGCCGACCGCGCCGCGATCGAACGGGCGGCGCGGCTGGCGCAGGCCGACGAATTCATCCGGCGGCTGCCGCAGGGCTACGAGACCGTGCTCGGCGAGCGGGGCGTCACCCTCTCGGGCGGCCAGCGGCAGCGGCTGGCGATTGCCCGCGCCCTGCTGCGGGAAGCGGCGGTGCTGATTCTGGACGAGCCGACCTCGGCCCTGGACGCGGCGACGGAAGCGGCGGTCATGGCGGGGCTGGCGGCGTTGCAGCGCGATTGCACGACCTTCGTGATCGCGCACCGCCTGAGCACCGTGCGGCGCGCCACGCGGATCGCGGTGTTGGACGGGGGGCGGATTGTCGAAGTCGGGACGCACGAGGCCTTGCTGGCCGCGGGCGGCTTGTACAGCCGCCTGCATTTGCAGCCGCCGGGGTCGGCCGAACGCCCGCCTGCCGCAACCGGGGCGGAGGAACAAACAGCCCGAACCTAACCGCGACGCCAGGCGGCGGGCGCGCGCAGCGCCGCCAGGAGGAACAACCATGATGAAGACCGTGCCGATCGTTCTGAGCGCGTCCGTATTGGCTTGTTCCGCCGCCGCGCCGGCGAAGCTGGCGGCGGCCGCGAACGAGCGTTCCGCCGCCCGGCCGCCGCACCCCAAGAAAGGACTGTGCATGACCGCCCGCCGGGAAAACGGCGAGCGGTGGCGCGAGCGGGCCGCGGCGCTGGGCGTGAGCTGGCATTACTCCTGGGGCCCGACCCTGCCGGCCGAGGAGCCGCCGGGCGCGGAGTTCGTGCCCATGATCTGGGGCTACGGCGGGCCGAGCGACGCCTTCCTCAGCACGATCCGCGCGCTGACCGTTGCGCCGGGGAAGCCGTTGCGCCCGCCGCTGCTGGGCTTCAACGAGCCGGACGGCAAGAAGCAGGCCAACCTGTCGGTCGAACGGGCGCTGGAAGCGTGGCCTTATCTGATGCAAACCGGGCGCCGGCTGGGCAGTCCGGCCGCGGTGCATGCCGACGGCGCATGGATGCGCGAGTTCATGACGCAGGCCGAGGCGAGAGGCTATCGCGTCGATTTCGTGTGCGTGCACTGGTACGGCGGAGCGAACGCCCAGAGCCTGGTGAACCGTTTACGACGCATCCACGAAATGTATGGCCGGCCCATCTGGCTGACGGAGTTCGCGGTGGCCGACTGGCAGGCCGAGAGCGTCGAACAGAACCGCCACAAGCCCGAGGCGGTGCTGCGCTTTATGAAGGAAATCCTGCCGCAGCTCGACGCCTTGGACTTTGTGGAGCGCTATGCCTGGTTTTCCGCTTCGGAGAAGGACAAGGCTCTGGGCAACTCGGCCTTGTTCAAGGAGGACGGGTCCCTGACGGAGCTGGGGCGCTGCTACGCCGAGCATGCGTACGCGCGCGGCGCAGAGGCGGCGGGCGGGCAAAAAGCGGCTGGCATGGAAGCGGGCGAGCGTGTACCGTAGCGCGCGATTCACAGGAGGAACCGCAGTGGCGGGGGGAAAATCCGAAACGGCGCGCCGCGGCGCTCGGCGCGACCCGGCGGCGGCCGCGGCCGCCGCGCTGGAGGCCGCGCTGCGCGACCGCTGGGAGCCCGACTGGACTCGGCTCGGCCCCTGGCCGGCGCCGAACGGCTGGAGCCTGGCCCCGGACGCGCTGCGGCTGGCGGCGCGGCTGGTGCGGCGCTGGCGGCCGCGGCACATCGTGGAATTCGGCTCGGGGTTTTCCACGCGCGTGCTGGCCCAGGCCTGCGCGGCGGTCGGTTTGCCCGCCGGCATCAGCTCCGTGGATCACGACCCCGAATTCGGGCGCGCGCCGCGGCTGGACGCCCGGACGCGCGCGGCCGGCGTGCGGCTGCGCCACCAGGTGGCGCCCCTGGTGGCGCGGGATTGCGGCGGAAAACTGCTGCCGCTCTACGGGCTGCGCCCCGAACGGCTGGCCTCGACGCGGCCGGCCGACCTGGCGCTGATCGACGGCCCGCCGGTGAACCTGGGGGGGCGCGAGGGGACGCTGTATCAAATCATGGATCTGGCCCGGCCGGGCACGCTGGTGCTCCTGGACGATGCCGGCCGGGCGTCCGAACGCGCCGCCTGCGCCTGCTGGCAGGCCAACCTGGGCGAGGCCATCGCCGTGCGGCGGCTGCCGGGTTTTGCGCGCGGGTTGGCGGCGGTGATCGTGCGCGAACCGGTGCCGCGGCGCGCGCTGTGGGAGCGCAAGCTGGAAGCGACCCGGCGGGAAATCGAGGCGCTGACCGCGCCGGGCGAAACGTTCATCCTGGCGGAGGACGGCCAGTCGCTGCCGGCCTGGAGCGGCGGCCGGCGCGCCGTTCCGCTGGTGTGCCGGGGCGGCGTGGATTGGGGCGCGCCGGCGGACTCCGCCGCGGCCGCGCGGGAACTCGAGCGCCGCCGTCGCGAGGGCGCGGGACACTTCGCCCTGCTCTGGACGGCGGCCTGGTGGCGGGAGACCTATGCGGGGTTCTTCGAACGGCTGCGCGCGAAGTTCCGGTGCGTGGCGGACCACGATCGGCTGCTGATGTTCGATCTGCGCAGGAGGCCGCGATGAAGATTTGTCTGGTTTCCAGCGAGTACCCGCCGGAGACGGGCGGAGGCGGAATCGGCACGCAAACCTACGTCAAGGCCCAGGGGCTGTCCGCGCGCGGACACGAGGTGCACGTGCTCAGCGCCTCCTGGGATCACGAATCGCGCCTGCAGCGGGACAACGCGATCACGATTCACCGCATCGGCGAGCCGCGGCTGCAGGTGCCGGGCTATGAGCTGAGCACCTACTGGCTGGCCTACAGCCTGGCCGTGGCGCAGAATCTGCACCGTCTCTCGCAGCAGATCGCCTTCGACATCATCCAGTTTCCGGAATACGGCGGCGAGGGGTTCGTCTTTCAGACCGACACCTTCGAGTACCGCCGGGCGCGCTACGTGGTGCAGTGCCACGGCCCGCTGGGCATGTTCGTGGACCACATGGGATGGCCGGAACGGGGCAGCACGCTGGAGCGGATCGGTTGTTTCCTGGAAGGGACGGTGCTGCACTATGCCGACCTGGTGCTGGCCTCGAGCCACTGCACGGCCGCGATCTGCGCGCAGCGCTACGGGTATCCGGTGGAGAAAATCGCGGTGATCCACAGCGGGATCGACACCGCGCAGTTCGCGCCGCGGCCGGCCCCGGCGGACGAGCATCGGCCGCGGGTGTTGTTCGTGGGCAACTTCGTCGGCAACAAGGGCTTCGAGTTGACGGTCAAGACCGTGCTGCGGCTGCGGCAGCGCTACCCGCGGATTCTGCTGCGGGCGATCGGCAAGGCCGACCGCCAACGCGTGCAACAGGTGCGCGACTGGGTGGCGGCGGAGGGCGCGGCGGAGAACTTCGAGATTCGGGGCTATGTGCCCTACCGCGAGTTGCCGGAGCACTACGCCTGGTGCGACTTCTTCTGCGGGCCCTCCTCGTTCGAAGGCGGGCCCGGGAACATTTACCTGGAGGCCATGGCCTGCGCGCGGCCCGTGATTGCCTGCCACACGGGCGGCGTGCCCGAGGTGGTGGAGCACGGCCAGCGCGGGCTGTTGATTCCGCCGCGCGACACGGCGGCGTTGGAGGAGGCGATGGCGCGTTTGACGGAGCAACCCGAGCTGCGCGAACGGCTGGGCCGCAATGGCCGGGCCTGGGTCGAGCAGAACGTGGCCCAGGACAAATACATCGACAAGTGCGAGCGGCTGTATCGGGGGCTGCTGTCATGAAGCGGCGGCGGCGGCTGGTGGTGCTGGGCATGATGGGCCGCTGTCCTTTCGGCGGACAGACCTGGCTGTATCTGAACTGGTTGCGCGGTCTGGCGCGCGGCGGGCACGAGGTGTACTACGCGGAGGACGACACCGTCTGGCCCTGGGATCCCGTTCGCAACACCATCACCGACGACTGCCGCTACGCCGTGCGCCACGTTCGGCGCTGCCTGGAGCGCATCGGACTGCGCGACCGCTGGGCCTATCGGCTGGCCGACCGTCGTGGCGCCTGCTGGGGCCTCTCGGAGCGGCGCTTGAACGAGCTGTATCGGGGCTGCGACGCGCTGCTGAACATTTGCGGGGCCACCGACCTGCGCGCGGAGCACCTGGCGGCGCCGCTGCGCGTGTATGTCGAAACCGATCCCGTCACCGCCGAATTGCGGCTGGCGCACGGCGACCGCCACACCCGCGAAGCGTTCGCCAACCATCACTGGCTGGCGACCTACGGGGAAAACCTGGGCGCGCCCGACTGCGGCGTGCCGACCAACGGGCTGGAGGCGAAGTATCTGCGCACGCGCCAGCCGATCGACCTGGACTGCTGGCCCATGGCCTACGACCGGCGCGCGCCGCATTTCACGACCATCGGCAACTATCGCCAGCAAGGCAGCGACGTGACCTACCGCGGGGTGCGCTACTACTGGAGCAAGCACCGCGAATGGCGCAAGTTCATCGCGCTGCCGCGGCTGACGCGGCAGACCTTCGAACTGGCGATGTGGCCCGGGCCGCGGGATCGCCGTTTTCTCGAGCGGCACGGCTGGCGGTTGACGCCGCCGCTGGAGATGTCCCTGGATGTGTTCGGCGCCTATCCGGACTTCATTCGCCGTTCGCGGGGCGAGTTTACGGTGGCCAAGGACCAGAACGTGCGGCTGCGCAGCGGCTGGTTCAGCGAGCGCGACGCCTGCTATCTGGCCAGCGGAAAGCCGGTGGTGGCGCAGGACACGGGCTTCGGCTGCGCGCTGCCGACGGGCGCGGGGTTGTTCGCCGTGCGGACGCCGGCGGAGGCCGCCGCGGCGATCGAGGCCATCAACCGCGATTACCGCCGGCATTGCCTGCAGGCCCGACGCCTGGCCCGGGACTATTTCGAAGCCGGTGCCGTGGCCCGCCGCCTGCTGGCGGACATCGGCCTGGCCTGAGGGGAGGCCGTGAGGGGGCAGCAACCTGGGGCTGTGATCCCAAGGGGGGCTCCCAAAAAACCAACGAACATCGAACATCCAACATCGAACGCGGAACCTCGAACGTCAGACTTTCGAATTTCGACGTTGGATGTTCGTTCGCAAAGATGCTCGCTTCTGCGTATCATGTCCGAACGGAACAAACACTGCCGGACATAGGGTACGCGGCCGGGCGGCGGTCCGGGAGGGGGAAATGGCGGGGGAACGGTTTTTGATCGTCAATGCCGACGATTTCGGCTTGAGCGGCGGCGTCAACCGCGGGGTGGCGCTGGCGCACGAACGCGGCATTCTGACCAGCGCCAGCCTGATGGTGCGCGGCACGGCCGCCGCGGAGGCGGCGGCCTACGCCCGGGCGCATCCCGCGCTGGCCGTGGGCTTGCACGTCGATTTCGGCGAGTGGGTCTATGAGGGCGAAACGTGGGTGCAGCGCGAGGCGGTGGTGCCGACCGACGATCCCGCGGCGGTGGCCGCCGAAGCCGCGCGGCAGCTCGAGCGGTTTCGGGAACTGCTGGGCGCGAATCCCACCCACCTCGACTCCCACCAACACGCCCACCGGGCGGAACCCGCGGGCGCGGCCATGCGGGCCCTCGCCAGGCAACTGGGGGTGCCGTTGCGGCTGGCCGCGGGCGGCATTCGGTACTGCGGCTCGTTCTACGGGCAGGCCGAGAAAGGCTACCCCTATCCGGAAGGGATTACGGTGGAGGCGTTGCTGAGGCTGCTGCGCGGTTTGCCGCCGGGAACGACCGAGCTGGCCTGCCATCCGGCCGCCGAGGCCGACACCGGCTCGGTGTACGATGCCGAGCGGGTGGTGGAGTGCCGCGCCCTGTGCGACCCGCGGGTGCGGGAGACGCTGCAGGCCGAGGGGATCGTCCTGCGCTCGTTTCGGGACTATGGCGCGGCCATGCGCAAACGGTAGAAGCGGGCCGAGCGGCCGCCGTCGCCCGCATTCGTGACCGACAGCGGACTGCCGTCGCCCAGCAGGTTGGTGCGCACGTCGGTCCAGAGCGGGCCGCGCGGATCGTCGGCGGCCTGCAGCTTGTAGCGCGATGCGGCGGTCGTCGAAAAACGCACCACGACATTGGAGCCGGGGGCCGTCAGCGCGGTGAACACGGGCGCCACCGGCGTCAGCAGGAAAGCGCAGCGGCGGCCGTCCAAGCGGCCCGTGCCGGCGATTTGTCCGGCGTCGTTGACGGCGCGGGCTTCCTCCAGGACCCAACCGGAACCCGAGGCGTCGAGGCGGGTGTTCAGATCGAGCAGCGCTCCGTCGGCATAGAGGAACGCGCGGTACACGCTGTCGGCGCTGTCCACGTACGAGCCGCCCACCACCCAGCCGTGGCGATTGATCCCCAGGGCGTAACTATAGCGGCCGCCCAGCGTGCCCAGATCGCGCAGGCGGGCGCCGTCGTGCAGGAAGGCATGATCGGTTCCCGCCGCCGTGGCCGAATCGCCGACGGCCCAGCCGGCGTCGTTGACGGCCAGGGCCTCGGCCGCGCCGCCGCCGAGGTCGCCCAGATCCACGGCGTTGGTGCCGGCGAGGCGGAAGGCGCGCATGGTCTTCAAATTGGAGCTGTAAGCGGCGCCGACGACGGCCCCGGTGGCGTTGAGCGCGTAGGCGAAGGACGTCGGCAGACCGAGCCGCGCCTGAATCCAGGTTCCGATATCCGTCAGATTCGTGCCGGTGCGCAGAAAAGCGCGGGTGGTGGCGGCGTTGTCGGCGAAGCCGCAGATGTGGCCTGCCGCATTGATGGCGCTAGCTTCGCTTTGCAGTCCGCCGAGGGTGCCCAAGTCCTGCATTTGGGGATTGGCGGGGCTCCCGTTGGTGCCGCCGGCCGTCCAGAGAAAAGCGCGTTTCACGCTGGCGGCGGTCAGGGCGTAGCCGACGACCGCGCCGGCGTCGTTGATTCCCGAGGCGGCGCTTTCCGGGCCGCCCAGCGTGCCCAAATTGCGCCAGGCGGCGCCGTCGTAGCGCAGCGCCCGGTAGGCGTTGGAAACGGCATTGGCGCCGGCGAGCAGGCCCTGGTTGTTGAGGGCCTTGGGCTGGGCCTCATGGCGGCCGGGAAGATCGGTGAGCGGTCCTAAGTTGGTGACGCTGAAGACGGCGGCGCCGGCGCCGGCGGCGGGGAGCAAGGCCCAGACGGCGCGGAGCGGGCAGAGGAAGCCGCGCGCGCGCGGCGCGCGACGCAAGGCCTGGCGGCCGGCGTGGAACGGGCGAGGCGGCGTCATGGCATGGTCATTATGAACGCCGCCGGCCGAAAAACAAGAGCGCGCGAGATTCTTGTGTCGCGAAAATTTTGTTGGATTCGCCGGGCGGGGACGGCAAACTGGGGGCTGTCCTCGTGCCGGAGGGGTGGCAGAGTCCGGTTGAATGCACATGACTCGAAATCATGCGTGCCCGCAAGGGCACCGGGGGTTCAAATCCCTCCCCCTCCGCCACCCGCCTGCGTTCGGCCAAGCCGAACTGCGGCGCGGTGCCGCGCCGGAGCTTCTGAGCGAAGGCGGGCCTTCCCTGCTGTTTTCGGCCACGACCGAGCCCGGGGCCACAGGCCAGACATAAAACCCGGGAGCCGCCTGCGACGCTCTAACCGTCAGGCCGCGGCGCTCGAGGCCGAGCGCCCTCCAGCGCGGCACCGAGCGGTTTGTGCCGGAATTGGCCGCCGGCGGCTGGACTTAGGCGCCGGCTTTGGGGGACACGGCAGGCGCAAAGCGGCAGAGGACTGCCGCCGTCCAAGGCGCTTCGCGCCTTTCGACGAGGCGGCGCCGCGCCAGCGTCTGTGTCCGGAGCGGGAGCCGCGGGCAAAGGGTCAAGTGCGGTTGACTTCGAAACCGATTGTGGTATCTTGGCGCTCGGATGAGGGGATGGAGTTCCCCGGAACCGTCCGCCGCGGAAGGCGGACTGATGACTCCTGCTAACCCGCGTATGGGCAGGAGCGATCGCTAAAGATGAACCCCTGCCGCCACGGCAGGGATTTTTTGTTTGACGTGAAAACCGAGCGGAACCGTCGGGAGCGGTTAAATCGGTGTCATGGATAACACATGGTTGACGTCGGCCCTGTGGCTTGGGCTGGCGCTGCTGTCTTCTCTGGTGTCCATCCGGCTGGCGATTTCGGTCGCCCTGATCGAGATCATCGTCGGGTCCATCGGCGGGAACTGGCTGGGACTGGCGCCGAACCCGTGGGTGAACTATCTGGCCGGAGTGGGGTCGGTGCTCCTCACGTTCCTGGCCGGCGCCGAGATTGATCCGGCGGTCATCCGCAGGCACTTCTGGTCCAGCGCGCTGATCGGAGCGGCCGGCTTCTTGGCACCGTTCTGCGGGGTTCTGGCGTACACACGGTTTGTGTGCGGGTGGAGCTGGCCGCAGGCGCAAATCGCGGGGCTGGCCCTGTCCACGACCTCGGTGGCCGTCGTCTATGCGGTGATGGTCGAGAGCGGTTATAACCAACACGAGGTGGGCAAGATCATTCTGGCCGCGTGTTTCATCAACGACCTGGGGACCGTCCTGGCGCTGGGCGTGCTCTTCGCCAACTACAACGGGTGGCTGCTGTTGTTCGCGGCGGCCACGGGACTGGCGATGTGGCTGCTGCCGAAGTTCGCGCCGTGGTTCTTCCGCAAGGTGGGCAACCGCATCAGCGAGCCGGAGATCAAGTTCATCCTGCTGATGCTCTTTCTGCTGGGCGGACTCAGCAACCTGGCCAAGAGCGAAGCGGTCTTGCCCGCCTATCTCGTCGGCATGGTGATGGCGCCGTTCTTTCTGAAGGAGCGGGTGCTGGCGCAACGGATGCGCGTCCTGGCGTTCACGCTGCTGACGCCGTTTTTCTTCCTCAAGGCCGGCGCGCTGGTGAAGTTCGGTTCGGTCGCCACCGGCGCCGGACTGATCGCGATTCTGCTGGGCGTCAAGATCGCAACGAAGTTCGCGGGCATCTGGCCGCTGACGCGCGGATTTCGTTTCGGGCAGCGCGAAGGCATCTACCTTACGCTGTTGATGTGCACGGGGCTGACCTTCGGGAGCATTTGCGCGTTGTTCGGGCTGAACAACCAGATCATCGATCGGGACCAGTACACGGTGCTGGTCGCGGCGGTTATCGCCAGCGCGGTGGCGCCCACGCTCGTCGCGCAACGGTGGTTCCAGCCGCGGATCGAGGACGACGCGGAGAAGGAGGCGCGCGATGCATAGGAAAATCCTGCACGGTTTGGACGGGTCGGCCGGTTCGTTCAAGGCGCTGGAGGAGGCTTTGGATCTGGCGCACCGTTACGGCACCGAGCTGCATACGATTTCGATCGAGGAAGTGCCGCATTACACGGAAACGATCGGCGAATTCCTCGAGGAACAGGAAGCGCTGAACGGGACGTTCAAGGAAGCGCTGACGAAGGCGCGCGCGATGGCGGCGGCCAAGGGCGTCAGGCTGCACGCGCATGTGATTGTGGGCCACGAGGTCAAATCCATCGTGGAGTTCGTCAAACAGCGGGGGTTCGACCTGCTGGTGATTGGGTTCATGGGGCACTCCGCGGTGTATGACCGGGTCATGGGAAGCACGTGTCAGAGCTTGGTTCGGCTCGCGCCTTGCGCCGTCCTGGTGGTCAAATGATGCCCAGTCAGCTTGTTGGTCAAGAACGTCAGCTCGCCTGCAATTCCATGCACGGAACGCCGCGGCGGGCGAGTCATCCCTTGCGGCGGATCATCGTGGCCGGATGTTTGGCGGTGGTGTACTCCGCCTGCGTGACCTCGCCGGTGGCCACGGAGTTTTTCCGGCAGATCGGGGCCACGGAACGGCACTTCGGATTGCTGGGCGGGTTGCCGATGATCCCGACGGTCAGGTCCGCGCCGGTGAGGAATTCCTCGACCAGGATCGGCTTGTCGTAGCCGAACTTCGAGCGGATCTCGGAGAGCGAGTTCAAAAGTTCCTCGTGGGTGGAGCACACGCTCCGCTGGGTGATGCCGAAGCTCGAGTCCCCGAAGTTGGGCTTGGTGATCACCGGGAAGCCGAAGGGCAGCTCGAAGGTCGAGTCCTCCGGGTTGACGAAGTAGGCCGCCGGCACCGGGATTCCCATCTCCTTTGCGATGCCGCGGACCAGGGACTTGTCGTAGCAGTGGGCCAGGCACTGGGGCCCGGCGCCGGTGTAGGGGATCTCGAGCATTTCGAAGAGGGCGGGCAAGTGCAGTTCCTTCCGGGGGTTGTTTCCAAAGCCCTCGTCGCAGAGGTTGAGGATGAGGTCGGTCTTGCCCTTGAGGCGCATCAGGTCCTGGATCAGGCTGTCGTGGTTGGTGACGTAGTTGACCGAGTATTGGGGCAATTCCTTGAGGGCGGACTTGAGCTGGTCGATGGTGTAGAAGTCGTCGTCGTCAAACACGCACATCGGCTTCAGGATGTCGGGCTTGGTCGGGTCGCCCATCACCACCGTGATGTTGCGGACCTCGCGGCGGGCCCGCGAGCGCTGCTGCGACCACTCCTTGCGCACCACCGCCGTGACCACGATCCGCTTCTCCATCATCCCCAGGTCCATGTTGCGCTGGGAGTCCGGCGAGATCTCGCCGTGGATGGTGATGTCGGAGAAACCCGCCGTCTGGAGGAGCTTGACGATCGAGTCCCGGGTGTAGAGGCGTTCGGCGTAGAACTGGTCTGCGATCGCGCCCTTGTTGACGTGGTTGATGATCTCGCGCGAGATCAGGCGGTCGCCGTCGGCCGAGAGAGAACGCTCGCGGCAGACGAAGTGTTGCTTGTCAATCCACTCCCACGAGCGGGGCGCGAAGCGCTCCCGGGTGAACTCGCCGTCGGTCACGTCGATCAGGAGCTTGCCCCAGGGCTTGAGCGCCCGGGCCACCTCCTTGAGCACCCGGAGGTCGTCCTGGACGGTCTCGAAATAACCGAAGCTGTTGCCCAGGATCACCACCGCGTCGAAGGTGTCGGGCGAGTGGGGGATCTTACGGGCGTCACCCTCCTTGAAGCGGACCGACAGGCCCTCTTTCTTGGCTATGCCCTTGCCCCGCTGGATCAGGTAATGGGAGCGGTCGAAGCCCTCGACGTTCTTGTAGCCCCGGCGGGCCATTTCCAGGGTGTGACGGCCCTGGCCGCAACAGAGATCCAAGATACGGTCGTCAGGCTTGGTCTTGAGCAACGAGAGAAAATAGTCGATTTCCTTGGAGGTGATTTTCTGGTCCTCGACCACGTCGCCGTCGGTTTTTAGGTAGAGGGAGTTGAATATACAACGCCACCAGTCGGACCGGACATGTTCTTCGAGGTTGGGAACCGGGCCCAGGCTGCGGCGCTGGGGTTTGAGGACTCGGTTTCGCTGGGGAGGTTTATCGCCGTTGCCCTGGGGAGGTTTATCGCCGTTGCCGTTACCGTTCTTTCCGTTCATTTTTCCTTTTGCCTCCAGTCAGCGCCTGCAAGTGTTGGTCGGATAACCGGAGTAAATTCGGTTATCGGTCTATATCTATAGCGCTTTTTTTTTGATAATCAACAAATTTTTTAAAAAAAGTTGCGACTCGGGCTGCATCGTATAACGCCATGATAAATAAGGTTTATTTTAAATGACGCGTCGGACGCGTCGTCTGGAGCGGTCATTTTTTTGCCATATCATGGCCGCCATGAAGATATTATTGCCCTTGGTTGGCACGATCTTTTATTCTGATCTTATGCACGCTGGTATTGCAAAATAGAATCCACCGGTAGGATGATGTCTCAAGGGCCGGAAAAACCCAGACCCCACTCCACCCCGTCCAGGGCGTCCAACACCTCCACGTTAACCGGGTCCACCGCCAGCGCCCGCTCCAGGCTCTCCGCCGCCCGCGCCCGGTCGTTCCAGCCCGGTCCTGCGTAAAGCTCAGCCAGGTGGAGATACGTTCTGATATAACGAGGGGCGAGCAGCTCCGAGGCCTCGAACGCCGCCGCCGCCGCCCGCGGCCGGTCCAGTTGCCGGAGCCGCTTGCCGATCATGAACAGGTCCATCGCCTCCGTCGCCGACCGCGCCCGCTCCACCAACAGTTCGACGTCCTCCGGCCCCAGCGCCGATACGCTCTCCGCCCACCCCACCCAAACGTTCTCGTCCTCCGGCGCCAGCGCTCGCGCCTCCTCGTACCAGGTCAGCGCCGATGCCGGGTCCCCCGAACGTAAATAGGCGTATCCCGCCAACGCCCGCTCCGCCGCCCGTGCGCTGGCCGGCAAAGAGACTGGCAGGTGACCGATGACCATCAGCCCGAGCGCGACCGCTCCGCTCACCACCACTTTATCTCTCCCGCCCGCCTTCCACTCCCGTACCGTCCAAACGGCTGACCCCGCCGCCAGCAGGGCCAGCGCCGGCAAGAGCGGCGCCCGGTAGCGGTCCACCACAAAGAAGGGCAGCAGCGAGGCCGCGTAGAACAGGGTCAGGACCCCGGCAAACTGCGCCCCCGGCCGTCGTCGGGTCGCGGCCAGGCCGATCAGCGCCGGTCCCCACAGCCAGCCGTAACCCAGAAAAGGGAACCACAGCGCACTGACAAAATGTCGGCGCAACAGGTCGAGACTATAGAGGTTGGGAATCTCGGTCTGATTGACGAGGAGATAGACCTTGCG
>Ga0101944_10004135_pt1 | contig 18580 bp, 14 predicted proteins | sample DewCreD2012metaG_FD_75245 | JGI IMG/M metagenome (GOLD analysis project Ga0101944, IMG submission 75245) | Hot spring sediment bacterial and archeal communities from British Columbia, Canada, to study Microbial Dark Matter (Phase II) - Dewar... ... | reverse complement strand
AGAAGGTCGTCGAACACCTGCGGACCCTCAGCGAGGCGGCGGCCAAGAGCCTCGAGGAAGCCTTCGAGGAGACCCTGACCCTTCACCGCCTGGGCGTCTCCGACCTCTTGCGCCGGAGCCTTCGGACCACGAACGCCATTGAGAACAACTTCTCCCTGACGCGGCGTGCCTGCCGCAACGTCAAGCGGTGGCGCAGCGGGGAGATGGCGTGGCGATGGGCTGGGGCGGTGTTGTTGGAGGTCGAGAAGCGGTTCCACCGCATCAAGGGCTACCGCGACCTGGGAGCCCTTCTGAGTGCCCTGGGTCGCCTCCCGGACGAGGCGACGGTGGTTGCGCCGAGAGATGAGGTGGCGTAAGATGAGCCCCCGGGCCGCCGCCCATTTCAACGGAATTCGGGACATCGCCGGTGCCCTGTCTTATTGTGATATTCTTCGGATGAAATGCAAGTCGCTCGACCCCCGCTGGCACCTGATGGCCCACGCCCGACAACACGGCAACAAGGCCGCCGCGCGCCTCTATCAGTACAGCGTTCTAACCGTGCGTAAGTGGCGCCGCCGCTACGAGGCCCGGGGGCTGGCCGGCCTGCACGACCGCTCGCGGGCACCCCGCCACTGTCCCCACAAGACCAGCCCCGAGGCCGAACGCCGCGTCTTCGCCCAGCGGGCCAGAACGCCCAGACTTGGGGCTTCACGCCTAGAGCGCGAGTTCGCCCTCCCACCCAGTGCCGGGGCCATCCAGCGCATCCTCCACCAGCACGGCCTGACGCGTCGTCGCCGCAAGGCCCACGAGCGCAGACGCGACCCGCGGGCAATCGGGGCCGCCTGGCCCGCCCACCTACTACCTTGGCCACAATTCATGTAGCACACAAGGGCAGACACGCCCAAAGGCAGGAACCTGTTCGTAGTGCGGCCTTCAGGCTGTATCTGGGCATACGGGCTGAAGCCCGCACTACGAACCACTGCTACATGAATTGCGGCCAAGGTAGTAACAAGCCTACTTCAACATCGCTCGCCCCAACAGCTACAAGGACCAGCAGCCCCCTGCGGTGCTGCCGGATAAAGCCGAGCTAGAGTTGCCTATCAACTTGCTTCCGCCACCCGACCTCGATACACTGGCCAAGCCGCGCCCGGGGGGGATCACGATTTACCTGCGATGCCCTTCCTCAAGCTGAGGCATCTGCTCTATCCATAAGCTCTGAGAGGCAAATGGGATGTGGGGAGGTGAGAAAGCTGTGTACCCCACCTCTCGAACGTTCCGCTACGTTCGGGATGGTAACGCCCCACCCCGCCGCCGCGGCTTCACCCCTACCCTCCCGAAGGTATTGGAACCTTCGGGAGGGAATGGCCAAGTTCTCCCCTCGCTCCAGACACGCTTTGCCGCAGACAACGCAAATGCCTCAAGCTTACCCGTGCTTGACACGCGGTGCGGCATTGGGGCATGATGCTGAGCGGTGGCGAACCCGACCGGCAGGAAGCAAGGAGGACCAAGATGAAGCGTTGCGTGGCGGTGGGCGTCGGCGTGGCGTTGGCTCTCGCGTGCGCGGCCATCGCGGCAGAGAAACCGAAGGAGGAGAAGCCACTCAACGAGGTTCTCGAGAGCCTGCTTCCAGGCATGGGTGCCGAGAACATCCCCGAACGCGCCAGGCCCCAGCAGGAGTGGCAGCAGATATGCCTCGACGCCGGTACCCCAGGCCAGGAGGCCCGCCGCGACGAGGCGTGCAAGCTCATGGCCGCCAAGCTCGGGGCCGACGTCCCCGCCCCCGCCCGCATCTGGCTCCTCAAACAGCTCCAGCACATCGGACGCGGCGAGTGCGTGGACGCCGTGGCCAGGTGCCTTGACGACAAGGACGAACACGTCCGTGACGCGGCCCGCCGCTGCCTGGCTGACAACCCCGACCCCGCGGCAGCGGCGAAACTCGTCGCGAAGCTCCAGGCCACCACCGACCCAGCCCTCAAGGTCGGCCTCCTCAACGCACTCGCCTACCGCGCCGACCACGACCGCCTGAAAGCGGGTCTGCCGACGCAGGCCATCGCCACGGAACTGGGCAACAAGGACCAGGCCGTGGCCGCGGCTGCCGCCCGCGCGCTCGGCAAGCTCGCCACGGCGGAGGCCGCCAAGGCCCTCGCCGCCGCGCGCCCCGCCGCCACTGGCGACGCGCGCCTCCGCATCTGCGACGCCTATGCCGCCTGCGCCGCCGCAGCCCTCAAGGCCGGCAAGCCCGACGAGGCGATGGCGATGTACAAGGACCTCAACAAGCCCGAGGAGACGCGAGCCGTCCGCCTCGCAGCGGTGGCCGGCATGCTCCGCGCCGCGGGCGACAAGGCCGGCGACATGGTGCTGGCGATGCTCGCCGCCGACGACGCCGACGCCCGCACCGTGGCCGCAGGCCACGTGGCCGACCTGCCCGCGCCCGCCCTGCCCGCGCTTGCGGCCGGCCTCTCAAAGCTCCCGCCCCGCGGCCAGGTGCTGCTCCTGGGCGCCCTGGCCGCGCGGCGCGACAAGGCCGCCGCTCCCGTCGCCCTCGCCGCCGCCAAGAGCGCCGACGAGGCCGTCAAGCTCGCCGCCCTCCGCGCACTCGGCGCACTCGGCGATGCCTCCGTCGTGCCCTTCCTCCTCGAGACCATGGCCGCCGGCGGCCCCGCCGCCGGCGCCGCGCGCGACAGCCTCGTCATCATCCAGGGCAAGGGCACCGACGAGGCCCTCATCGCCGCCATGCAGGCCGAGAAGGACCCCGGCAAGCGTGGCGACCTCATCGCCCTCCTCGAGGCACGCAGGGCCGTCGCTGCCGTCCCCGCCCTCCTCCAGGAGGCCCTGAGCGACAACGGCGCGGTGCGCACCCGCGCAATGGCCGCCCTCGGACGCCTCGCCGAGCCGAAAGACGTGCCCGCGATGGTCAAAGCCATGCTCAAGGCCGAAAAGGGCGGCGAGCGCGACAACGCCGAGCGAGCCGTCGCCGCCGTCTGCGGCCTGATCGCCGACAGGGACAAGCGCTCCGAGCCCATCCTCGCCGCCATCGCCACCGACGCCGAGAAGACGGCTCTCCTCCCGCTCCTTGGCCGCCTCGGCGGCCCGAAGGCCCTCGAGCTCGCCCAGGCCGCCGTCAAGAGCGAGAGCACCGAGACCGCCGACGCCGGCGTCCGCGCCCTGTGCAACTGGCCCGACGGCGCCGCGGGCGAGGCGCTCCTCGGCATCTTCCAGAGCGCCAAGAGCAAGCCCCACCGCACGGCCGCAGCCGCCGCACTCGTCCGCCTCGCCAACCTCCGCGAGGGCGCACCCGTCAAGCCCGAAGTCCTCAAGAAGGCCCTCGAGGCGATGCGCGAAGCCGTCGGCGGCGACGACAAAGAGCTCCGCGAGGCCGCCCTCCGCGCCATGGCCGACTGGCCGACCCCCGAGGCGGCGCCCGACCTCCTCAAGCTCGCCCAAACCGCCCCAGAGCCCAAATTCCGCATCCTCGCCCTTCGCGGCGTCATCCGCATCGCCGAGCGCATCGCCGACAGGCGGCCCAACGACGCCGTCGCCATCCTCAAAGAGGCGATGGCCGCCGCCACGCGGCCCGACGAAAAGAAGCAGGCCCTCTCCGCCCTCTCCAAGGCCAAGAGCCCTGCGGCCCTGGCACTCGTGCTTCCCTGCCTCGACGACGATGCCCTCAAGGGCGAAGCCGTCTCCGCCGCCTACGAGATCGCCAACGCCCTCAAAGGCAGCCACAAGGCCGAGGCCCGTGCCGCCGCCGAGAAGGCCCTGCGCGCCACCAAGGACGAGCGCGCCACCCGCCGCCTCGAGCGCCTGCTCGGCGAGCTGAAGTAGACGTAGGCTTTGTTGCGGCCCCGGGGTTCGTAGTGCGGCCCTCAGGCCGTTCTCTGTATTGGGCGCTCGCCCCCATAGGATACGGGCGGAGGCCCGCACCACCAGCCATGCTCTCGCATCGGTGGCGGCCCTTGATTACCCCCATGCAACTTGTTACCCTACGCGCACACTGAGAGAGCAACCGACATGCCCTACGAGCGCATTGACCTGTCGAAGGTGAAGACGTATCGGCTGGGGGAACGGAGGAATCTGGTAACGCTGGCGGACATGGTCAGGCCGTGCGACCCGCCGCCGCCATTCGACAACGCAGAGCTGGACCAAGTGGCCGAGGCCATCGCCGAGGCACGACGCAACGGGCGCCCCGTCATATGGTTCATTGGCGCGCACGTGGTCAAGTGCGGTCTGTCGCTCCTGGTGATCGATCTGATGCAGCGGGGCCTGGTGACCCACGTGGCGGGCAACGGGGCGGTCTCCATCCACGACTTTGAGCTGGCGCTCATCGGCGAAACGAGCGAGGACGTGGCCGACTCGATTGAGGACGGCAGCTTCGGTATGGCGGATGAGACGGGGCGGTTGATCAACGAGGCCGTGCAGGGAGGCGTCCGCGACGGCCTCGGTTACGGCGAGGCCCTCGGCCGCCTCTCCGCCGCCGACCCCCGCTTCAAGCACCGCGACGCCAGCATCCTCCACCAGGGCTATCGCCTCCGCGTGCCGGTGACGATTCACGTGACCATCGGCACGGACATCGTCCACCAGCATCCCGCGGTGGATTTCGGGGCGCTCGGCGCGGCGAGCGGGATTGACTTCACCATCTTCTGCGCCAGCGTGGCGAAGCTCGACGGCGGGGTCTTCTGCAACTTCGGCTCGGCTGTGACCGGGCCAGAGGTCTTCCTCAAGGCCCTCGCCATCGCCCGCAACCTCGGACACACCGTGAGCCGCATCACGACCGCCAACTTCGACCTCTTCCCGCTGCGCAGCGACTATCGCGCGGAGGTGGGCAAGGACGACCCCGAGTACTACTATCGCCCGCGGAAGAACGTCGTCAACCGCCCGACCTCGCTGGGCGGCCGGGGCTACCACATCACCGGCGACCACCGCGCCACTATCCCCAACCTCTACCAGATGCTCACCGCGTGATGAGAGCTCCGGCCCGCCCGGAGGAACTATGTGACCCGCAAGCGATTCCTGAACATCGGGTATCGAACAGCGAATATCGCGTGTCTAACGAAGTCAAGAAGGGAGAGAGAAGGAACTCCGTGAGACGCGCATCTGGCTCCTGCCGATCCAGCGCAAGCCTCTGCTGAAAGCAGCGAGACTCACCGATATCCCGCGCCTTAAGGGCGGCAGGAACGTGATCACCTACGAGGCATCGGGCCGCGCCGCGGCGTCGGCGGGGCCAAATGTGCCACAGGCCAAGGCCCACATGGTCGAGGGCGCCTTCGATTCGCCCAGGATCGTCCTCGAGTTCGCCGCGCCGCGCAAGGCCAAAGCCGTGGCCGTCTACGCCGCCGCGTGGATTTCGTGCGGCGCGCCACCCAGGCCGTCGGCCTACAACATTGACTGCTCGACCGACGGCGGCTGGCGAGGCCGACGCCTCGTGGGCCATTGACGCCGGCGGCAGCCCCGAGACCCTCTGGGTGGAATACGCCGCGGAATGAGCTCGCGCCAGTTCTTGAACCCCGGCGCGCGGCGGGCTATAATCATGGCAGAGGGCCGTCTCCTGTCCGGGAGAGAGTCGTGATCGGCTGCACGAAACTGCTTTGCGGCACGGCGACTATCGCCGACCTGATGCGTCAGGACGCGGGGCGGCGGCCCCACCTGCTCCAGTTCACGACCCAGGACCGCCCCCTGGTGGTGTGGAACACGACCCAGCGCTGCAATCTGGCCTGCGCGCACTGCTACCTCGACGCGAAGGACCGCGCGGCGCGCGACGAGCTGACGACCGGCGAGGCCGAGGCATTCATTGACGACGTGGCGGCGATGGGCTGCCCAGTCCTCCTCTTCTCAGGCGGCGAGCCGCTCATGCGGCCCGACGTCTTCGAGCTCGGCGCACGCGCCGTCGCCAAGGGCCTCCGAGCCGTCCTCTCCTCGAACGGCACCCTCATCGCCCCCGAGGTCGCCCGCCGCATCGCCGAGACGGGCTTCTCCTACGTCGGCGTCTCCATTGACGGCACCGCAGCCACCCACGACGAGCTGCGGCGCAAGCCGGGCGCACTCGACGCCGCCATCACAGGCATCAAGAACTGCCTCGCAGCGGGCGTCAAGGCCGGCATCCGCTTCACCCTCAACCGCCGCAACGCCGCCGACCTCGACGCCGTGCTCGACCTCGTCGAGCGCCACGGCGTCCCGCGCTTCTGCCTCTACCACCTCGTCTATGCCGGCCGCGGCCGCGAGATGGCCCACGAGGACCTCGAGCCCGCCGAGACCCGTCGCATCATCGAACGCCTCCTCGACAGGACGCGGGACTGGCATCGCCGCGGCATCGAGACCGAGGTGCTGACGACCGATAACCACGCCGACGGCATCCTCATCGCCCAGCGCGTCGCAGACGAAGCCCCCGCGCGCCTGGCCGAGGTCCACGAACTCCTCCGCCGACACGGCGGCTGCTCAGCAGGAACCAAGATGGCCAACGTTGACGCACGCGGTAACGTCCACCCCTGCCAGTTCTGGTCCCACGTCACCCTCGGCAACGTCCGCCAACGCCCCTTCTCGGCCATCTGGACCCACGATGGCAATACGCTTTTGGCCATGCTGCGGCGCAAGGCCGAGCACCTCCACGGCCCGCGGTGCCGCCCCTGCCGCTACAACACCGTTTGCGGCGGCTGCCGCATCCGAGCCGAAGTCGTCCACGGCGACCCGTGGGCCGACGACCCCGCCTGCTTCCTCACCGACGAGGAGATAAGGCCCGTGTGAAGGGCCGCGTGTCCCCCGCGCTCGACAGGTTCCACAGGTCCTATAGGTCCCATATGCCCCATTCAATCCGCAATCCGCAATCCGCAATCCGTAATCTGAGCCGCCGCTCATTCCTCAGGGCCGGCCTCGCCGCTGGGGCCGCGCTCGCCGGCCTCGACGCGCGGGCCGAGGGCAAGAGCCGCGTGGTCGTGGCGTCTAGCGCCAAGGTGCTGCGAGACGGCCAGGCGCTCCACCAGGCGGCGACGCAAGACCTCGTGGACGCCGCGGTGTGCGCCCTGGCGGGCGAGAAGGACCCCACGGCGGCCTGGCGCCGATTCGTGCGCCCAAACGACATCGTGGGCATCAAGGTGAGCTGTCTCGCAGGCGAACGGCTCTCGACCCACATCGAGGTCGTCCGCGCCATCGCCCGCAGCCTCGCACGCGCCGAGGTGCGGCCCAACCGCATCTACGTCTGGGACCGCAAGCTCGACGACCTTGTCCGCGCCCGCTACCCCGTGGTCGAGGCGGCCGACTTCCTCTGCGTGGGCAACGACCACCGCAACCTCGGCTTCGCTCCGCCACTCATCACGGTCGGCGAAATCGGCTCCTTCTTCTCCAGGCTCGTCACCGACGCCTGCACGGCGATCATCAACGTGCCCGTCCTCAAAGACCACGACCTCGCCGGCGTGAGCCTCGCCCTAAAGAGCTTCTTCGGCGCAATCCACAACCCCAACAAGTACCATTTCGCGAACTTACACCAGGCCATCGCCGACGTGAATCGCCAGGACGACATCCGCCGCAAGACCGTGCTCCACATCCTCGACGCCACGATTGGCTGCGCCCACGGCGGCCCCACGCCTGGCCCCAGGTGGCTCGAGCGTCTCGGCACCATTTACGCCAGCCGCGACCCCGTGGCCCTCGATGCAACGGCCTGGCAAAAGATCGAGGAACTCCGCAAGGCCAAGGGTCTGGAGCCCCTACTCGGCTCCAAGCGCGAGCCCAAGCACATCCCCCTCGCCGCCGCCGCCAACCTCGGCACCAACGACCCGGCCCGCATCGAGGTTGTGAAGCTGGAGGCGTGACGCGTGAGCCATGATGCCTGACGCGTGAGCCTGGCGCCAGAGGTCCTATAGGTCCTATCCCCTCGGCCCAGTGCCGCGTGAGTCGAGAGGGGGCAGGTGAAGAGGGTAAGCCATGTCTGAAATCCGCAATCCGCAATCCGCAATCCGCAATCTTACTCGGCGCGAGTTCGCTCGGCGTTGCGCCCTGGGCGGCTGCGCGCTCGCCGCGGGCGCGGGCCTCTTCACCAGCGCCTGCGCCCAGGAAGAAGGCATGCTGGCCAAGCTCGGCGGCATCTGGCACACCCCCGAGGCCCGCTTCTGGGAGAAGCTGCCCGAGGGACGCGTCCGCTGCACCCTCTGCCCCAACTTCTGCGAGGTGGGGGACCAGGAGCGCGGCTACTGCGGGGTGCGGGAGAACCGAGGGGGGAGCTACGTGACGCTGGTCTACGGCAACCCGTGCGCGCGGAACATCGATCCCATCGAGAAGAAGCCGCTCTACCATTTCCTGCCGGGCACCTGGTCGTACTCGATCGCCACAGCGGGCTGCAACGTGGAGTGCGTCTTCTGCCAGAACTGGGAGATCTCGCAGGTGCGGCCCGAGCAGACGCGCAACCTGGACCTGCCGCCCGAGCGGCTGGTGGCCGATGCCGCGGTGCCCCGCGCCAGCATCTTCACCGAGCGCCCCATCCGCGCACGCTCCATCGCCTTCACCTACACCGAGCCGGTCGTCTACTACGAGTACATGTTCGACACTGCCAAGCTCGCCCGCGCCAAGGGGATCGAGAGCGTGATGATCTCCAACGGCTACATCATGCCGGAGCCGATGGAGAGGCTCTGCGAGGTGCTGAGCGCCGTGAAGATTGACCTCAAGGCATACACCGAGCGCTTCTACGAGAAGCTGGTCCACGGCAAGCTCAAGCCCGTCCTCGACACCCTGAAGCTGCTCGCCAAGAAGAAGATGTGGTTCGAGATCGTCTACCTCGTCATCCCCACCCACAACGACGACCCGCGCGAGGTGCGGGAGATGGCTAAGTGGATACACGGGGAGCTCGGCCCCGACGTCCCCGTCCACTACTCCGCCTTCTTCCCCACCTACAAGCTGCTGAACCTCGAGCGGACGCCGCCCGAGACCATCGAGCGGCTCTGGGAGGTCAGCCGCGAGCAGGGCCTCCGCTACGTCTACGTCGGCAATATCTCGCGCCCCGGCGGCCACCCCGGGGAGAGCACCGCCTGCCCCAAGTGTGGCCGCATCGTCATCAAGCGGGTTCGTTACAGCGTCGGCCCCGTCCAGCTCGACGGCGGCAAGTGCCGCGGGTGCAGCACCCCCATCCCCGGCGTGTGGGAGGGGGTCGCGGGCAAAGTGTGAGGGGCAGCTTGCCTCCGGACGTGCAAGGGCGTGCAGGGGGCTGAGACCTCCGCCCGCTTCCTCGCCAGGCAGGCGTTCGCGGGGCGGCCTTCAGGCCGCAGGCCGTGCCCGTTGCGGAAGTGCCAGAGCCCCCGACGCGAACCGCTCATTCTCTTCGACGCCATCACTACCGTGGCAGCAGATCAGTTTGCCCTCCGACAACAGGGCGATTTGGCAGGACCGAGGAAGGCCCGTTTGTAGTGCGGCCTTGAGGCCGTGTCTGCGGATACGGGCTAGAGCCCGCACTACGAACGTGTGCAAGCTGATCTTTGGCCAAGGTAGTAACGCGCCTGCGCGGGGCGTCGGGAAGGCGGCTCCAGGAATACGACCTGGTGCCCTGGGGCCGGGGCGGGTCAGTTCTTCATGCCCGTGGTGGAGATGCCCTGGATGAAGGTGCGCTGGGTGAAGAAGAAGAGGACGACGATGGGGAGGATCATGAGGGTGGAGGCGGCCATGAGGAAATGCCACTCCGAGCCGCCGTGCTGGCTCTGGTAGAACTGTAGTCCGAGGGAGAGGGTGAACGTGTCCTGCCGCGTGAGGAAGATGAGGGGTCCCATGAAGTCGTTCCAGGCCCACATGAAGTGGAAAAGTGCGACGACGGCGAGCGCGGGCTTGGAGAGGGGAAGGATGACGCGCCAGAAGATACCCCACTCGCTGCAACCGTCAATGCGCGCGGCGTCCGAGAGGTCCTGAGGGATGGTGCGGAAGAATTGGCGCAGGAGGAAGATGTTGAACGCGCTGCCGAAGAAGGCTGGGACCCAGAGGGGCTTGAGGGTGCCGATCCAACCGAGGGCGCGAAAGACGCCGTAGAGGGGGACCATGGTGACGGCGAAGGGCACCATCATGGTGGAGAGGACGACGAGAAAGGTCGTATCGCGCCCGCGCCAAGGGATGCGGGCGAAGCCGTAGGCCGCGAGCGAGGACGAGAGCGTCGTCCCGATTACGCCCAGGACGGCGACGACCAGGGTGTTGCGGAGGTAGACGAGGAACATCGGGACCCTGTAGGTCCACCAGAGGAAGCGGCCCTCGTAGTAGCCGGTGTAGCGTATGGCGCCGCGGTAGTTCCACCACGCCGGCTCGATCCTCTCCTCGATCTGGTCGGGCGGGGCGCAGTCCCAGCGGGCCGGCGGGCCGGGGTCCTGCGGCAGGCGCTCGAGTTTTTCCCTCACGAGCCAGGAGCCGGCGGGGGCGTGTTTCTCGATGGTGGCTGGGACGCGGATGGTCTCGGTGCGGTCGGCGACGCGGACCTCGAGCTCGGCCTGGCCGTCGCGGTACCTCGAGGCTGGGAGGAGGACGCGCTTGCGCTCGTTGCCGTGGGCATAGTTCACGAGGACGGATGACTCGTCGAGCTGGCGCTCCTTGACGACCTTGAGGCGCTGGCCCTGGACGGGGGCGTAGTAGGCGCGGGGAAGCCAGTCGGGCGGCATCTTCATGATCTGCTCGACCGGCTTGAGCGAGGTGGTGATGAGCCAGACGAAGGGGAAGATGAAGACGAGCGAGCCTGCGACGAGGAGGGCGTGGACGGCGATGCGTTTGGGCGGCGACGGCTTCATCGTTCGTAGTGCACGTGCTTCGCCGAGACCTTTGTGGCGAGCAGCGTGAGCCCCAGGATGATGAGGAAGAGGATCCAGGCCATCGCGCAGGCGTAGCCCATGCGCAGGTCCTCGAACGCCAGGTTGTAGAGGTAGAAGGTGTAGAAGTGCGTGGCCCGCTCGGGGCCGCCGGAGGTCATTATGTACGGCGCGGCGAAAATCTGAAATGTGCCGATGATGCCCATGATCAGGTTGAAGTAGATGGTGGGGGAGAGCATGGGCAGGGTGATGTGGAGGGTCTTCTGCCACCAGCTCGCCCCGTCAATGTCGGCCGATTCGTAGAGGTGGACCGGGATGTCCTGGAGGCCGGCGAGGTAGATGACCATGGCGTGGCCTATGCCCCAGAGTCCCATGAGGATGAGGGCGGGCATGGCCCAGTGCTTGTTCTCCAGCCAGGCGGGGAGGGCCTTGGCGGGGATGCCGAGGAGCGACAGCGAGTAGTTGAGCACGCCATAGCGCCCGTTGAGGATCCACAGCCACAGGATGGCCATTGCCACGACGGGCACGATGGAGGGGAGGAAAAAGATGGTGCGGTAGACGGCCATGCCGCGCACCTTGGTGTTGAGGAGGAGCGCGATGCCGATGGCAAGCATCATACCGAGAGGGAGCGCTATGACCGCGTAGTAGGCCGTGTTTCCCAGGGAGACCCAGAAGACCCCGTCGCTGGCCAGCTCGGAGTAGTTCTCGGCGCCGATCCACACGGGGCGCTCGAGGACCGAGTAGTCGCAGAAGCTGAAGAACAGCGAGGCGAGGGTTGGATAGAGCATGAACACGCAGAAGCCGATGATCCACGGCGAGATGAAGAGCAGGCCGTTGCGCAGGTTGCGGCGTTCGCTTGGGCTCATGGCCGCTATGATATGGGCCGGGGTCGCGCGATTCAAGCGGGCCTTGCATTCCGGCGGCGCGGCTATACAATGGAGCGGGGAAGCAGGAGGCTGGACCATGACGGTGAGCGCGTTGGTCCCCTCTCTCGGCGGCTTGGCGCACTGGCGGCTCATCTCCTCTGTCCTGGCGCGTGCTCTCTTGGGACTGGGCCTTCTCCTGGCGCTGGCCTGTGGCGCCCTTGCTGCCGCCCCGTCCGATGCTCCGCGTAAGCTCAAGGCCGACCCCGCTCAGGAGTACTACCTCTACTTGCCCAAGGACCACGACCCGAGGCGCCCTTGCCGCGTCTTCGTGGCCGTGCACGACACCGGCTGCACGGGCGAAGGGGCGCTCGGCTGGAGCGGTTTCGCCGACGAGGGGCATTGCATCGTCCTCGCCCCAACGCTCAAAGGCAACTACCAGTTCCCCTCCCGCGGCGCCGGCGACAAGCTGAAGGCCATCCTCACCGAGCTCGCCAAGGACTACAAGCTGGAGTATAAGGTCTTCCTCACCGGCTTTGGGGCCGGCGCACAGTTCGCCCACCGCTATGCCCTGGAGAACCCCTACGCCGTCGTCGGCTGCGCCGCCCATTCGGCCGACGCCTGGACCGCGCCCGACGCCAAGACCCGTCCCATCGTCCCCTTCCTCGTGACCTGCGGGCTCAACGACACGGCGAACGACCGCATCGGCGCCGCCCGGAAGTTCGCCCAGGACCTCGCCCAGAAGAGGTTCAAGGTAGACACCGCCTGGTTCAAGAACATCGCCCACGAGTTCTGCGACGAGGCGCGCGCGGCGACCAAGGACTTCTACTGGACCGTCACCACCGGCATGACCGCTGCCGAGCGCGACCGGGCCGACGAGTGCCTGTTGAAGGCCAAGCGCCTTCTGGAAGACGGCAAGTACGCCGAGGCCGCCGTCGCACTCAAGGACCTGATGGACAGCAAGCCGGCGGCCGCCTACGTGGACAAGGCCAACGCCGTCACAGCGCAGATCGAGGCCGCGGGCAAGGAAAAGCTCGCCAAGATAGACGAGCAGGCAAAGACAGACGTCGCGGGCGCTATTGGCGAGCTGGAGAAGATACGCGACGCATTCGAGGGCACGCGGGTGGCCGACGCCGCGGCTCGGCGCCTGCGCGCCCTGCGCGAGCCCGCCAAGGCCGAGCCCAAGCCCCAGCCCGAGCCCAAGGCCGAGGAGAAGCCCCAGCCGCCCAAGCAGGCGGCCGACGCCGCATCGAAGATGGACAGCGACTGCCGCTCCTGGCTGCGGCTGGCCGAGAACTTCATCGCCAACAAGCGCCCCGGCGATGCCCACCGCTACCTCATCCGCATCATGGAGACCTATCCCGACTCCGAGTTCGCCGCCAAAGCCCGCGCGATGATCGAAGAACTCCGAAAGGCCAAATGATCGCCGCGGTCGAGCATCACTTGGCCACCTACCTCCCCGCCGCCGGCGGTGGCTTTCGGCCCCAGCGTATCGTGCTCACGCGCGGCGCGCTCGACACGCCACCGCGCCAGGCATTCGTCCAGCGGCTCCTGGCGCTCTGGCCCGAGGCCGAGCGGGTCGAGGCGCTCGACCGCACCCACATGCAGCTCGGCGGCCTCCTGCCGGCCGGCGACGCCGCCCGCCGCTCCGCCGGCCGCCGAACCCTTGTCCTCGGCACCATCGCCACCCCCCTCCGTCGCTCCCGCGAGAAGGGCATCGTCTGCCCCAACTACCTCCACATCTCGCCAACGGCCTACTGCGCCTATGGGTGCGCCTACTGCTATCTGGCCGGCTCGTGCTCAACCGTGGTGGCGCCCGTCGTGAAGGTCTTTGTGAACCTGGAGGACGTGCTCGCCGCCATCGCGCGGCGGACGCGCCGCCTCGCCGAGCCGACCAGCTTCTACCTCGGCAAGCTCCAGGATGCCATCGCCCTCGACCCGCTCACGGGCTTCAGCCGCGTGCTCGTGCCCTTCTTTGCCGCCCAGCACCTCGGTCGCCTCGTGATGCTCACGAAGAGCGACTGCGTAGGGAACCTGCTCGGCCTCGCCCATCGGGGCCACACGGCGGTGTCGTGGAGCGTGAACCCCGAGGCGGTGTGCCGCGAGCTCGAGGCCGGCGCGCCGCCCCTGGCCCGCCGCCTCGAGGCCGCCCGCCGCTGCCAGGAGGCCGGCTACCCCGTCCGCTTCATCATCATGCCCATCCTCCCGGTAGAGGGCTGGCGGCGGCACTATGCCGACCTTGTCGAGGCAATCTTCGCCTCGGTCTGCCCCGAGCGAATCACCCTCGGGGGGATATGCAGCTACGGCACGGCGCTGCGGCTGACCGCTGCCTCGTTGGGCCGCGACAACGTTGTCGCACGGAACATAGCTGGGACGCCCTCGCCCGACGGGCGGCGGCGCTTCCCCCGCGAGCTGCGGGCCGAGCTCTACCGCCACGTCATCGGGGAGATTCGCCGCCGCGCGCCCGACACCCCCGTCGCCCTCTGCCTCGAGGAGGCCGAGCTCTGGAGGGCGGTCGGCCTCGACACAGCCCGCCAAGCGTGCAACTGTGTCTGGCGAGGAACCTGGTCTTGACGCGCGACGCCTGACGCGCGCGAAGAGGTGGGCTGCTTGGTCTTCTCACGGGTCACGCATCACGCATCCGGGCTCACTCCTTGGGATTGACCAGCCGCCCCATGAAGAGGATGGTGCCCGAGCGGTCGTCGCGGATGAGGTAGATGAATGGCTTGTCGGCCTTGAAGTCCTTGGGCGGCTCGCGCGGCCCCTCGGGCTTCGGCAGCTCCGCCACCGGTGCGGGGGGAACCAGCGAGCCGGCCTCGTGGACCTCCACGCACGCGGCATGGAGGACATCGCCCAGGAAGACGCCCTTCGCCCCCGCCATCCTCGAGAAGTCGGCCGGCGGCGCCGAGAAGGCATCGGCCAGCCCCAAAGCGCGAAGCGTCCCCGCCAGCCGCAGGCTCGCGGAGGCGGTGAACCGTGGCAGGTGGACGACGACCTCGGGGAGCTCCCCACGGCTTCCTAGCCCCGGCAGGCGCCCCAACCACTCGGCCAGACTCGCCGCGGTGAGCCGCCGCTCGAGGGCGGGGAAGCCGCCCACGCCCCGCGGCAGCAGCACGATCATCGAGAACTCCCCGCTCGCGTAGGGCAGTTGGAGGACCTGCACCTCCTCGGTTGCCGCATAGCTGAGGCGCGCCTGCTGGGCCATCAGCAGGGCCTCGGCCTTGCCCCCGTCGAGAAGGGTGAAGGGCGCAGGACTGGTGCGAGCGGCGTTGAACTTGGCCGCCCAATCGCTCTTGAACCGCACGGCGTTGGTGAGCACCAGGCCCGTCAGCCCAGCGACCATGCCGGACGGGAGGAGCTTCTTGACCCTGCCCGCCGAGTGGTCCTCGCCCCAGCGGTTGATGTCCCGGCGGGCCTCGTCGGCGGCACGGGCGAAGTCCACCTCGTGTAGCTCGGCCCCCGTCTGCGTCCACGTCGAGCGCAGGTACTCCGGGAACAGCGTCACGTCCTTTGGCTTCCAGAGGGCATTGGCCATGTGGAACTCGTAGCCGCCCTGGTCGCCGCCCGAGCGAAGGGTCTTGAAGAGCGCTCGGAGGGCGCCGTGCGGGTCGCCCGAGCCGAGGGCGTCCAGGTGAAGCACGTCGCTAATCTGCGCTGCCGTGGCCCCGCCTGCGCCGGGTTGCACCATCGCCACCAGCGAGGCGATGCCGAAGGGCGAGAAAAAGAGGTTCCCCTCCTGCGCCTTCAGCGTGTTGTAGAGCTCGACCGCGAAGGCATTGGTGGCCGTGGCGACCGGCGTCCTGTAGGCGGGCGGCGCGCCCGCCGGCTGCTCCTCGCAGCCGGCGAGGAGGGCCGCAAACGCTGCCATCGGGATCAGGCCGTGTCGAACGCGCATCTGCCTTTCCTGGCGCTCGCCCCGTGATGCGTGACCCGTGAAAAAGCAGGATTCGCGCGCCACGACATTCCTCCTTCCTCTCACGCGTCACGGGTCACGCGTCACTGCCTGGGGTTCATCAGCCGCCCCAGGAACAGTATGGTGCCGGAGCGGTTGTCGCGGATGAGGAAGAGGAACGGGTGGTCGGCCTTGAACGCGACGAGCCTGGTGGGGGCGGCGCTGCCGACCATTATGACCGCGGTCGCCGCAGCCGCCTCCGTCCCCGTCTCGTTGACGTCCACGAACGCCTTGTGGATGACCTGGGAGATGAAGAAGTCCTTCTTGCCGCTCATCCCCGAGAAGTCGGCGGGGGGGAGCGCGAAGGCGTCGCCCATCCCCATCGCCTTCAGTGTCTCGGCCAGCAGGAGGGTCGTGGTGGCCTTGAACTTCGGGAGGGCGACGGCGACCTGTGTGGGCTTCATGCCGGCGATGCAGGCCGCCAGGCCCTCAGCGCTCAGCGCCTTCTCGAGGGCGGCCAGCCCGTCGTGCTTCGCGGGCAGCAGGATGACCATCGAGAGCGCCCCGCCCTTGTAGGGCAGCTCCAGGGCCTGGAAACCCTCGCCCTCGAAGAGGGCAAACCGCCCCGTCTTGTGCATCGTGGGCGTCTTCACCTGCTCGCCGCTGGCCAGGGTGAAGGGCTGGTCGCTCGTGTCGTCGGCGGCGAACTCCGCGGCCCAGCGCCCCTTGAAGTATATGGCGTTGGTGAGCACCAGGCGGGTCAGCGCGCTCAGCATGCCCGGCGGGATAAGCTCCTTGATCCTGTCGCGCGTCTGCTCCTCGACCCAGCGGTTGATCGTCCGGCGGGCGGCCTCGGCCGCCTTCGCGAAGTCCACCGCGTGCGGGCTGGCGCCATAGGCCGACTTCATCAAGGCCAGGTAGTCCTTGAGGAACTCGTAGCCCTCCTGCGTCCAGAGCGCATTGGCGACGGCGAGCTCGAAGTCCGCCTTCTTCCCCGCCGCATTGAGGTCGGCGGTGAGCTGGCCGAAGGCCTCGTGGAGCGCGGCTCCCTCTAGGCCGAAGCGCAGCGTCTTGGCCATCTGGGCCGCCGTGGCGCCCCGCGCGCCGCCGTAGGTCATCGCCAGCGCGGAGGAGATGCTGTAGGGCGAGAAGAACAGGTTGCCGCCCTCACCCTTCACCCGTGCATAGAGGTCGAGAGCGAAGGCGTTGTTGCCTGCCGCCAGCGCTGCCTGGTTTGCCGCGGCGCTCTCGCCGCCCGACGCCATGCCCACCGCTACCTCTGGCGCCGCCCCTGCTGCCACGCTCACTGCCAGCACTACACAGCTCAACTTGCGCATTCCGCCGCCTCCTTACCTCCCGCCGAGGAAGCCTTCTCCTGGCACGCGGGACTGAGCCTATAGGCCCCATCTATCTGTGGGCCTCATACGACCAAAGCCCACGCCTCGCGCATCCGGGCTCAGCCAGCCCGCTTTTTCGGGGGCACGGGCTCCATTGCGGGCGGGTCCTTCGGCTCGCGGCCAGCCGCCCAGTAGAGGCCGCGGACGACGAGGCGCTGGAAAGCGGGGTTCGACCACGCCTCGCGCCCGTGACCGAGGCTGGTGTAGAAGACCCGCCCCTTGCCATACTCGTGGCACCAGCCCATGCTCTGCTGCTCGGCACCGCGGTCAATCTTCACGAGCGAGTGGGGCTCGAAGCCCTTGAAGTAGCTGTGGCTGTAGGTCTCGTCGTGAATCTCGAAGTCCTCCAGGCCCTTGGTGATGGGGTGATCCTTGTCCACGATGCGGGTCCAGAACTTCCCGCCGCCGTGGCCCTTGAACCGGCCGCCGATCATCTCCCAGTAGCCCGCGGACCTCTTGAAGGAGTCGGTGGCGGAGTGGATACCCGCGAAGGCCCCGCCGCCCTTGACGAACTCCAGCAGGCCCTTCTCCTGCTCGGCGTCGGCGAAGTTCAGCCCCGAGCCGTAGAAGAGCACAAGGTTGTACTTCTTGATGTTCTCCGCCTTCAGCTCGTTGAGGTCGTTGGAGGCTGTGATCTCGAAGTCGCCCATCTTCTCCAGGATCGTCTGGAGAATGGCAAAGTTGCCCTTCCAGTCGTGTCCGCCGCCCTGAAGGAAGAAGAGCTTGATCTTCTCCCCGCCCTGGGCGGCGCCGGCCGCCAGGCCCACCACAACCAGTCCCACCGCCGCCGCGAGCAGCAACCACTGTCGCCTCATCGCAAGGTCTCCTTTTCCCAGGGCTCCCGCGCCCCAAACCTTCAAACCGCCGCGAGTCTACGCCCCCGCCCCTTACCTGTCAAGCGGCGCGCCCCCTGACACGACCCCAGTTTCGTTTGGCCTCAGCTCGACTTTCGCCATCAGGCGGTCAGCCGGGGAGCGAAGTCGATAGGGTTAGGCTCACTCAATGCGGGGGCGCCGGTTTCTGACGCGGCCATTCCCGCAACAGGGCGCGATGGAATTGGCTCGGCCAGGATATCGTGCCGGGCCGCCGCGAGCATGTCGGAGAAGGTGACGTGCTTCTTCGGATACCACGGCCGGCTCCGCACCCAGGCCCCAGGGTCCTCAACGTGGTGTGCAAACCAGGCGATGTTCAGCGAGTAAAGGGCCAAGAGCAGGCGGGGCGATGGGAGCTTGGCCCCCTTGACCCGCGGGCGGCCGCGGCCCGACCGGGGCGACGGGGCCGCGTAGGTCGCCCCCTCCAGCGGGAACCGGCTCACCAGGCTCACGCGCCGCAGCGCGGCATACAGCGAGGTGGGGCAGAGTGCGTTCGCCAACTCGTGCGTCCCGTAGCTGCCGTCCCCGATGAGCCGGAACTGCCGCCCCGGTGCCCAGCGCACCACCACACGCACCATCAGGAGCGCCAGTTCGCACACGGTCCGGTGCTTGCGGTAGAGACGCTTCGCCTGATTCCGCCGCGCGTGCTTGCGTGTGCTGTAGAGCGTGCACAGCAGCGGGAAGGCCACCGGGCAGCGCAGGAACGGCAGGCGCATCACCACCCCCAGCGTCACCCAGTTGTGCCCAGGGCTCACCTCCGCTCGCCGCCGGCTCGAGCGCACCGCATCGCGGTGCATCCCCACCCCCACCACCCAGGGGCCGT
>Ga0101944_10004130_pt1 | contig 18600 bp, 12 predicted proteins | sample DewCreD2012metaG_FD_75245 | JGI IMG/M metagenome (GOLD analysis project Ga0101944, IMG submission 75245) | Hot spring sediment bacterial and archeal communities from British Columbia, Canada, to study Microbial Dark Matter (Phase II) - Dewar... ... | reverse complement strand
AAAGAAATGCCCTGACAGGGATTTTTGCCCGTTAGTAGATATCGCTGCCCTGAAAACGCGTGGTGGTCGCCTGGCCGAAACGTACAAGCACCATCAGTTCATGGGAGCTGAAATTTTTTTTGTGCATTTCAGTAAAAGCATAATCAAAGGCATACCCAAAAAGGTAATTTTGATAACTTCCTCCGGCAAAAAACAATAAATCCTTTGTACTCCGGTATCCTATGCCTCCCCAGTACATCCCCATGTAGTGAGCGGCAACGTTCACATCCATCTGCATCCTGTAGCCCTGGGTATACCTCAACAGGGCATGGGGTTCAATGGTAATTTCATGATTGTATTTGTACACATATCCCCCATTCAGATAAATGATTCTGCGCATTCTCACATCCGACAGGTCATGCCTGGCAATTTTAATGCGCGATTGGAAGAGATTGTCCACGGCAAGTCCGCCGTAATAACTCAGTGTTTTGTAATACACGCCCACGCCGGCTTCGGGAGCAAAATACCGCTGTGTGTTATAAACCAGCGGATCGAGTGGATCACGGGCCAGCATTTCATTTTTATTTAACCGGTACTGATAAAAAGAAAAACTTCCTCCCAGCGACAGCTGTGCCTTATCCAGCGGGATATGGTAGGCATACATTCCCTGTACGCCGGTGTTGTTCATCAATCCATCCCTGTCGGTATACACCGACAGACCTACTCCTATCCTTTTGGAAGGAAGACGGGTATGGGCGCCCGCCCATAGCGTTCGCGGAGGCTGTTCGTATCCTGCCCATTGTTCGCGTGCCAGCACCCCTGCAAGCGTGGATGATTCACCTCCCGCCATGGACGGATTATACAAATAGCCGTTGAGCTTGTATTGCGAAATCAATGGCATTTGCTGGGCATATACTCCTTTTGCCAGCACAAGAACAAAAAGCAGAATAATTTTTTTTCTTCTCATTCAGTTATCTCACCAGATTTACATATCCATTGGCAATCATTTCTTTGCCATTCATAATTACATACCGGTAAGTGGCTTCGGGAACATTGGCCCCATCCCATTTTACCGGATATCCTCTGGCCGATTCCCACACTTTATGTCCCCAACGGTCGAAAATAATCACCACCCCCTCCGGGGCTTCTTCATCAAGACTAAAGTCCCAGGTGTCATTGTGGCCGTCGCCATTGGGCGTAAAAATATTAGGAATGGTAATAAATTTTATTTTTGTTTCGCACACGGCAATATTTTGTGCACTGTCGCGGGCTGTCCACACCACCGACTGTACCGACCTGGGAATACGTGCCCCTGCGAGGGTGGAATCATTGGTGATGTTGTTTGACAGGGTATATTTGCCACAATTGTCCGATACCGAAATAATAAACAAAGAATCAATGCCTGCAGGAGCTTCCAGTACTTCATCGTCAAATTTCCCAAGAGAAAGATTACGGCGGGGATAACAGAGAAGGATAGGCTTCACCGTATCGGTGGTAATGGCCACACGTGCAGTTTGCACAGGACAGGGATTTCCCGGGAAACCATAATGGAAGAAGTAAGTACCTCCTTTCAATCCCACCGGATAAAATACAGAATCGGTAAGCCGGCCGGTGGATTGCTCTTCTTCCCACACCCCACCCCTGTCGGCTTCCGTCAGGGCATCGAAAAGGTTAAAAGGGGCTGTGGAACAAACATGCTGTGGCACAGGAATTCCTGTATTTTTCATTGAAAATACCCTGACAGGTACCTGCACTGAATCGCTGGCACACTGGGAAGGAGGCTGAAAGGCATAAGTAAAGATATATTCTCCTTCAGGAACTCCCTGCAACATAAAAGTATTTCCGGAAACCCATGAAGGATGGGTTGCATTTTTCCATATCCCTCCTTCGGTATAACCCGACAGGGCATTGAAAAGATTAAACTCATTGCCGGCATTGCACACAGAAGCCGGAAGAGGAACCCCGGGATTTTTATACCGGACAAGTTGAAACTGGCATTGAACGCTGCCACCGGTACATACAGGATTGATTGAGTCGATGGCATAGGAAAAAGAATACCCTCCTTCAGTGGCTCCGGAGGCATTAAAGAAATTCCCCTTCACAAGGCGTCCCGTATGGTTATCGTCAATCCAGTGTCCACCCGGCGAGTAGCCGTCGAGGAGGTAAAAGAGATTAAACAGGCCGGTATCGCATACCCTGACATTGCTGCGAGGGACTCCCGGCACAGGAGGGACAAAGGGTTTTACCTTAAAAGAATCGGTCCTGCTGCAGGTGGTGGTATTGTTCAGAATGGTAAGTTTATATGTGCCGGGCTGGTTCACCACAGGTTTTAGCGGCGACTGATAAGAAACGATTCCAGGCCCTGTCCACGCCGAGGTATCATTGGATCCGTAATCCGATTTTGAAGCATCAAGAACAATCTGGGTCTTGGTGCAACTGAATGAGTCAGTGGCGGTAATCTCTATTTTCGGCCGGGGATTTTTTACCATGGTTACCTTCACTGCCGAATCGCTTTCGCACAGGTCAGTATCGCGCCGCACCAGATAATAAAAGAAAGTCCCCACCGGGGGGTCAATATAAATCAATGAAATGACATCTTTGCGGTACACCACAGTTAAAGCCTCATTCTGGTAAGTGATCACCGTATCCGGCGGAGCATATCCCGTGATCTGAATGGGGGGCACTGCCTTGCCCTCACACCACGAAAGATTAGTATTTACAATGTTTAAAAAAGGAATATGACGATAAAAAGTAATGAATGTATCGATGGGAACGGTTGAAAATCCAAGGCTGTCTTCAACCCACACACGATAATTCCCTTCTTTCCGAATCACCGGTTCCATTTCACCGGAACTAAAATTGTACGGTCCTGTCCAGTGGAAAAAATATTTCTTCCCCAGATAGTCGTTTTTGTTAACAACAATTACTCTCTTGCCTGAACAAACAGAATCAAGACGCAACTGCGGATCCGGGGGGGCGGTTTCCCCTTCGAAACAGAATAAGAGCAACGAAAAAAATACTCCGCTTATCCGCAACCAATCCCTTTGTTGCATGCTTGCAAAAATTAAGAAAGTAAAAATAATAAAAAATGAAGAATATCTTTTCAGTTCAACGAAAAAACAAAAAAATCCGGAATATCTGTCTTTTAACCGATTGATTAATACTTATTTGTATTTTTTAATCGGATATTTTGCCTGCTGCCTGAATAATTTTCATTCAAAAAGCATAAGTTGTTGCGAATAAGCGATACTGTATTTTTTTGCATATATTTGCAGTCTTTAAAAAAAATTAAATTGCACATAAATTTTAAAGTTTCAGAACCATGCAGAATAAAGGAGCTATTAAGTTAATCGCCATTTTACTGGCCATCATCTGTTTGTATCAGCTTTCTTTTACCTTTGTTACACGCAGGATTGAGAAAAAGGCAAAAGAATACGCCCAGGGAGATTACAGGAAAGAATACCTTTATCTTGATTCCCTTTCAGGGAAAGTGGTATACAACCTGGGGATCCGGAAATACACTTATAAAGAATGCAAAGAAAGGGAACTTAATCTGGGTCTTGACCTGAAGGGTGGAATGAACGTGGTTCTTGAAATTTCCATGGCCGACATTGTAAAAGCCCTGTCCAATTATAATCCTGATTCCACCTTCAATAAAGCTTTGCAGCTGGCGAAACAAAAAGAAAAAACCAGCACCAAAGATTTCATTACCCTCTTTGGAGAAGCCTTTCAGCAACTGGATCCCAACGGGCGACTGAGTGCCATTTTCAGCACCATGGAACTGCGCGACAAGATCAATTACGAAACTTCCAACGAGGAAGTAATCAAAATCCTGAAAAAAGAAGCCGATGCTGCTTTTAATAATTCTTTCAATGTTTTGCGTAGCCGTATCGACCGCTTTGGAGTTACCCAGCCCAATATTCAGAAGCTGGAAAACACCAGCAGGATTCTGATTGAACTTCCCGGTATTAAAGAACCCGAACGGGTACGGAAACTGCTGCAGGGTACCGCCAGTCTCGAATTCTGGGAAACGTACGAAAATGCTGAAATTGCTCCTCTTTTTGAAGAAGTGAACAAAATTGTAAAAGACTATCTTGCCCGGCGCGATTCAGCCATGGCAGAAAATGAAAAAAAGGCAGCAGACACAATCGCCAACGAAAAAACAGAAGCACGGGATACCTCTGCCAGTGCTCTCCTGAAACTCGTTGAAAGTGATACCGCTGCCCGGAAAAAAGATCAAAAAACTGCTGCTTTTGAAAAGGACTATCCTTTTTATGCTGTTCTTCAGCCCTACTACGACCCGAAAACAGGCCGTTACATTCCGGGGTCCGTTGTGGGCATTGCCCATTACAAGGATACTGCAAAGGTTAATTTTTACCTGAATCTCCCAAAAGTAAAATCCATTCTTCCAAAAGATGTAAAGTTTATCTGGTCTATCAAACCTCCAAAATACGACAGGTCAAAAACTACTTATGAACTCCATGCCATCAAGGTAACCACCCGCGACGGGCGTGCTCCGCTGGATGGCAGCGTCATTACCAGTGCAAACAAATCTACCAGTCAAACCAAAGGAGGATGGGAAGTGGAGATGAGCATGAATGCCGATGGAGCATCCAAATGGGCAAGGATGACAAGAGAAAATGCTCCCAAAGCCCCCGGTGAAATGGGGCGTTGCATTGCCATCGTGCTCGACAATTATGTGTATTCGGCTCCCCGTGTTCAAACTGAAATCAAAGGAGGCAATTCGCAAATCACAGGAGATTTTACCCCCGAAGAAGCTGACGACCTGGCCAATGTGCTTAAGTCAGGAAAACTACCCGCCCCTGCCCGCATCGTGCAGGAGGCCATTGTAGGTCCCTCGCTGGGAGCTAAATCCATCCACGACGGAATGATTTCTTTCCTGATCGCCTTTTTGCTGGTGTTGCTGTACATGTGGTTTTACTACAGCAAGGCAGGACTTACCGCCAACGTTGCCCTTTTCTCCAATGTCTTTCTTATCTTCGGAACACTGGCCTCTTTCGGAGCTGTGCTTACCCTTCCGGGCATTGCAGGTATTGTGCTGACCCTTGGCATGGCTGTAGACGCCAACGTGCTGATTTACGAACGCATGCGGGAAGAGCTGCGTGGAGGAAAAATGCTGAAAGCTGCTGTTGACGACGGTTATAAACATGCCATGCCCGCCATCATCGACAGTAACCTTACCACCATTATCACCGGTGTGGCTCTTTACTGGTTTGGGACTGGCCCTATTCAGGGATTCGCCACCACCCTTATCATTGGTATCCTGACCTCACTGTTCACTGCTATTTTTATCTCACGGCTCATCATGGAATGGTTGCTTAAAAGAGGAAAAGAAATTAAGCTTGGCAACCGGTTCACGATGAATTTCCTCACCAATACCAGAATAGACTTTATCGGTGTGCGTAAATATTTTTACATCCTGTCAGGAATTCTGATTCTCATAAGCGTTGTTTCTTTCTTTGTCAATGGCTTCAACTTAGGACTGGATTTTAAGGGAGGGCACAATTACATTATCCGTTTTGAAAGGAAAGTAAATACCATTGAAGCACAGAAAAATTTATCCCGCCTGTTTGAAGGCAATACCCCTGAAGTGAAAGTGTACGGTTCGGAAAACCAGATAAAAATAGCCACCAAATACCTCATTGATGATGATCGGCCTTCGTCGGTGGTAGACAGCATCCTTGAATGCCGGCTTTATGAAGGGCTCAAAACCTATCTTCCCGATACCACTTCCCTGCAAACATTCCGGAGCATAAATATACTGAGCGCCGAGAAAGTGGGACCCACTGTGGCCGACGATATCAAATGGGCAGCGGTAGAAGCTGTTTTCTTTGCCCTGCTGGGTATTTTCCTGTACATCTTCTTCCGTTTCAAAGGATGGAGATATGGACTTGGTGGAGTCACCTCCCTGTTTCACGACACCATTATTGTGCTGGGAGCTTATTCTCTTTTCTACAAAGTCATGCCCTTTTCGCTCGAGATAGACCAGTCGTTCATTGCTGCCATCCTCACCGTCATCGGTTATTCCATCAATGACACCGTGATTATTTACGACCGAATCCGTGAATATACCCACAATCATCCTAAATGGACACTCAAAGATATTTTTAACGGAGCCTTTAACAGCACCCTCTCTCGCACAATAAACACTTCCATGACAACCCTGCTTGTATTAATTGCCATCTTTATCTTCGGCGGGGAAGTGATCCGCGGATTTATTTTTGCCATGCTGCTGGGAATAGGTGTCGGCACATATTCCTCAATTTTTAATGCTGCAGCCATTGTTTACGACCTGCTGCCACGGAAAGAAAAAGAAGAAAAAAAATAAAGCTTTTTCCCAGGCAAGTCACAGCATGTTTTTGAAGTGCATTGTAAGGGGAAAAACACAAAAGAATAACTGTAAAAAAAATGTCGGGCGGACTTTTTTATACAGAAGAAAAAATATCTTTTCATTATTGATTATCTATGGGTGGCGGTGAAATACTTCTTATCATGCTCCTTGCTTTGCTGCTTTTCGGGTCAAAAAAATTACCCGAAGTGGCTAAAGCACTGGGGAAAGGGATGGCCGAATTACGGAAAGCCACCGAAGAAATAAAACGTGAACTGGAAAACAGCGCTGAAGACATCAGGGCAGATATTTCAGAAATTAAAGAAAACATAGAAAAACAAACCGGCGAAACCTCATCGGAAATAAAAGAAGTAACGGAAACTTTGCAACAAACGGCTGCTGACGCAGGCAAAGACATCGATGAAATTACCGGGGAAGGAAAGAAAAATCTCTATACCGACTAACCCTCCCATAAAAGTCCTTTCTTTACATACGAAAAACTGATAAAATCAGTTAATATTTTCAATAAAGCATTTATGAGGAAGGGAAGCTTACTTATCATGCTGTTTTTTTCTTCAGGACTCTTTCCCCAGCAACCAGGTGTGGAAGAAAAAAAACAGTTAAAAGCTTACCGGATTACTGAACCCATTACCATCGACGGACGGCTGGATGAACCTGCCTGGAAAAAAGCACAGTCAAGCAGCAACTGGTACACCTTTTCTCCTTCCTACGGGCAGCCCTGCCCTTTTAACACTGAAGTGGCCGTATTGTACGATAACGATGCCCTGTACATCGGTGCATGGCTCAACGATCCTTTCCCTGACAGTCTGATGAAAGAAATTGCAGTAAGAGATTACGGGGTGTCTAAAAGCGAGGTATTTGTGGTATGGTTAAATCCCTACAACGACGGACAAAACCTGCTTCAGTTTGAAGTCTCCATTGCCAATGTTCAAAAAGACGGCAAAGTAACCAACAACGTCATGGACCTTAACTGGGATGCCATCTACCAGACAGCCACCAGTACCGATGACAAAGGATGGTACGCAGAGATGCGCATTCCTTTCAAATCATTGTATTTCCCCCAGAGAACCCCGCAAGAATGGGGAATCAATTTCCTGCGGTGGGTTCCCAGAAAAATGTCGAACTACTGCTGGAATTACATGGACCGCACCCGGGCCGACATTGGCTCACAAATGGGAATCCTTACCGGACTGGAAAATCTGAAACAGCCTCTCCGGCTGAACCTGTTCCCTTACCTTTCAGGCAACATCCAGCGAACCCCTATGGGCACTTCTTACGCCTATTCTACAGGACTGGATCTGCAATACGGCATCAACGAGTCGTTTACCCTCGACATGACACTGGTTCCCGATTTCGGCCAGCGTAAATCGGACTATGAAATACTTAACCTTACTCCCTTTGAAGTACGGTATAATGAAAACCGGCAATTTTTTCTGTCAGGATTTGAATTGTTTAAAAAATCCGAACTGTTTTATTCACGACGCATTGGCAAAAAACCTTCTCTTTTTGGCAGCATACCGGATTCTGCTAAAAAAGTGAATGGGAAAGTAATCAGCAACCCCATGGAATCGCAATTGATCAATGCTTTTAAAATCACCGGCAGAACCAACGACGGCCTTGGACTTGGTTTTTTTAATGCCATCACAGCAAACACCTATGCAGTGATTGCCGACTCGTCCGGACGACAGAAAAAAATTCTGTCGGAATACGGAAAAAATTACAACATGATGGTGTACGACAAAATTTTTGGCAAATATTCTTATCTCAACCTCATCAACCTGAATACCTGTGAGCCCGGTACCCACAAAATGGCAAACGTTACCGGAAGTGCTTTCAAATTTGCCGATGCCAATAATAAATACATGGTATACGGAAAAACTTCCATGAGTCTCCAGCAGCAGGCTGAAAGTACCCCTGTCACAGGATATGCAACCAACATTACGGCAGGAAAAGGAAGTGGCCCCATGGTATGGCTGTATAACGGGGGTTTTTATACTGATAAATACAACCCCAACGACATGGGTTTTCTTACCCGCAATAATATCTTATGGCAAAAATTTACTCACCGGTATACCAATTTCAATCCCAAAAAATATTTTATCACATGGAATTATACCATCAATGCCATTTACCGTACGTTGTTCCGTACCCTCGACTATTACAGGACCGAATTTTCCGCTTCGTTTGAAGGCACCTTGCATAATTATTCCATTGTGCAGATTGAATGCAGCGGAGAACCGGTAAGACGAAAAGATTATTTTGAACCGCGTACGGCAGGACGCTATTCCTATTTACCCCCTTATGCAGGAGCTGTTGTTTCTTATACCTCCGACACACGCAGAAATATGTATGGCTATCTTTCGTTAGGCCGCTGGCAGGGCGAAGGCCGGTACAATTACATCGGTTGTGGCAGTGTCATGAACCTTTCGGACCGGCTTACGCTGCAACCCTCATTCTCTGTTGAAGAAGCTGTTCATGAGCGGGGTTTTGCCGATAAAATAAACAATGACTCCATTATTTACGGCTTTCGAAACGTTACCACTACCACCCTGATGATCAATGGCAAATATGCTTTCGACAACAAAAATATTTTATCGGTAAACATACGCCAGTACCGTTCGTATGTGGATTATAAAAAATATTGCCTGCTGCGCCAGGACGGGAACCTCGCTGATGCTCCTTTTTATACGGGCAATAAAGACATCAATTTCAATATCATCAACATTGACGTCCTGTATTCGTGGAACTTCTCGGCCGGCAGTTTTCTGACCATTGGATGGAAAAACGGCATTTATGCCGATGAAACGGTTGAAAATGACAATTTTTATTCTTACTTTCGGAATCTTAATTATGTGCTGGGACGCCCACAAAATAATATGTTTTCAGTGAAGCTGACCTATTATTTTGATTATGCATATATAAACCGTTTTATCCGGAAAACATGATCACCACGCGGAACATTCAGAAATCGTATGGCATTCTTCAGGTATTGAAAGGCATTGACCTTGAAATAAAAGAAGGGGAGGTTGTTTCCATTGTGGGAGCAAGCGGGGCAGGGAAAACCACCCTGCTGAACATCATCGGCACTCTCCTGCATCCCGACGAAGGGACCCTGACCATTGGAGGGGTGAATCCCTTTCTACTGAAAGAAAAGGAGCTGGCCCGCTTCCGCAATCAGAACATTGGCTTTGTCTTTCAGTTTCATCATCTGCTGCCCGAATTTTCGGCTATTGAAAATGTGTGCATTCCTGCCCTCATCGCCAACCTGCCAAAGAAAACGGCAGAAGAAAAAGCAAAAGAACTTTTATGTTTTCTTGGACTCGGGCACCGTCTTGAACACAAACCTTCGCAATTGTCGGGAGGAGAACAGCAAAGGGTAGCCATTGCAAGGGCACTTGTTAATCAACCCAAAATAGTTCTTGCCGATGAACCTTCGGGAAACCTTGATTCAAAAAACAAAAAAGAACTTCACGAATTGTTTTTCAGGCTGCGTGATGTATACCACCAAACGATCCTCATCGTTACCCACGACATGGATCTTGCTGCCATGGCCGACCGTACCCTTGTGATGAGCGATGGCCTTATCCTGAACCAATAATAATTTTTTCAGGGCTTATTTTTTATTTGTCACAACTGCAGTTTCGGAAGAATCAAAAAACTTTCTTTGAAATACCAGAATCACAAGAACTCCTGTGGTAATGGCCGAATCTGCAATATTAAACACAGGTCTGAAAAATTCAAACTCTTCGCCCCCCCATACAGGTAGCCAGGCAGGCAGTTGAAAATGGAAAAGGGGGAAATACAGCATATCAATTACTTCGCCAAACAAAAAAGGCTTATTCTGAAAAAGAATGCCATAGAACATGCTGTCGATGATGTTCCCGAGAGCCCCTGCCAGGATAAGCGACAGGGAAAAGATAAGTCCCGCAGGAGCTCCTTTTTTGATGAGCGAACGGAGGTACCAGGCAATGACGCCCACAGCCAACATACGGAACAAGGTCAGAAATAGTTTTCCTGCGTTGCCACCCCATTGCATGCCAAACGCCATTCCATTGTTAAGAATATAGTGAAGCTGAAACTTTTCACCGAGAATATACAGGCTTTCGCCAGGATGCATGTGAGTGTGAACCCATAATTTTAACCCTTGATCAAGAAGTAAAACACCTGCAACGGTCAACAGAACGATCGTGAAGCTTTTTGATTTTTTCATGTCTTGTGTGATTGTGATATAGAAAAGCAAAAACAGAAAAAATGACCGGTGCTGGAGACCGGTCATTCCTTTTGCACTTTTTATTTAGCGCCTTGCTGTTTGGCTTCAATGCTTAATGTGGCATGAGGAACTGCACGAAGGCGTTCCTTGGAAATGAGTTTGCCTGTTTCCCGGCAGATCCCATACGTTTTGTTTTCAATTCTTACCAGGGCAGCCTGTAAATGCTGAATAAACTTAAGCTGTCGTTGGGCCAGCCGGCCTGCTTCTTCTTTTGAGAGCGTAGTGGCGCCCTCTTCCAGCACTTTAAACGTAGGTGAAGTATCCTGCGTATCGTTGCTCCCATCCTGGGTGATGGCACTTTTCAGCAATTCATAATCCCTTTTTGCTTTTTCCAGCTTTTCCACAATGATCTGACGGAACTCCTCGAGTTCCTCATCAGAATATCTTGTCTTTTCCTCAGCCATGTCAGTAAGAATTTACACAAAAATATAAAAAATTATGGAGACTTTTTACAATTTTTCCACCTTTATTAAAGTTTCTATGCCCTCATCCAAATCCACTTTTCGTGCCCCGTTGCTCTGAGGAAGAGAATCTACAAGTTCAAGCTGCAGGGCAAGGGTTTGTGCCGAGATGTATTCGCGGTGGATTTCCACTGCTTTATTAATGGCTTCATGTCTCTGGATCCGGATGTGTATTTTGTCTGTAACTTCAAAACCACTTTCCTTGCGGATGTTTTGTATCCTGTTAATCAATTCTCTTGCGATTCCCTCCATTCTTAATTCGTCGGTTACAGTAATATCCAATGCCACCGTCATTTTGCCTTCGTTTGCCACCATCCAGCCGGGAATGTCTTCTGAGATAATTTCCACATCATCAAGGGTAATGGTTACAGCTTGTCCTTCGACGGTCAGACGGACTTCTTTTTTCTCTTCAAGAAGATAAATATCATCCTGCGAAAATGAGGAAAGGGCACTGGTGATTCCTTTCATCAATTTGCCATAGCGGGGTCCCAGGGTTTTAAAATTGGGTTTTATTTTTTTACCACTACCCCACGCGTATCGGGCAGGTATTCCAGTTCCTTTACATTTACTTCTGTCAGGATAAGATTCTTCACCGATTCGATCTGATCCCGCACACGCAAATCTGACAGAGGAATAATTATCTTCTGAAGAGGCTGACGCACTTTAATATTGACTTTCCTTCTCATGGAAAGCACCATTGAAGATATCTGCTGGGCCAGCTCCATGCGTTCTTCAAGATTTTTGTCAATGAGATTTTCCCCGGCAAGAGGAAAAGAAACAGTATGAACCGATACAGGTTTCTCTGCTTCACCTGCATGAAGATCGCAATAAAGTTTTTCCATGTAAAAAGGTGCTACAGGAGCAGCCAGGCGGCTTACGGTTTCAAGGCAGGTGTACAAGGTCTGGTAGGCTGCCAGCTTGTCTTTGTTCATTCCTCCTCCCCAAAACCTTTTCCGGTTGAGGCGCACATACCAGTTGCTCAGATGTTCGGTGACAAAAAAGGCAATGGCTCTTGCCGCACGGGTAGGTTCGTAACTGTCGAAAGCGAGGGTTACTTCCTTTATCAAGGAGTTAAGCAAAGAAATAATCCATCTGTCTATTTCCGGACGTTCGTTCACAGGCACTTCCGGATAGCTGGAAGGATGAAAATTATCTATGTTGGCATACAGGGCAAAGAAAGAATATGTATTGTAAAGAGTACTGAAAAACTTGCGTTTTACTTCCTCTACCCCTTCCACATCAAATTTCAGGTTGTCCCAGGGCTGGGCATTGGTAATCATGTACCAACGCAGGGCATCGGCTCCATGCTGTTCAATCAGGTCAAAGGGATCAACGGCATTGCCCAGCCGTTTGGACATTTTATTCCCGTTCTTATCCAGTACCAATCCATTGGAAATAAGATTCTTGAAAGCAACGGAATCGAACAACATGACAGCAAGGGCATGAAGAGTAAAGAACCATCCGCGGGTTTGATCCACTCCTTCGGCAATAAAATCGGCAGGATAATAAATACGTTTATCAATCATGTCTTTGTTCTCGAAGGGATAATGAAGCTGGGCATAAGGCATTGCCCCGCTGTCAAACCACACATCAATCAGGTCGGGTTCACGAAACATTTTTCTGCCCGAAGGAGAGACAAGAACAATCTCATCCACAAAAGGACGGTGAAGATCAAATTGTTCGTAATTTTCTTTTGAATAATCATTTTCCCTGAAACAGACGAGGGGGTTACTTTTCATAAAGCCCGCCTTCACTGCCTTTTCTATTTCGGCCTTCAGTTCAGCCACACTGCCGATGCAGATCTCTTCTTTTCCGTCTTCGGTGCGCCATATAGGGAGAGGGGTTCCCCAGAAACGCGAACGCGACAGGTTCCAGTCCACCAGATTTTCAAGCCATTTGCCAAAACGCCCTGTGCCGGTAGATTCGGGTTTCCACTGGATGGTACGGTTCAATTCTATCATCCGGTCGCGAAGAGCCGTGGTTTTGATAAACCATGAATCGAGGGGATAATACAGCACCGGCTTGTCGGTACGCCAGCAATGAGGATAAGAGTGCGTATATTTTTCAATCCTGAAAACCTTGTTTTCACTTTTCAGTTTGAGTGCAATATACACATCGGTGGTTTCATCATTTTCGCCTGCAGAAGGGTTGTATTCGTTTTTTACATATTTCCCCGACAGGTCCCCACAGCCTTCAATAAACTTTCCCTGTTTATCCACAAGGGTGAGGGATCCGATGCCGTTTTGTTTTGCCACCTTGAAGTCATCGGCGCCGAAAGTTGGGGCACAATGGACAATGCCGGTACCGTCTTCGGTGGTTACAAAATCGCCCATGACAATACGGAAAGCATCGCCGTCTTTGGGCTGCTGATAAGGCATGAGCTGTTCGTACCGCAATCCTTCAAATTCTTTTCCTTTCAGCTGATGAAGAATCCGATAAGGAATTTCTTTGTCGCCCTTGCGGTAGTTTTCCGGCGGAATGTCTTTATGCTTTTCGGAGAAATAAGCCGGCAAGCGGTCTTTGGCCAATACCACGGTGATGGGCAATCCCGAATAAGGATTAAATGTTCTTACCACCACATAGTCGATGGCAGGTCCCATGGCGAGGGCCGTATTGGAAGGCAATGTCCACGGCGTGGTGGTCCATGCCATAATAAACACATCGGTATCAGTGAGGCGGAACAAAAATTCCGATTTTTCGTTGCGGATCAATTTAAACAATGCGGTTACCGTAGTATCCTTCACATCCCGGTAACATCCCGGCTGGTTCAGTTCGTGAGTGCTCAGCCCGGTTCCTGCAGCAGGCGAATAAGGTTGAATGGTGTAGCCCTTGTAAAGAAGGTTTTTCTGATACAATTGTTTCAGCAAATACCAGAGGGTTTCAATATAACGGTTGTCATAGGTAATGTAGGCATCATTCATGTCGATCCAGTAGCCTATTTTCCTTGTCAGTTCTTCCCATTCGCGGGTATACCGCATCACCTCTTTCCGGCAGGTTTTATTGTATTCCTCAATGGAAATCTTTTTCCCGATGTCTTCTTTGGTAATTCCCAATGATTTTTCAACCCCCAGTTCCACCGGAAGTCCATGGGTATCCCAGCCGGCTTTCCGATCCACACGAAAGCCTTTCATGGTTTTATACCGGCAGAAAATATCTTTGATGGTACGGGCCATCACATGATGAATACCCGGAATGCCATTGGCAGAAGGAGGTCCTTCGTAAAACACAAAGCGGGGACTTTTTTCCCGGATTTTCAGACTTTGTTCAAAAGTCTTTTCCTTCTCCCATTTCAGCAGAATTTCTTTATTGAGGGCCGAAAGATCGAATTGTTTGTACTCAGGAAATTTTTTTGAATTCATTTTCTGTACCTGCTAAAAAAACATGCAAATATAGTCTGCCTGGGGGTAAAAAACAATGGCCGACTTTTGCTCCAACGCAAGAACAAAAAAACAAAAAAGGTTTTGTCTTTCGCACAAAACCTTTTCATAACTAGGTAGCCCGTAGGGGATTCGAACCCCTGATCTTCAGAATGAAAATCTGACGTCCTAGGCCAGCTAGACGAACGGGCCACGGTTTTCATTTTGGAGCTGCAAAAATAACATTTTTTTTAATCAGGCAAAGAAGAGAGAAATTTTTCTTCTTTCAGGAAAAACTATTTCTTCATTGTATACCGCACCGACAACCCGGCATAACCAAACTGAGGCCACGCATCGCCGTCGGAATAAAAAGTAAAACGGGGATTCCAGTCAAGAGCAAGAGAAAGAGGAATTTCTTTGATGGTATATTCAATCCCCACCACTCCGTCAATTCCAAAAAAAGATCCTCCATAAGTCCTGTCCCAGTGAGGATTGTAATAATGATCCCACACCCCCACATGAGCTCCGCCTCCATAATACAGTTTGAGATTCTGAGGATCTAATGATTTGTGCATTTCATACAATCCCGTCACAGAAAAGCCTGTGCCGCCATAATCCCATACCCCAAGGATGCCATCAAGGGCTGTGGTGGCGGTTAAAAAATGTTTTACGGTGAAACCGGTGGGACCTCCAAAACGGAAGCCCAGTGCGGTGCCATAATCCTGTGCATGTACGCTCACAAGAGAAATCAAAAGACATCCGAGGACAACTGTTTTTTTCATGGGTGTACTTTTTTATCAAAAGCCGGATGGAAACCCCTTGCTGAGAAACCCTGAGGGAAAAGCCTCAGCCCTGTTTATTCATCCGCTTTTGTATTAAACCTTTTTTCTGCGGGTTTCAAAAATCATTTTCCCTGCAAATATATAGAATTCTTTCAAGCTACAGAAAACCTAAGGATATTATCAATTTATCAAAATGATTATCAGAACATTCCTGTTATTTACCATGAAAATATTTCTCTTCCTGCAATTCCCGACTTTGACACCGACTAAAATATAAAATTCAGAATATCAACAACATAAATAGTCGAAAATATTTTTGTGCCACTACATTTTCAGGTTATTTGAGAATTTTCGGGGGTATTTTCATGCCGATAGAGCGGAATAGAGAGAGGGCATTTTGAGGAATATCGGTTCGGATCCAAACCGTATCATTTTTAATTTTTACGGGCACGGCCATTAATTGACAGAGTTCTTTCATTGCCTGAAGCACAGTTAATGGTCTTTGTTTAATGATGCGTTTGCCTATAGCTTTGGAGAGAAGAAGGCTTTCTTTATCGCGCAAGATTTTTGTAATATGTGCTTCGCAAAGGTAAGCCAGAAAGCACATTACCAGATGGCCGATAATCCGATGGTCTGTCCAGTGAAACATGGGTCGGGTTTTTATGGTGCCTTTTATTTCACCAAAAGCGTCTTCGATTTTCCAAAGTTGTTTATAGTTAAAAACTATTTGTGCAGCTGTCATCGAATGAACATTTGTGATGATTCCGAAAAAACCATCTTTGGATGCATCTTCAGCAATTGCTTGCTGATTCAACTCACAACGGCTTTCGCCAAGTATCCGGATATACCGCTGATAAATGCGGTTAGAGATAAAATTTTTGGGTAAAGGTTCTTTTAAGGAAAGTTTCTGACGAATTTTATCCAGTACATCTTCTCTTGTTTTTCTGTCCCGCTCGGCTCTGGCTTTTGACCAGGTAATAATACACCGATCCTGGCCAAAGGTTGTTTCAAAAACAGCCAAATCATCATTTATCCATTGATAATTTTTCAGGTTATAAAATTCTTGTTGAATATGTTCTTTGAGCACTCCCATTTTTAAACCAACAATGAATTCCCCACCGCATTTTCGTATATGTTCCAGATTGGAAAAAGAAAACAAACCACGGTCGGCGATAAAAATAAAACGACGTATGGAAAATTTATTCCTGATTTTCTCAACAATGCCCTCTAATGTTTTGCCTTCAAATGTATTTCCCGGATGGACTTCAAAACATAACGGAATGCCATCGGTATCGGTAAGCAGCCCCAGTACTACCTGCGTACAATCGGTACGCATTTCTTTGCTGTATCCAAAACGCCGGAGTGAATCCATATCTTCCCGCGTACTTTCAAACCTCAAGGTAGTCAGATCATACAGTACAACGTCTACGTTGATGCTGAACAAATCTTTTTTATAACTGTAGAGAAATTTTTCTATTTCTTCCTTGTGCTGTGCTAATATGTCAAGGCTCCGATAAATATGATGAAGCTCTGTTTTATGGTCTATCATCTCCGGATACATCCGTTCTATCCATCGATCATAAAGTCCCAACTTCGATACCGGTTGGATGAACCGACTACATAGCTGGGTAAATAAAATCTTTTGTAAATCAAATTTTAACTGGGGATGTTGATCGGCTATCTGCCTGATTATTTTATTAATGCCCAGTTTATCCGTCATATGCTCCAATACCAGCAATGGGCCTAAAATATAGGTATCCTTTATATCGATGTCTTTGGCTTTATCAAACAGCTCACGACAATTTAAATGCTTATTGATGGCCTCTGCCAATTGTTCCAACCGTCCTTCTTCAATACGACCTAAGGATAATAATGTCCGTTGTTTTACTTTCCCTTCACTACGATACGATTCTACCAGATGGTAATAACCATCTCCTTTTTGATTACGTGTAATACGAATATACATAGTCACTTGATTTTTGACATTACAAATCCATGTCAAAAATCAACTGAATTAGCATGTGTTATAAAATTTTGTTCACTACACCATCAAAAATCTGAAACAACTTTGTAGGTTTTATGCGGGTTGTAGCCGACTGACCCCTCGCCAGGTGTCAAACTTTGGAATTATTTTTTACGATAAAACTCGGAAAGATTAAGCGAAAGAGTAAAATGATTGGTGCCTCCGGCCAGATGATATGAGGAACGTCCATACGCAAGGTTGATTTTTTTTATCCGTAGGCCGAAGCCCCATGAAAAACCCACTGCCCCCACCCTTTCGGGAATCTGAAGTTCTTTGCGCCGCATGTAATTGTACCCCACACGAAAATAAAAATTCTTCAAAGGGAGAAATTCCACTCCCAGAATCACATGCCTCATAAAGTTTTCAGCCAGGTCAGTCATCCGGGAAGGCTTGACAATTTGTCCCGTAAGAGGGTCTATCTGTGCCCTGGCAGAATCCACATAGGTCAACCGAAGGCGTTGCAATTGCTGGGCGGTAACAACAATACGGAAAGGGGCATATTTCATTTTATGGGAAAATCCTGCCACCACCTCAAAAGGTAAAGGTTCATAGCCGCTCACGGGCGTATAGCGTTTAATTTGTGTTCCGGCATTGCGAACAAGCAGGGCAGCGGTAAACAGGCGTTCATCATCAGTGTAATGAATACCTGCATCGGCTGCCAGGCCAAAAGACGTGTAAGATTCAAGGGTAGAATACACAGGTTTGAAATTAACACCCAAAGAAAAATTACTGTCGAGTGCATGGGCATACATCAGACATAAAGCACTTTCGCCGGCATAAAATTTCCCGGTAAGTTCACCGGTGGCTTCGGCTTTGTCGAAAGTGCCATAATTAATGTACTGGATGCCGGCAGCAAAAGTATTTTTCTCATCGTACCGGTAAGCATAAGAAGCATAGCCAAAATGAATGCCGGCAAAATAATCAATGTAATTCAGGGCAAAATGATTATGCATGGAAGCATTCAGCAAGGAAGGGTTATACATGGCCAGGTTGAGGTCGTTGTCATTGATGGCCACTGTTTTTCCCCCAAGCGAGGCAATCCGTGCAGCATGGGTAAGATTAAGAAACCCATAGGTGCTGTTGCCTCCTATCTGTGCCTCTGCCGCAAGGACCAAAGCAAGCAATCCGGCTATAAGCATCACTGTTTTCCTTTTCATCTGCTGGTATTTTTTATTAGCTACTCCCTTCTTTTAGGCCACAGGTTAACAAAAATAAGTTTTCTTTTTATGATAATGTAATCCACGTATCAGCAGGAAGTCTCTCTTTCCTGAATTTGCTTCAATGGCCACTTTGGCCTTAAAGGCTCCTGAACCGAGGGCAGCTTGCTGACCGAGCTCAGCGAAGCTAATGTTTTTGTCT
>Ga0101944_10004126_pt1 | contig 18612 bp, 12 predicted proteins | sample DewCreD2012metaG_FD_75245 | JGI IMG/M metagenome (GOLD analysis project Ga0101944, IMG submission 75245) | Hot spring sediment bacterial and archeal communities from British Columbia, Canada, to study Microbial Dark Matter (Phase II) - Dewar... ... | reverse complement strand
GTGAAGTCGGTGGTGGCGGTCTGGAAGGTCGTCGGCGTTCCCCCCGCGTTGCGGATCACCTGGTATCCCGTGACGCCCACATTGTCGCTGGCGGCGGGCCAGGTCAGATGGAGTTGCCGGCTCTGGATTGAATCGGCGGTGGGCTGACCCGGCGCCGAAGGCGGCGTCGTGTCGGCGCCGGCCGCCTGATACTCGTAGGCGCCAATGTCCCATGCCCCGGCGGGACGGCTGACGCCGTTTTTGTCCACGCTGCCGATCAGGGCCGACAAATCCTCCCCGGCGTTGATGGCCGGCGAGCCGGCCTTGAGGCGCAGGTCATACGTGAAGTTGGTCGCGCTGCCCCAGTTGAGCAGGTGCTGACCCTTGCGGGAGGGCTGCGAAAGCGCCGGCGTGAACTCGATGTAGCGGGGGCTGGCAGAGACGGCGATCACTGTCCGCACGACGCCGTCATATTCATACTCGATGTGGTCGCCCACCAGGAAACTGTTGATCGGATACGTTCCGGACACCTCGGCGAAGTAAGCTCGTGTGGCGGTCCCATCGGCCTCCGTCGTTGCAAGGAACGCCGGGAAGTTGGTGAATTGAGGATTGGCCCGCATCACGCTGTTCTGATCATAGACGCCCCCGGCCTTCCACTGTTCCAGCGAATAGGTCACGTTGTTGTGGGCGATCTCGGCCGAAGTCCGGTAACTGCCGAAGAGATTGTAATTGCTCGCGAAGCCGCTGATGGCCGTCGGGGAGACGACGAAGCATGACTGATACGATTCGAAGACGTAGAGGATGTTGTTCTTCAGCGTGACATTGTCTGCGTAGTCGAATCGCATGCTCAGCGTGGGCCCGCCCGGAATCTTGGCGAATGTGTTGTTGCAGATCAGGATGTTCGGATTGGTGTCGTAGTTGATCCGGACGTTGTATCCTTCGCCGCTCGAACTGCAAAACACGTTGTTGTATATTTTGGCATTGGCCACACCCGAGGAAAAATACAACAGCGCTGTGTTCCAGCCCCGGTAATCCCCATACAATTCGTTGCCATGGATTTGCACGCCGTCCACGCCGACGCCCGCCGATCCCGTCTCATAAAGGAATATCCCGTCCGTGTGCCATCCCCAGTTGTCGCGGACATAGGGGCCCAGATCGTGAATGCGGTTGCCGTAGATGCTCAGATTGGTCAGCTTGCCGGTGATGGTCCCGGTCCCATGAACTCCCCACACGACCTCCGCGATGTCATTATCATACACGCGGATGTTGCTGTGGGCCGAACTTGAGGAGTTCACGCTGATGCCGGCGCGGTTATGACGCACGATATTGTTGTGTATGGCCACGTCATTGTGGCGGTCCACGCGGATGCCATAGGAGGCGTTTTGCGCCCAATGGTTCTGCCGCAGGTCATAAACCCAGTAGAAATACCCGTCATCGTTGCCCGCCGGCTCCTGGTTGGCGTTCCATCCCGGCGTGCTCAAGTTGATGTCCTGATAGACGTTGATCGTATGGCTGTCGCTGGCGGCGCCCACATAGCCATAGGCGCGGTTCTTGTCCTCGCGCGACCATCCGATCAGGATTTTGTAACGGGCCATCTGACCCGGCACTGTGGATACGGGCGTGAAGTCTTGCGAGTTGTCACGAAATGTCGTTGCCGTGTAGGCGGTTCCCGTTTTGCCTTCGGCGCGGTCGCCGCCGGTCAGGACGCCTCGGGGCGTGGGAAAAATGTCGTGCAGGTAACAGTTGCGGACGGTGATTCCCTGGCCATCGCCCCCGATGGAGATGGCGTTGGATTCCTCGCCGACCGCATCGTGATACAGGGTCCGCAGGTTGCGAATCTCGAACCCGTCGATCACCAGATGGCTGCGCCCTGTGCTGGTGAAACCGTTGCTGCGGGCGTTGGCGCCCAGCGCGTCCCGCTGGCCGTCAATGATGGCCCGTCCCGTTCCCCAAGCCCCATCCGAGTTGCCATCGAAAGTAATGGGGGCGCCGTCGGCGCCTGACCAGCGGATGTCCACCGTGCCGAGGTATTCCACCCCTCCCTTGAACTTCACGGTGTCGCCCGCGGCCAGCGTGACCGACGCCGGTCCCCCCGTGGCGTTGGGATCGCCGGGGGCATGTTTCCAGGGCGTGGACGCGGTCAGGCCGTTGTTGCTGTTTGAACCGCTGTCATAGGCCACATAATACGTCGCGCCCGGCGCGGCAAATCCGGCGGCCCACAGCCAGGCCAGCACAAACCCGGAGAGCATTTTCCTGAGGAAGCGACTGCGCAAGCGACTCATATGTGTGCCTCCCAAGCCCAAAACTTCCCCTCTGCGCCACTGGGGCCTATCTACTTATCGGCGCTTCCGGATCGGGTCTTGACCCTGTGTTCAGTAGCGGAACGCGTGCTCCACGCGGCTGCCCGGCGGCCACGGCAGCGTCCGGGCCTCGATCGTCGCCTGGGAACTGTTGTCGCTCGGGTCGTATGCCTCGATCTGGTAAAAATACACCGACGTGGGATAAACTCCCGTATCCACAAAAGACGGCGTGGTTGTCTGGCCGATGAACCGCATGCTGCCACCGACCGGCTGGCGATGTATCTTGTAGCCGACGACCGCGACGTTGTCCGTGCACGGCTGCCACGTCAGCGTCATCTGCGTGCCCTGGGCGTTGGAAGAGGCGATGATCCCCGACGGGATCGACGGCGGAGTCGTGTCAACTACCTCCTCGCGCTCATAGGCCCCGCGGTCCCAGACCTTGTCGGCCCCCCGGACCACTCCGAACGTGTCCACGTTGTAGGGGGGGCCGAACGAGACGCCCGAATCGGTGGGGGCCCGCAGCTGAAAGTCCAGACCCGCCAGGTCCTGGAACGGATCATAGCCGGAGACGATCTGGTTGTTGTGCGCCGGCCCGAACATGCCCGGCGCGATCGGCGTATCGCTGTAATAGTTGTAGTCGTGATCCATTCCGCGGAAATAGATTTCGCCGCTGTTGTGCCACAGATTGTTGCGCGCCAGGTTCGTATCAATCGAAGCGCCCAGGTCGATGCCACAGCGCGGTCCCGGAAGCGAAACGAACGAGTTGTTGCGCACCCGGACATTGATGGCCGTATAGGGCTCGAAGACCGTCGCCACGCCGCTGGTCAGCTCCAGGCCCGGGCTCAGGCTTGATGACACGACGTTGCCATAGATGTCCCAATCATTGCCATTCAGCACCCACACGCCCAAGCCGCGGATGTCACGCCACGCGCTGTGTTGAATCACGCAACCCGTTGTCGCCCCTTCCGACACCAGGCCGCCCATGCGCTCGGAAGCCAGCCCGCTCAGGCCGTTGCGCGCCAGCAGGCAGCGTTCGATCTGCACGTCTTCGGCCCCCGACACCAGGAACAGCGGGCCGCTGCTTTCGTGAATGTGGCATCCAAGGAATGACAGCGACACCGAGGGCGAAGAAACCCAAACCGTCCCTGAAGTTTCATTGCCGCCAATGATGTCGGCATAGCGCACGGCCACGTTTTCGGCGGCTTGATATTCGATGGCTGCGCCCGTGGTCGCCGAAGCGTCAATCCGGATGCCATGACCCGAATCCCAGGTCCGCCAGTCGTCGTCGCCATTATGGCCAACGCCGTCCAATATCCAATGGGCGGTCGTGAAGACCACGCCGCCATCGAAGACGGCCGGACCGGACGTATAGTCGTCCAGCCAGCCCATGTCATTGCCGTGGTCCGCCGCGGTCGCCTTGCGAATCTCAATCGGGACGGCCCCGGCGGCCGCATCGTCGAACACATAGGCGGGATAGCGGCCCGAAGCCAGGTAATACAAATGTCCGCGCTGCAGGCTGGCCGGCAGCGAGGTCCAGGCGTCATCCCATGACGCGCCGGTTCCCGCGCCGCTGGCGCCTTCGCGAATGTAATGCGAACCGAACGTCTGGGCGGTGGCCGTTGTGGAGAGTCCCGACACATTGCCGCCCGCATCGTAGGCCTGCACCCAATAGACCCAGGCCTGTTCGGGCCCCAGGCCGACATCTCTGAACGACGCAATGGGCGAACCGCCGATCACCGCCGGCGTGGTGACGTCATCGGGCGCGCGGTAAATGGTGTATCCCGAAACGCCCTGGTCGTCTGTCGAGGGCTGCCACGTCAGGTCAATCTCGGAGGCCGACAACGCCGTCGCGACCACAGCCGTGGGCGTCGTCGGCGGTTCAGTGTCGGGGATGGGCGGCGCCTCGGGCACGTATTCATGGGCGCCGATGTCCCATGCGGCGCCCGTGGGCCGGGCCACGCCCTCCATGTCGATATTGCCGATCAGCGCGGACAGGTCGGTCCCGCGGTCGATTGCCTGGGACGTCGAGGTCAGGCGCAGGTCATAGACCAGGCTGGCATTGTTTTTCCAATTCAGAATGAACTCATCCACGCCCGAGTTGCGCGACAGCGGCGGCGTCACCTCGATGTAGCCCGCCGTTCGCGAGACCGCCGTGACGCGTCGCGCGATCCGGTCAAATTCATATTCGATGACATCGCCCACGGCGTAGTCCGACCCGTATTCTTCGGGAACATCGCCATAATACAGCCGATATTTGGTCCCGGGTGACACCGTGAGCGAGGCGAAGGCCGGAAAACTGCGGAATCCCGGAGCCGCGCGCATCACGCTGTGCTGGTCATTCGCGCCCATCGCCTTCCATTGTTCGAGCGAATACGTGCCGTCGTTGTAACCGATCTCGGCGCTCGTTCGCAGGCTGTCAAACAGGTTGTAGTCGCTCGAAAAGCCCTGCGTCGCCGTCGGCGCCACCGTGAAACACGATTGGTAAGACTCGAACTTGTGAAAGATGTTGTTCTGTATCTTCAAATCCTGGGCGTAGTCAAAGGCCATGTTGGGCGTGGGGCCGCCCGGTATCTTGGCAAAAGTGTTGTTGCAAATCCAGATGCGGGGATTCTGGTCATAGTTGATGCGGATGTTGTAGCCTTCGCCGCTGGAACTGGCGAACGCGTTATTGTGGATTTTCACATCCGACACGCCCGACGAGAAGTAAATGATCGCCGTGTTCCATCCCCGAAAGTCGCCATAGAACACGTTGCCATAGATGGACGCATTGCGGACGCCGATTCCCGGCGAGCCGGTCTCATACAGGAAAATCCCGTCGGTGTGCCAGCCCCAGTTGTCCATGACGTAAGGGCCGAAGTCGTGAATCTGGTTGGCGTAGATGCGCAGGTTCGTCAGATTCGCGCCCACCGTGCCCGTGCCGTGGACGCCCCAGACGCACCGCGACAAGTCGTTGTTATAAATGGCGATGTCGCCGCAGGAACTGCCGAAGGCGTTGACGCTGATGTTGGCGCGGTTGTCGCTGACGATGTTGTCATGGATCGCCACGCCGGTGTGGCGGTCCACCCGGATGCCAAACGAGCTGTTCTGCGCCCAGTGGCTTCGGCGCATGTCATAAACCCAATAAAAATAGCGATTGGCATGCCCTGACGGATCCCCGTTGGCATTCCAGCCCGGCACGGTCAGGTCCATGTCCTGATACACGTTGATGGTGTGACTGTCGGTTGCAGGCCCCACATAAGCCCACGCCCGTTCGCCGTCGGTCCGGCTCCATCCAATCAGAATCTTGTAGATGGCCCGCTGTCCGGGCAGGGTTGAAACCGACGTGAAGTCCTGCGTGGCATCATGAAAACTGGTGGCCGTGCAGGCCGTTCCAGTCTTGCCCTGAGCCCGGTCTCCCCCGCTCAAAATGCCCTGCGGGGCGGGGAAGATGTCGTGCAAATGGCAGTTGCGGATTACAATACTCGATCCGGAGTCCTCGATCTTGATGGCATACGCCTCCTGGCCGGAAACGTCGTGATACCAGGTTCGAAGATTGCGTATCTCGAACGAATCAATCACCAGGTTGCTGCGGCCGGAGCTGACGATGCCGTAACGCCGGGCATCGACCCCCAGCGCGTCACGCTGACCGTCAATGATGGCCCGTCCCACGCCCCACGTCCCGCCCGAATTGCCGTCATAGGTGATTGGCGCGCTGGAAGAGCCGCTCCAGCGGATGTTGATGTAGCCCTGATACTCGACCCCGCCTTTAAATCGAACGATGTCGCCGGCCTGCAGCACGGCCCAGGACGGAAACAGGATGGCGTTTGGATCTCCCGGCGCGTGCTTCCACGCCTTGTTCACGCTCAAGCCGTCGTCGCCATCATCGCCCTCGGCAAAATCCACGAAAAACTCACGAGCGCCCACTGTCTGTGCGATGAGCCATCCGGCGACCAGGCACAGAAAAAGGACGCGGGTCCAAGACCCACACGATAGGGTTCGCGTGCGCATGTATCTCCAGTCCGACCATCGGGCGCCCCATGCGCGATAAGTCCCACGCCACTTGTCCGTCCCACAAAGCGCCCGGCATAAGAATGAATCAAGTCTATGCTTAGAAAGGCCGGATGTCAAAGAGATTTCCTCTCGCCGTGAGGTTGGGAGACGGGCCGTCCGGCAGTCTGGATGCGCGCCAGCGCCCACAGGGCCCCGGCAATTATGATCATGAGAGCCGCCGCCTCCATCCGATTGCGCAGCCACGGCGACGGCGCCCATTGCGGCGCAATCTTGGGAAACGGTATCGCGCGAAGCACGATAAACGCGGCCAGCAGGCCCCATCCCAGCAGACTCAGCTGATAGGCCGGGCCCTGCGCCCGCGCAATCCGCCAGCCCGCGCACAGCGTCACCACCGCCGCCACGCTCAGCGCCGCCACCACCGCCAGCTCGATCCAGGTCCGATAGCGATACTCGCCCAGACGAATCAGCGCCGAACGCCCCCATCGCACCAAAGCGGTTTGGAAATCGAACTGCTTGTTGGCGCCCAGAGCCAGCAGCGCGACGCCCGCGACTGCCCAGAAGGCGCAGGCGGGATAGACCGCCGACGCGGTCTTGACGCCCTCACGGGGACGGGACGCCGTGAGCGCGCACGCCCACGACAACGCCCCGGCGATGCCATAAAGTCCGGTCAAGACCCAGCCGGCCGGCGTGTTGTCATGGGCGCCCCACGTCCACATGCTGATGGCGACTCCCCGCTGCAAGACGGCGTCCAGAAGGTGGCGCCGCAACCGTCAGTATGAAACAGGAACGGTGGCCGGCGCAACGGGGCTTTGCCGGCTTGCGAAGTTCTCACACAGCAAGGCGTGGGATGACTACAGATACACCGAGGCGCCGTCCAGCTTCAACGACTTCGAGGCGGCTTCGAGAATCTGCACCACCGACAGCCCCTTCGAGCCGCCGGTCTGGGGCTCCGAGCCGTTATTGACGCAGTCGATGAAGTGCTGGCACTCGACCCGCAACGGTTCGGTCTGCTTCAAATGCGGCGAATAGATGTCGCCATAGTGGTAGGAGTATTGGAACTCGGCAAACGTGTCGTAATGAGGGGGCGCTTCGACCCGCTTGTCGTATATCTTGATCTTTTCCTGAGGCTCGATATCATTGTAAACCAGCATTTTGCGGCTGCCGACGATCGTCATCTCCCGGATTTTATTCGGGTCCAGCCAACTGCTCATGATCGTCGCAAATCCGCCGTCACGGAAATTGAGAGTCATGTTCGTGACGTCTTCGATCCCTTCGGCCACGTGCGCTTTGCCCTGGCAGTTGACGGAGACCGGAGACTCGCCCACCAGGTGCAGAATGATCGAGATGTCATGCGGGGCTAGGTCCCACGCGACATTGATGTCCTTCTGGAACAGCCCCAGATTGAGCCGGCGCGAACTGATGTAAAGCACCTCGCCCAACTCGCCCGAATCCAGCAGCTCCTTGATCTTGCGCACTTCGGGTGTGAACAGAAACGTATGACCCACCATCAACGTCGCGCCCGAACGCCGGGACGCGTCGATCAGGTCCTGACACTCCCGCGTCGAGGACGCCATTGGTTTTTCAATAAACGTGTGCTTGCCGGCGTTCAGGCTCTGCAGGCCCAGGCGGTGGTGCAGCCGCACGGGCGTCGCAATCGCGACGGCGTCCAAATCCGCATCCTCAATCAGGTCCTCAAAGCGACGGGTGGTCCGGATGGATGGGTAAAGCCGTTTCATGTGCGCCAGCCGGTTTTCGTCCAAATCGCAAACCTGGCTGACGGTGACTCCCTGCAAACTGCTGAAATTCCGGATAAGGTTTGGTCCCCAATAACCACAACCCACGACGCCAACATTACGCGGCTTCGGCTCGGGCATCACGGCGCTCCCTGATAGAGAACTTTTCCCACAGCTTCTCGGTCGCCAGCGCAAACACCACCGGAACGGTCTTGAGCAGGATTTTCATGTCCTGCGCGAACGTGATGTTGCGCGCATAACGGATATCCAGCCGCACCATTTCCTTGAAGGTCAAGCGGTTTTTTCCGCTCACTTGCCACAGGCCCGTCATTCCCGGCACCGTGTCGAAACGGTTGGTGTGCCATACCAGGTATTCCTCGGCCTCATACGGAATCGGAGGACGAGGTCCGACCAGGCTCATATCGCCCCGCAAAACATTTATCAACTGCGGCAGCTCGTCGATGCTGGCCGACCGCAGGAGCCTGCCCAACGGAATGATGAACGGGTTGGATTCCTGCTTGACCATCGGCTTGTCGCCGGCCTCCCCGTGTATCAACTGCGCCAGATACTCCCGGTGCCTGGCCGTGTCATTATTGACATGCATCGTGCGCAACTTCAACATCGTGAACCGCCGGCCCAGGTAGCCCACCCGCTCCTGGCGGAAGAACACCGGACCGGGCGACACCAGCTTGATCCACACGGCCGCGAGCGCCAGAACCGGCGACGCCAGCAACAGGCCCACCGTCGCGCCGACAATGTCCAGCAGGCGCTTCCATACCGGCAGGCCCGGCGTGAACAGCGACCGGATTTCCATGATCGAATCGCGCTCGGTGGCATTCGAAAATCCCTTGTCCGACTGCCGCATGCCCGCTTCCTTCACGAACGGCGACGGCGACTCGTCGCCTCCGGCCATCCGCTCGATCCCGATCTGAATGATCCGGCGCAACAACGCCTGCCGTTCCTCCGGCGCCGCCGCCATTTCGACGCGGTGCGAGCGGACCGGGCCGGACACGTCATGGGTCGCGCCCTGGGTATAGGTATCCAGCACGTCGGCGTCGCGGCTGCTGCCGCCCCCGCGCGGCCGATCGTCCGGCGTGTCATCCGAGGCGCGCCGCGGCATCGGATAGGCCCGAACCGTGCACGCGGGCGCCGGATAGTGCCGCCGCACGATTTCCTGGCAGACCTGGTCGGCGAACACATGGGCGTCGGCCGTGTATGTCTCCGGAAGGAAAACGCCAATCTGATTCGCGCCCATCCAACCCGCCACGTCGGTCGCCCGTTTGCGCTGAATCAACGTCTGGATCATGCCCCGCAACTCGCCGTTGCTGGACGCCGTGGAGGCCAGGTCGAATACTACCACCGAAAACCCGTGCTGATTGCGGTCGCAACGGCTGCACTCTCGGGCCAGCACCGCCTTGAACTGCGCGTCCGTCAACACGCCGGCGACCGCCGGTCGGCTGCGGTTCAGGCCCTTCAGATATTTGACAAGTGATTGAACCATGACAAGTCTCCTCGTGTGAGACTACGGTTCCGCAATGTCGTCGCGCGTCGCGCGCTTGTTGCCACTACAGTCGGTTATAAAGAAACGCCGGAATGGGATAACGGCGCTTGTTCAGAATCGTCCCCACAATATGCCCGCCATTGGCCCGGATGCGATTGACGACGTTGCGGGCCGTCTGGCGCCGTGTCCGCTCGGCTTCCACCACCAGGACTACCCCGTCCACGGCCTCGGACAAGGCGATGCCGTCGGAGGCGATGGATTCGGCCGGCGAATCGACCAGGGTCAGGTCGAACGTCTGTTTGGCCGTCTTCAGGAAGGTCCCCAGTCCCTGCGCTTCGAACGCCTGCGGCGCGGCCGACTTGCGCGCGGACATCTGGCTGATATACAGCGCAGTCTCGCCCACCTGATACACCGCATCGCCCAAGCACGTCGCGCCTTCCACACACTCTTCCCACCCATGCTCGGCCTTGGCTCCGAAATACCCCAGATGCGAGGGGTGGGTGGCGCTGGCGTCCAGTAGCAACACGCTCTTGCCGAAACGCAACGCGCAGACCTTGGCGAATTCCCGGGCCAGGACTGACGCGCCGGAACGCCGGCGCGCTCCAATGAACTGCGCGCTCTTGCCAATCGGGCTCGTCAACTCGCCCATCAACCGGTGATACAGTCCCGACATGGCGTCTTCCAAATGCAAGGCCAGACAATTCGCCGAGCGGGGCGGGAACGATTGCGGCCGGACCCGCGCGGCCTCTTCCCACGGATCATCCGACAGCGGCTGCGCCTCCGGGTCGTTCACTCCGACCGTGGCCGCCACAATCGGAGCGTCCGCAGACCCTTCGGTCTCTTCGCGGCTTGCCTTCTCCAATGCTTCAAAAATCCCTGTCACTTTTTGTCGCCCACCTTATCCGTATTCGCCGCCGCCTCTGCTTGAACCGGCGCCCCAGTTTGCGCGCCGCCAAACACGACCGCTCCGCGGTCCATCCCCCGCGCCATCCATAGATAGCGAAGCGCCGCCGCCACAATCTCCGCCGAATCCTTCCCGTCCTGGGGATACGACGCGACCCCGAACCGCAAGTCCACCATGCTTGCCGTGGCAGCCTGATATCGGCTCACGGCTCTCAAGGCCTCGTGACCCGGCGTGTGCCCCATCAGAATGGCATAACAGCTGGCCAACTCAAACAGTTCATCACTGTTTCTTATGGTCCCTTCCAGAAGCCGCCGAATGTGCGCCGCTTCGCGTTCCGAGGCGAACATCACCAGCGACGCGCTGTTGCGACTGCGCATACAACCTCGTATCTCATAGTCCAGCAGCCATTCCAAATCGACAATCCCGTATCGCATAGTCGCCGTGCCGAGTCTCGTTAGAAAACAGACAACACTAAGTTTGCCTTGACTTAATTCGCCAACCTCTCGTCCCAAAACTCTATCTTATCCACTGTGCTGCGTTTACGATTTTCCTCCTCCTCTATGCAATGATCGCGCCAATTGATTCCTGTAAAACTATCAGTCGATGTTCAAGATATAAAAGATTGAAATACAATGATTTGAAACGATTCTGCGCCGTGACAGTTCCCTATGCCGGAACAAAAGGGACAGAAAAAGCGAGGGCATATTGAGCAACTGGGGCCAAGAGATTTGCTCAGAATGAACAACTGGGTTTCTTAGGATTAAACCGCCACCCACCGCAATTCCTTCGGGCCTTCGCCACTGAAACCCACAATCACCCGTTCGGTCGTCGCCGTCGTCACGGGTTTTTCTTGAAATCCATAACCGGCAACCAAGGCGTTGTCGCACAAGGTGTTGATCATGCGCGGGATTCCATTGGAATGACGCGCGATGAGGTTCAATCCTTCCGCGGTGAAAATCGAATCGTGTTTTTCCGCGCCGGCAATCGAAAGCCTGTGATGAATATATTCCACGCTTTCGTGTGGCGACAAGGGGCGAATCACGGCGCGCACGGCCACGCGCTGCCGCAGCTGGCGCAACTCCTGCAGATTCATTTTTCGGACCAACTCGGGCTGTCCGACCATGATGATCTGGATCAACTTGCTGCGGGTGGTTTCCAGGTTTGACAATACGCGCAAACTCTCAAGCGTCTCGACCGGCATATTCTGCGCCTCATCGATCATGAGGATGACGAAGCGGCCCGAACGGAACTCCTCGATCAAAAAACGCTGCAACTGCTGCACCATCCAGTTGACGTCATCGCTCTCCGGCGTGATCTCCAATTCCTGAAAGATGAGCCGCAGCAAGTCCGGAAAAGTCACATTGGGGTTAAAGATGTAAACCACGCGCGCGCGGTTGCGGTTCACGCGCGCCAGACATGAACGGATGATTGTCGTCTTGCCCGTGCCGACCTCGCCCACCACGCCGACGAAGCCCTTGCGCATCTTGATGCCATAGACAATCGAAGCCAGCGCCTCTTTATGGCTGGGACTCAGGAACAGATAGCCGGGGTCCGGTGTGATGCGGAACGGTTCATCGGTGAATCCGTAGAACTTCAGATACATGACCGGAACCCTTTGCGGGAAACCGTCATCAGCACGGGGAGCCCCAGCGCCTTGGCCGCGTCGTCATCGGTCTTGATCGTGTCGTCCAGATACTCGAACACGATGGCCAGGCCAATGGCGCCAAAAAAGGCGACGAACAGGGCCAGAGCGTAGTTGCGCGTCTTGTTGGGCATCGAAGGCAGATGGGGAAGCGTGGGGGGCTGGACGATGTTCACGTTGGTCGCCATTCCCTTGTCCAGTTCCGCCGATGTCTTTGATCGATCGAGGTTTTTCAGCGCCTGCAGATACGCTTCCTCCAGAAAGGCCTTCTCGCGCTCCAGCCGCTTGACCGTCGCTTCGAACTCTTTGAGCGTCTCCAGCGCCTTGCGCGCCCCGGCCAGTTCCTTCTCCAGCGCGCCCCGGCTGGCCTCCAAGCCGCTGAGATTCGCGCGCTCGGTCAGCAACAATTGCTCGAGCTGGCGCCGGCTGGTGTCGTCCGTGGCCACCGTTCCGGGCTGGCCCGACAGCGTCGGCGTCGTGCCCAGTTCCTGGAGCGCGGCGGTTTCCTCCTGGCGCAACGCCTCCTCGGTCATGCGGATTTCATCCCGGACTGATTTCAGGGGCGCCGCCTCATCGGCGTAAATCCGCGCCAGCGTGGCTTCGCGGCTCTTCTGCTCCATCAGGCGGCCGCGCAATTGGGCCACCAGCGCCGCGCCCCCCGGCCGGATCGGCGGCGGCGCCACAGCCTGTGTCGCCGACGTGTCGGCGTTCTTGGGAAGAATCCGCAGCTGCCCTTCGTATTCCTTGACCCGCGCCCGCGACGCGCTGATCTGCGTCCCCGTATCCCGGATCGCCGACTCCAGTCCGGTCACGATGCCCAGCGAATCCTGAATCTGACGGTCAATTGACGTGATTTGCCGTTCCTCGCTGAAGGTTTTCAGCTCGCGGGCCTTGTCTTCGAAGGCTTTCTTGGCCTTGTCGGCTTCGCTTTGAAAAAACTGCGTTGACACCTGCGCCGCATACACCTCGATATGGCGCTTGAGGTAAACGTCCAGCAGCGCTCCCAGCGCCTTCTGCGCCAGTTGCGGATTCCACGATGTATAGGTGACCGCCAGGATGTTGCCCTTCATCTGGAAGCCGACGCTCTTCATGAAAATGTCGGTTGCGACGATCTTCTTGACTGCCGGGTCCAGCAGCGTCAGGTCCTCCGGCGTCAGGTCGATGCCGATGGACTTGAGCTTATTTCGGATTTTGCGGACCAGGAACTTTGCGGGGGGGCGCTGCAAGAACGCGTCCGCCCCCACCTTGTCCACAACCAGCTCGGCGATGCCGCGATTGCGCATCATCTCGATAATGCTTGCCAGCTCGATGCCGGGGTTGCCCGACATCGCGATCTCCGGCACGCTGATCTCCGGGTCTCGGGTCAGCGGGTTGCGGCCCAACTTGACCAGCACCTGGGCCTCGGACGAATACAGATTCGGCATCAGCCAGACGATGCCGACCCCGGCGAAGGCCACAAAAAAGAAAAACAACGTGACCTTCCATTTATGCCGGAAAAGAATATAAAGAAAGTCGCGGACCGTGAAGCGTGACCCGCGGGTCTCCTCGGAGGAAACGCCCGTCGTGTGGTCGGAATGGTTCAAGCCCATGGATTCCTTGCAGAAGGCGTCACATGCCGGTTGTGACCGTTGACACCGGCAGCGGGATCATGCGGCGGATATACTGATCCACCCATTGATTGACGCGGTCGATCCGCGTCCGCGGCACGAACACGATGTCCTGCGGGGCCAGGAAAAACGGATCGTCCAGCCGTTCCGCCAGGTCAGTGGCCAGCCGCATTTCCTTCGAATAGGCCTGGCCGTCCTTGTAGCGGATGACATACACCCGCTTGACGTTTGCGCTTTGGTTGCTGAAGCCCCCGGCGGCGATGATCGCTTCGAGCACGCTCAGCCGGCCCGTCAACGGTATCAGTCCGGCCTTTTTGACTTCGCCGCCCACATACACATGCGCTGCCTGAACCGATTTGACGATCACGGCGATCATCGGCTCGCGCACAAGCGTCTTGTATTTTTCAACCAGACTGTCGCGAAGCTGTTCCGGTGTCAAGCCCGCCGCCTGCACATCGCCCGCCAGCGGCAGCGAAATCCGGCCGTCGGGGCGGATGGGCTGTTCGGAGGTCTGCGGCACGGTGGCGTCGGGCAACTGGGGGAAACGAATCTCCAGCACATCGCCCTGCCCCAAGACCAGCGGGTCTTTGATGTCGGGCTCGGGGAACGGTTCATTCAGTTTCTTGGATGAAGCACATCCCGCGCCCCCCGCCACCAGCGACACCGCCAGCAATATAAAGAGGACGTGGCGCGCATTGCGCTTCAGGATGAGGGCCAAATCTGGAATTCGGATCACGCTTCCATCTCCTGCAAGGTGGGAAAAATCAATCGGCGTAAACGACCGATCCGGCTTCACCCTCGGCTTCTGCACGTTTCAGACGCGAATACACCGCCGGAAGAAAACCGGGCGCTGCCAGATTGTCCTGTGGGTAGGACGCCACCGCAAACCGCAGATCAATCTGTCCGCTGCACGACTTCTTGAATCGCTCGATCGCAGTCCGGGCGCCCGACTGATCGGTCTCGCCCATCATGATGGCGCCCAACGAGTCGCCAAACTCGAAATACACATCGCTTTGCCGCATCGTATCGGCCAAAACGCGCTTAATGTTTATCGAACTTTTTGACTTGCACATGGCCAGCGTCACAAAACGACGATGCCGGCGCGCTTGGGCCACTTCATACTCCAAAATCCACTGGAGGTCCGATGCATTGCGTTCCATAGATGGCTTCCTCAAGTCTAATGGCGCCCTGTGGGCTGAATCCACTACTGATCAAAAACGAACAGTAGGCCCCCGTCGTTGGACGGGACTCCAGGAAAACGGCCTGTGATTTTCAGTCCCGTCCGGCGATCGGGACCTACTGAAACGCTCAAGTGAACAGAACTGGGGCTGAATCCCACGATACAGCCGATCGCGCTCACTTCGATAACAAACCGTTTTCATGCCCGGCCTCGTAATAGACCCCTCCCTGCGAGGCCTTATGGAAGCAAGACCGGACTCAACTCTAACAATCACAAACTAAAGCACGCAACGTGCCATATCAGCATCGAGAAAGAAGTTCATTGTTATAAATTCATAAGACTGATATTGCTTATTTTATGCAACCAGCGCGAGTCGGTTGCTCTCTGGTATCAATCACGGGGATTGCTCAAGTTGCTCAATATGAACAACTTGAATGGATACTTTGGCAAACTGGCCAGACCAAGGATGCGGGGCGAAAGGGAGCGGGGCGTCTCGCCCCCAGGCTCTGAAGAAAATCACCACCGGAACGGGGTTGAGACGTTCCCCATTTTAATAACGCAAACTGGTCCTGGCTCTGCCGCAGACGACTTGATTTCAGCTGATTGACGCCCCGGAGGCAAATCCTGAATCCAGTGTGGTCAGGATGGTAAGACGCCCCATTCCGTCCTTCGCAGCCAGTAACATTCCTTCTGACATTTCACCACGCAGTCTGGCCGGTTGCAAGTTGGCCACCACCACGATCCGCTTTCCGACCAAGTCTCTGGGCTGGTAGTATGCGGCAATGCCGGCGACGATCTGGCGCTGCTCGGTTCCCAACGCCACCCGCAGGATCAGCAGTTTGTCCGCATTAGGGTGAGGACGGGCTTCGAGCACTTCGGCAGTCCGCAGTTGAACCTTTGCAAAGTCGTCGATTGAGATCAGACCCTCGCCCACGACCGTTTTGGGCGCGCCACCGCCCGCGGGCGCGGGCGCCTTGCGGGATTTGTCTGTCCGCGCCGCCCGCGACGCCGCTGGGACCGCTTCGATCGGCGCCGGCTCGGCGCTGCGGTCCGGTTGCGCCGGTTTCGGACTGGCCGCGCGCGGGAACAACGCCGCGCCTCCCGGCGTCGCCGCTCCGGCGGGCAGCCCTCCCCAGGCCATCAGCGTGTCCCATGTCCCGGCCGGCTCGGGCGCCCCGATCTGCCGCAACAGTTCGGCGCACTTGGCTGGCATCACCGGCGACAGCGCCACCGCGGCCAGCCGCAGCACTTCGAGGCAGTGATAGAGCGTCGATTCGAGCAGGTCGGTCTTGCCGGCCTTGAACAGCGCCCATGGCTCGCGAGACACGATGTATCGGTTGGTGGCGCGAACCAGGGCCATGACTTCCTCGATCGCGTTGTGCGGCTCAAACCGTTCGACCAGATCGCGAACCCGTCGCCCCATGCGCTCGGCCATTGCCTGCAGCGCCTCGTCCGTCTCATCGGAGGATCGCGCCGCCGGAACCACGCCGCCGCAATACTGCTGGTTCATCTTCACGGTCCGGCTCAACAGGTTGCCCAGATCATTGGCCAGGTCGCTGTTGATCCGTTCGACGAAGGCCTTCTCGTCGATCCCGCTGTCCTGGCCGAGGCTCATACACCGCATCAGGTAGTAGCGGTATTCGTCCACGCCGTATTTGTCGGCCAGCCACAGGAACAGCCCGCTGCCGTGCAGTGTCTTCGACAGTTTCGATCCATCCGGCGCGCACCACCAGCCGTGCGCCAGAATCTGCCGGGGCGGTTTCAGCCCGGCCGACTTCAGCATCATCGGCCAGTAAACGCAGTGCGGCTTGAGGATGTCCTTGCCGATCAGGTGCAGCGCCGCCGGCCAGCGCTTGTCGAATGAGGACCGTTCGTCGGTGTGCCAGCCCAGGGCCGAGACGTAGTTGATCAGGGCGTCGAACCACACATACGTCACATAAGCCGGATCGAACGGCAGCGGGATGCCCCATTGCAGCCGCTCGACCGGGCGGGAGATGCACAGATCATTCAGCGGCTGGCGCAGCAGACCGAGGATTTCGTTGCGCCGCGCCTCGGGCAGAATAAACTCCGGATTGGCATTAATGGTTTCGATCAGCCATGGCTGATACTTGCTCAACCGGAAGAAATAGTTTTCCTCCTCCAGTTGAATGACCCGTCCCGAGGCGATGTCGTCCTGGACGCTGTCGAGGTCCGATTCGGCGACAAACATCTCCTCGCGCACGTTATACCAGCCCTTGTAGGCGCCTTTGTAAATGTCGCCGTTGTTATAAGATCGCTGGAGGAACTCCTGCACGACGCGCTTGTGGCGCGGCTCGGTCGTCCGGATGTAGTCATCGTGGGTGATGTTCAGCCGCGACCACAGCGCCCGGAACCGGCCGCTCAGTTCGTCGCAGTGCGCCTGCGGGTCCACGCCGCGCGCCTGGGCCGCCTGTTGCACCTTCAGTCCGTGCTCGTCGGTCCCGGTCAGGAAATACGTGTCGTCGCCCATCAGCCGGTGATAGCGCGCCAGCGTGTCGGCCAGGATCGTCGTGTAGGAGTGGCCGATGTGCGGCTCATCATTGACATAGTAAATCGGCGTGGTGACGTAGAATACCCGTTGCGCCATAAATCAAACCCCTGACCGCGGCGGTTTTCGACCGCAGATTGTCCCTGCGAAATGCAGGCGCGCTCCGCAAACCCGCATCATCCCCCGTGGCGCTCCGACGCTCAAGGGCTTTTCGGCTGAGGGGCCATGACGCCGGACCGGTCGCTTTTCACCCTTGCCCGCGCCACGGGGGTCGGTTAGTTTCCCCATCGCACGGTCATCAAACGCCGAAACGCCGGGGGCGGGTTTGCATCCAGCGCCTCCCGGTTTCTGCGACGTCTGAGACCGCCCACTTCCACGGGGGATTTCACGATGATCCGGACCGCCGTCTTGGCTCTCTCTGCCGCCGCGCTGCTGTGCGCCTCCGGCTGCATCCGCTCGAAGGTCGAGTTCACCTCCACCCCTTCCGGCGCCGACGTCTTCGTCAACAAGAAACCCATCGGCCGCACCCCCGTTGACATGCCTTTCATCTGGTATTGGTATTACGACGTCAAGGTCGAGAAGGAAGGCCACCAGAGCATTCAGCAGACCGAGCAGTTCTTCACGCCCGTCTGGGCCGTGTTTCCGCTGGACTTCATTGCCGAAGCCATTCCCTATCCCATTCGGGACACGCGCCAGCGCCATTATGTCCTGACGCCCGCCGTGCCCGCGCCGGCCACCGAATGACCCCGTCTTCCCGCGCGCTTTTCGTCGTCCCCCCCACGGGCCGCTTCATTCGCGAATCGCGCTGCCAGACGCCCATTGACGAACTGAAGACCATCTCGCTGCGCCCTCCAATCGACCTGCTCTACGCGGCGGCCGCCTTCGAACGCGGCGGATGCCAGTGCCGCCTGACCGACTACCCGGCCGAAAACCTCAACTGGGAAGACCTGCGGCGCGAACTCGAAGACTTCAAGCCCCGCTTTGTCGTCCTCGAAATCACCACGCCCACCCTCGAAGCCGATCTGGCCGCCGCCCGCGTCGCCAAGTCGGTCGATCCCTCGATCCTCACCCTGGCCAAGGGCGCCCACTTCAACGTCTTCGACCGCGAAACGCTCCAGGCCCATCCGGACCTCGACCTCGTCCTGCGCGGCGAATACGAAGGCGCCTGCGAAGAACTCGCCCAAGGACGCCCCATCGAGGAAATCGCAGGCGTCACCTGGCGCGCCCCCGACGGCGACGTCCGCCGCAATCCCGACCGCCCCTTCGAAGA
>Ga0101944_10004125_pt1 | contig 18615 bp, 13 predicted proteins | sample DewCreD2012metaG_FD_75245 | JGI IMG/M metagenome (GOLD analysis project Ga0101944, IMG submission 75245) | Hot spring sediment bacterial and archeal communities from British Columbia, Canada, to study Microbial Dark Matter (Phase II) - Dewar... ... | reverse complement strand
CGGCAGACTGCTTCATTGGCGTGACTCCGCGCGTGGCCTGAAATGTTGCTTTCACTACTCACATTTTCGGCCGTTCTCGCGTCACGCCATTCTTTTTCGGTGAATAATCCGGGCTAAGAACGCCCGCGCGAACACGCCGGCTGAAGTGGCTGCCGGCATCGCCGCGATCTGTGAACGCGTCAAAGCCAAGTCGCCGGAGACCAAGATCATCCTGATGGCCGTCTTCCCGCGAGGCTTCTCGCCCAAGGACGGCTTCCGCGCCAAGATCGCAGCGCTCAACGAACTGCTGGTGCCCTTCGCAAAGGAGAAAGGCCTCGTCTTCCTCGACATCGGGCCGAAGATGCTGGCGCCTGACGGGACCCTCCCCAAGGACATTATGGGTGATGGCGTTCACCCGACGGAGAAGGGCTACGCGATTTGGGCGGCGGCATTGAAGGAAGTGCTCGGGAAATGACAACATGAACCGACGCGACTTTGTCATCACCTCCTGTACAACGCTGGCCAGTTCGGTACTCCTCCGCGCGATGGCCTCGGCTGCCGATAGTCGTCCACCCCGGATTCTTCTGCGCTCCTCCTGGCAGACGGTGAACATCGGCGACATCGCGCACTCGCCGGGCGTGGTCCAGTTGCTCAACGAACACATCCCCGACGCGGAAGTCTTCCTTTGGCCCAGCAACATCGGCGACGGCGTCGAGGAGATGCTGCGGAAGAACTTCCCCAAACTGCAGTTCGTCCGCGACACTGAGGCGGTCAAGAAGGCCTTCGCCGACTGCGATTTCATGCTCCACGGCTCCGGCCCTTCGCTGGTCGCGCAGAAGCACGTGGCGCAGTGGCGCAAGGAGACCGGCAAGCCCTACGGCGTCTACGGCATCACCCTCCCGAGTGCGGTCGGCAAGGAAGACGGCACGCGGCGCGTAGCACTGGACGCCGAAGGGCGCGAGGTGCTCGATGATGCCAAGTTCCTCTTCTTTCGCGATACGATCTCGCTGAAGATGGCGCAGGAAGCGAAGCTGAAATGCCCGATCATGGAGTTCGGCCCCGACGGTGCCTTCGCGGTCAAACTGCGCAACGACGAGGCGGCGTTGGCCTTCATGAAGGCCAACGGCCTCGAAGATGGCAAGTTTATCTGTGCCATCCCGCGACTGCGCAACACGCCGTACTGGAAGATCCACGGCAAGGATATGACGGACGTCGATCGCGCCAAGGACAAGACCAACGAGGAATTCAAGGAACGCGATCACGTCAAGCTGCGCGAGGCGCTCATCGCCTTCGTCAAGGAGACCGGCCTGAAGGTGCTCGTCTGTCCCGAAGATAAGAGCCACATGCAGGTCGGCAAGGAGATGCTGATCGATCCGTTGCCGGTTGAGATCAAGAGAAACACTATCTGGCGTGAGAAGTACTGGCTGACCGACGAGGCGCTCAGCACCTACGTCCGTTCGATGGCACTGTTGAGCATGGACATGCATTCGCCGATTATGGCCGTCGGGAACGGTACGCCGGCGATTCACTGCCGGTTCGCACAGCAGACGACCAAGGGACAGATGTGGGCCGATATCGGGCTGGGCGAATGGCTCTTCGATATGGACGAGGTGAAGGACGGCGCCGGCATTACCGCTGCGTTGTTGGCCATCGCCAAGGACCCGGCGGCCGCGAAGACGAAGGTGGCGAAGGCGATGGAGTTTGTGCGCCAGCGTCAGAAGGAGACCATGGCGATCGTGGCCAGCGCCGCGAAGCCCGCGTGAGGGTGCGCGCGGCCTTGAGGTTGCCCTTCCCCCGGCGCGGGCTGCGCATTGCCCACAACCGTCGGTTGGGTAGTTCCTTGGAGATTGGATATATCTTGTTGGCTGTTGGATATTCAGTTCCGCTGCGCATGAAGGAGAGTAAGGAGGCAGAGTAAGGGACATCTATGAAACGGCCGTGGTGTCAAGGGTCCGCCTGATGGTTTTTCCTTTCGTGTTTTGAGTTCCTCGCATCGCCGTCGCCCGCAACAAGTTGCGATGGCGAGGCGAGGAAAGAAAAGCGCGGTGGCCAAGTCGCACCGCCATTTGGCCTGGGAGACCCTGTCGCAGCGCCTTAAGGAACCGATCTCTTTCGTACCAAGGCTACCGGTTTCGGGGGCCGTGACGTGGACGATTTATCCGAAGAGCGGTCATTTCCTGCTGACCGGTATTCCTGTCCAAGTACCTCGTTTAATAAAGGTTACAGGATTGGAGCGCACGATGAAGCGGATACTTGCGGTTGCCCTTCTGGTTCTTCCCGTATCAGCGTTCGCCGAGGTCAAGATGCCCTGCGTCTTCGGTGACCACATGGTCCTGCAGCGCGACCGGCCCGTGCCCGTTTACGGCTCCGCGGCGACCGGCGAGAAGATCACTGTCACCTTTGGCGGCCAGACGCTCTCGGCGACGGCCGATGCGTGCGGTCACTGGCGTGTGGACCTTGCGCCGATGCCGGCCAACGCGACCGGGCAGAGCATGAAGGTATCGGGCACGAATACGCTCACCTTCAACGATGTACTGGTCGGCGACGTCTGGATCTGCAGCGGTCAGTCGAACATGGACATGCGCCTGGGAGGCTGCAAGCGCCCCGAGGATATCGCGAGCGCCAACTTCCCCGGCATCCGGCACTTCACCTCGTCAGGCGGCGGTTCCGAAGAGCCGCTCAAAGAACCGCGCGGCGGCGCCAAGTGGGTGATCTCCACGCCCGGTTCGGCCTTGTCCTTCACGGCTGTCGGTTTCTACTTCGCGCGCAAGCTCCAGCAGGAACTGAAGGGCGCGGTGCCGATCGGCCTGATGCTGGCCGCCGTCGGCGGGACGAAGATCGAGCTGTGGCTGGCGCCGGAAGGCATCTTCGACATCCCGATACTTCACCCGCTGCTCAAGCACCGTCCGCTGACCGACGGAACGTATTCTCTCTTCAACGGCATGGTTGCGCCGCTGGCACCCTACGGCGCGCGCGGGATCCTCTGGTATCAGGGCGAGAACGCCGAGATCTCCTCGCAGTCGCCCGAGAGTTATTACCTGAAGATGAAGGCCCTCTTGCAAGGCTGGAATCGCGTCTGGGGGCAGGCCGACATGGCCTTCTATCTGGTGATGTTGGCCAACTACGGCGAACTTCAGCCGACGGTGGTTCCGGTGTTGAAGTCCGGCGGCTGGGATGCCGACACGCGGCTGCAGCAGGTGATGGCGATGGCGCTGCCGCACGCCGGTTGCGCGTCGGCGATGGACATCGGCATCTCGAAGGTGAGCTGGGCCGGCTACCATCCGGAGAACAAGCTGGAGGTCGGCGAGCGGCTCGCGCTTTGGGCACTCAAGAACGAGTACGGCCGCGCGGAGGTGGTCACCAGCGGACCGGTTCTCCGGAACGTCGCGCTGGCCGGAAACACGGTCGTCTGCACCTTTGACTACGTGGGCGGCGGGCTGATCGTCGGTTCGAAGAAGTGGTACGAGCCCACGCATGAAGTGCCGGGCGGAAAGCTGCAGCGCTTCTGCATCGCCGGCGCCGACGGCAAGTGGCAGGTGGCAGACGCGGTGATCAAGGACCACACGGTGATCCTGTCCTCGCCGAACGTCGTTGCGCCGCGCAAAGTCTCCTACGCCTGCTGGCAGAACCCCGAAGGCGCGAACCTCTACAACAAGGAAGGCCTGCCCGCGCTGCCCTTCCACATCGAGGACGTGACGGCGCAGTACACGATCGCGGCGTCGGCTGGCGAGGGCGGCCAGATCACGCCGGCTGGCAAGGCGTCGTATCTGCCCCGCGCGACGGTGCTCTACACGATTACGCCGGCACAGGGATTCTTCACTCAGGACGTCAAGGTCGACGGCGCTTCGGTCGGTTCGGTGCGCGCCTACACCTTCGATCCGCTTCAGAAAGATCACACGATTGAAGCGACCTTCGCCAAGACTGCGCCTTCCTACACGGTCACCGCCACGGCCAGCGGCGGCGGAAGCATCACGCCGGCCGGTGCCGTGACGGTCGCGCAGGGCGGTACCGCCACCTTCTCGATCGCCCCCGAAGCGGGAAACCGCGTGGCCTTGACGGTGGACGGCGTGCCGATCGGTGCGCGTGAGAGCTTCACCTTCACCGACGTCCGCACCAATCACACGATCACGGCGTCCTTCAGTTGCACGATCGCGGCATCGGCCGGCTACGGCGGTTCGATCACGCCCAGTGGTGTGCTGCCGGTGGAATTCGGCGGAAGTCAGTCCTTCAAGATCGCACCGCTGCCGGGCTACGAAATCGGCAGCGTCAGCGTGGACGGTGCGGACAAGGGCAAGGTCGATTCGTACACCTTCGACAAGGTGACGGCAAGCCATCGGATTGCGGTGAAGTTCAAGAGCACCGGGGCGACGGGGGGCAGTATTCCGTGCCCCGAGCAACTCATCTTTGCCTGTCGTGCTGAGGCGCTGCCTGCGACGGGCAACTGCGCCGAGTGGCCCGCGCACGCGCCGGAAGGCAAGCGTTTCGCCGCCATCGGAACGCCATCCGTCGAGACGATCGACGGCTGCAAGTATGTGAACATTCCCTACGAGCGCGCACCGGGCTTCACCGTGGGCACGTACAACGAACCGATTCCCTGCAAGGGGGCGAGCATCGTGTTGGCGACGCGGCCCGTGCGGAATGGAGTGCACTCGGGTTGGGCCTCGATCGTCGACGTCTTCTACGACCGCCTGGTGCTGGGCATCCGCGGCGATACGGGTCAGGTCTGCGTGCGGCGCAACGGCGGTGTCGAGGACAGCAAGGCGGCTATCCCCGACGGGCAGATCACGATCCTCAGCCTGATTGTGCAACCCGACGGGTTGTACAAAGTCTACGCCAACGGCGCCGAAGTGTACTCGGGCCGTGGCGGCAAGGCATTCGATCAACTGGTTCCCGGTGTCGCCGGAGCGTTTGCCAAACAGATCACGATCGGCCGCAATGCGCCCGATGCATGGACGGCCTACAACGGCCAGATCGGCGACGTCTTCCTGTACAAGACCGCGTTGAATGAAGCTGAGCGCAAGCAACTGGAAGGCTTCATCGCGAAGGGACTGGAAGGAAACCGGTAGCATCAAGGAGTCTGCGATGAACCGATGGCCCGTCGTCCGGATGGGTGTCCTGCTCGCCCTTGTCGCTGCACTGCTGCTGCCTTCTGTCATCCATGCGGCCGATGTCCAGCCCAATCCGCAGGAACTGGCGGCGAAGGCCGGCGATTCTTTGGAGAAACTCAAGAAGAAGTACGGCGACAGCATGAGTCACTACGAGGTGGACAACGACCTGAAGATGGTTTTCGCCACCGCGCTTGACGACCGTTCGCACAGGGAAGTGAAGGAGTTCGTGGCCGCGCACGCGAAGGCGATGCAACGCGACCTTTTTGTGCACCCGCTCGAACGCTATCTGACCGTGGTGATCCCGAAGAAGTGGGCCAACCCGAAGGTGACGGGGCATTTCTGTCCGCCGGCGTACGTCGATGCCGCCACGATCGGCTCGAACCTGCGCCACGAGTTCACGCACGCGCTGCACTTCGCCGACCAGCAGGGCCGCGGGCAGGAACACCCCGTGTGGATCATGGAGGGCTTGGCGGTTCTCTATCAGGATTCCCGCATCGTCGATGGCTTCGCGATCCCGCAGGTCACGTATAGGGTGATGGAACTGCAGCAGGAGGTCACCAACAAGAAGATCTACGCGTTTCCCGTGATGATGAAGCTCAAGCACCGCGCCTTCACCAGCCATCACTACGCGCAGGCTGGTTCGATGCTGATGTATCTCTACCAGAAGGGGCTGCTCAAGAAGTTCTACACAACGTTCACGGACGGCTACAAGGACGATCCGACGGGCATCGCCGCTTGTGAAAAGGTCTGCGAGAAGAAGATTGAGGACGTGCAGAAGGAATGGGTGGATTGGCTGCTGAAACTGCCACCTCCGCTGCCGGTGCCTGGCGCCAACCGTCCGGCGCTTGGGCTGGGGTTCAAACAGCAGGCGGACGGCCTGCTGATCGATCGGATCGAGCCCGGCGGGCCGGCCGATTCGGCGCAACTGAAGACCGGCGACGTCCTCGTGCGCTTGGGTGGAGAACGTATCGTTGACGATGAGGATCTGATCCGCGTGGTCTTCTCAAGGAAGATCGGCGATACGCTGCCGCTGCAATACCGTCGTGGCGACCAGTACGTGGATGCCAAGATCACCGTCGCTGGCGGTCAGGAGACGCCCCCTCCGGCGAAGTGAAGGGGAGAGCAAGGGAGGAGCAAGGGACATCACTTTCTTTCTCGGAGTACCCCCGGCGCGATGGTACGCGGGTGCGCTTTTTCACCATTGACGGATCCGGTGGAGAAAGCGTAGTATCCGCGGCTGGCGCGCGGCGCCGGGACAGGTCAAGCATCACGGTGCAACACCCGTGGCTGCGGGGCTACCCCGCAGGCGTACAGACGTGGCTCATCCGTCAGGTTGAAAGGATAGGCGAGGGCCTTCCTCGCCTATCCTTTCTGGGACAGGTCAAGTTGACGTCCGGCGCCGCCGCCCAAGAACGGTTGGGACGTTACGGGGATTGCCACGGACCGGAATCCGGAAAAGTTCGTGAGAGGGCGTGGAACGCGCGATGGGGTTTTTCGACCGGATCAGACGCGCTCTTTCCGGGGAACCGCCCCCGACTTCCAAGGCCGGCGAAACCGGCGAACGCCCGCAAGAGTATCGAAGTTTTCCCCGCGTGAAGCCCGTCCGAACGGTTGCGCGCCATCTGCCTGTTTGCCAGCCTGATGCACTCGTCCGCGTCGAGAAACCCTATGCCTTCGCCCGCCGTTCGCCCCTCACCGGCGAATACCTTGACCGCCGTGTGGGCGGGAAGGTCGAGCGTCTCCGGAAGTTTCGCCTGCCGGAATTCGGTACGCCCGAAGAATTGGCAACTTGGATGGGGCTGCCGGTCAAGACCATCGCCTGGCTGGCGGATTTTCACAACAGGAATGCCGGCGAAAAGACGGCGAAGAAGCAGCACTACCGCTACACGTGGCGCAGGAAACGCGGAGGGCGGGGGTGGCGCCTGATCGAGTCGCCCAAGCCGGTCCTGAAGCTGGTCCAGCAGCGCATCCTGCACGAGATCCTCGACCGCGTCCCCGCGCACGGCGCGGCCCACGGCTTCGTGAAGGGTCGTTCGATCCTGACCAACGCGGCGTCCCACGCGGGCAAGTACGTGGTCGTGCGTTGCGACCTGGCGAACTTCTACCCGTCGATCTCGTTCAAGCGTGTCCGTGCCGTCTTCGCCGGACTGGGCTACAACAGCGAAATCGCCTGGTGGCTGGCGCGACTCTGTACGAACTGTACGCCCGACACTTTGGAAGGGCCCAGCGGTGGCGCCTTGGGGCGATTCGCCGCAGGCCGTCACCTGCCGCAAGGCGCACCGACCTCGCCCGCGCTGGCCAACCTGTCCGCCTGGGCCCTTGACGTGCGGCTAAGCGGGCTCGCACGCCGTTTCAACGTCGCCTACACGCGTTACGCCGATGACCTTACGTTTTCCGGCGACGAGAAGTGCCTCAACGGCCTGACCATGGCCCATCTGCTGGCCTACATCCGCGGCATCATCCGCGACGAGCGTTTCGTCTTCCACCCGACCAAGCGAAAGCTTGTCCGCCGAGGCGGCCGCCAGATCGTCACGGGGTTGACTGTAAACCGGAAGCCCAACGTCCCGCGACCGTACTTCGACAAACTGAAGGCGACGCTTCATAACTGCGCCAGACACGGACCGTCCCTGCACAACCGCGAGAATCTGCCCGACTTCCGGGCACATTTGGAGGGCCAGATCGCCTTCGTCCGCAGTGTCAATCCGCAGAAGGCCGCACGTCTGCAACGCATCTTCGACCGCATCGTGTGGGAAGGCTCCGGCTAGAGGAGTCCACCTCCATTCCGCTGCGCGGCCTTACGGGAAAACCGATTTCCCGTCCGTAACGACACGCACCTCGTCGAGGAAGGTGTTGAAACCATCCAGGGGTCCTGCGGGATCATTCCGGCATCACGTACGGTTTCTCGTCCTTCCATCCGATCTTCACAAACGAAAGGAACCACGTCTTGCCCTGGTCGTTGTTTCCCTGATAGAAGAGGTACGTCTGGCCGTCGTCGTCGACGAAGACGCCGGGGTGGCCGGATTCGCTGCTGTTCCACGTTCCCGGTTTCCCGTTGGGCAACAGCGGTTCCCGGAAGAGTCGCGTGAAGTGCACGCCGTCCTTGCTACTGGCGCAGCCGATCTGCTGCGGTTCGTTGTTGTAGCCGCCGGCGTAGAACATGAAGAGGCGATCGCCGCGCTTCATCAGGGACGGCGCTTCAATGCATTTCGTCTCCCACGGCAGCTCGGGCTTCAACACCGGACCGTCATGGATCTGCTTCCAGGCCTCGCGACCGAAGCCGGATCTGCGGTCTGCCGCGGCTACGGCCACCATCTGCATCTTGAAGGCCGGGTCGCGCGTTGCGCAATAAAGCAGCATCCGGTCGCCGAACTCGATCGCCTCGGCGTCGATGGCCCGGCCGCAGGTCCAGTCGCCTGACGGACGGAAAATGGGGTTGGTCGGGTTGCGGGTGAATTTCAGGCCGTCATCCGCGACGGCGTGGCAGATGGCGTCCTTCTTTCCATTGCCGTAGGTCTGATAGAACAGGTGAACTTTGCCGTCCAGGACTCGCGCGCCGGGGGCGCAGAGACCTTGAGCTTCGCACTCCTGCTCCGGCAACATTTCGCCAACGCGTCTCCAAGCGATGAGGTCCTTGCTCTCGGCGATGCCGATCGCCCATCCGGGCGGGAGATTCCTGCCGGTGGCTGGCGGCAGGGAAAAGTACACCAGGTAACGTCCGCCAAAGCGGATGACGGAAGGATCCTTGGCGAACGGCCTGCTCGTGCGCGTATCGTCGGCCCACTTCATCTTCGGGACGCCTTCCGCGCCGGTCACCGCGGACTGTACGAGCACAGCCAAGGTTGCGAAAAGGAGGAGACTCCAATCAACCGTCATCGGTGACTCCCTTGCTGACTCTGGCGGCACCCCGCAGATCGTCGTTGGGTTCGAACAACTGGTTGCGCGTAGATAATCTATATCGCCAAGTTTTCCGTGCAAAGTTTTTATCTCGAGATCGTACCGCCTTGCGCATTTGGGCATAACATGCGTTCTGAAAAGACGTTGCATCTTATCTAGTCTTGTCCTTTGAAAGCTATTAGTATATATATTTCGAATAATATCTATTGCTTTATCAAGGAATGTTTGAATGGGCGGATGGCGCGGGGTATAGCGCGTTCCGCGTGGCGAGACCTTTGCCGGTCGGGTGGTGAGGGGAGGCAAGGTCGTCCGGTGGACGCCATCTCCCACGTGCGCCGGCGAAAGGCTCGGACTGTCGAGGCGGTTCGGTCGTCGAACTGCCGCCGGGGCTGCGGGGCGCGGCGACGGTGGGTTTGGGAAATCGCGAAGGAGAGAGGAACATGTCGAAGTACATTCAGCAGACGCTGGATCTGGTGATCAAGCGGAACCCCGGCGAGCCCGAGTTTCACCAGGCCGCGCAGGAAGTGCTGGAATCGCTGACGCCGATCATCGAGCGGCATTCGAAGTACGAGAAGCACCGCATCCTCGAGCGGATCACGGAGCCCGAGCGGGTGATCATGTTCCGCGTCAACTGGATGGACGACAAGGGCGAGATTCGCGTCAACAAGGGTTACCGCGTCGAGTTCAACAGTGCCATTGGCCCCTACAAAGGCGGCCTGCGTTTCCATCCCTCGGTGAACCTGGGCATTCTCAAGTTCCTCGGGTTCGAGCAGATCTTCAAGAACTCGCTGACCACGGTCATGATGGGCGGTGGCAAGGGCGGTTCGGACTTCGACCCCAAGGGCAAGAGCGACAACGAAGTGATGCGCTTCTGTCAGGCGTTCATGAGCGAACTTTTCCGGCACATCGGCGCCAACACTGACGTTCCGGCCGGCGATATCGGTGTCGGTGGTCGCGAGATCGGCTATCTCTTCGGCCAGTACAAGAAGCTGCGCAACGAGTTCTCCGGTGTGCTGACGGGCAAAGGCCTGAACTGGGGCGGTTCGCTGATTCGGCCCGAGGCGACCGGCTACGGTGCGGTCTATTTCGCCGCCGAAATGCTCGCGACCCGGCAGGATACGCTGAAGGGCAAGATCTGCACCGTGTCCGGATCGGGCAACGTGGCGCAGTACACGGTCGAGAAGGTCAACCAGATGGGCGGCAAGTGCGTGACGTTGAGCGACTCCAGCGGCTTTATTCATGACCCGGACGGCATCTGTGCCGAGAAACTGGCCTACGTCATGGACCTGAAGAACAACCGCCGCGGCCGCATCGCCGAGTACGCCGACAAGTTCAAGAAGGCCAAGTTCTTCGCCGAGAAGCGCCCGTGGGGCGTGCCGTGCCAATGCGCCTTCCCCAGCGCGACGCAGAACGAGATCAGCGGCGCGGATGCGAAGGAACTGGTCAAGAACGGCTGCAAACTGGTCAGCGAAGGCGCGAACATGCCCAGCGAACCGGACGCGATCAGGGTCTTCCAGAGCAGCGACGTGCTGTACGGACCGGGCAAGGCGGCCAACGCCGGCGGCGTGGCGACTTCCGGGTTGGAGATGGCCCAGAATTCCCAGTTCCTCAACTGGCCCCGCGAGGAAGTCGATGCGCGCCTGCAGCAGATCATGAAGTCGATCCACCGGAATGCCTACGACACCGCGAAGGAATACGGCGTTCCGGGTAACTACGTGGTCGGCGCCAACATCGCCGGCTTCCGCAAGGTGGCCGACGCGATGATCGACCAGGGCCTCGTCTAGCCGGACGATGCGCCGCGAAATCTCGAAGTGAATGTGCCGCACGCCATGGGCCAGGCCCATGGCGTGCGGCATTCCGGTCGAAGAAAATCGTCGTCGTAATCGTTATCGCAATCGTCGTCGGTCGTTCGCGATCCATGGTGCCGATCGGCGAGGATTGCGGCTACGGCCAGCGATAGACCCGACGCGCGTTCGCATGGAAAAACGCCTCCGCGCTTTGCGGTTGGTGCAGCCGAACGTATTCGCGCACGATCTTCAGTACTTCGGCATAGGGCGCCACCTGATCGCTGACCGGCCAGTTGCTCCCGTATATCGCGCGTTCTGCGCCGAAGACCTGCCAGATCTGGTCGAGCCGTTCGCGGTGGAAGGCCACTTCCGTCTCGACCCGGTCCGCCGTGCGTCGGAGCACGTTGGAGACCTTGGCATAGACGTGCGGATGGTTCCGCAGTTCTTCAAAGGCCCGGTCCGTTTCCGCCCATCGCGCTTTGTCGGCGGGAGGATCGAAGGGCAGGTGGTCGAGCACGATCCGCAGGCCGGGGAGCCGGGCGGCCAGACGCACCGCGTCGGGCAGCATCCGGGCGTCGCCCAACACGTCCAGCGCACGGTCGGCGTCTGACACGCGTTTCAGGCGGTCCAGGAAAGAGGCGTCGCCGATCCCCCGGGCCAATGCCTGGGCGCCGATCCGGATGCCGAGGAAACGGCGGTCCTGCGCGAAGCGATCCCAATGCTCGTCGAAGGAGGCCGCGCCGGGATCCAGGTTTCCAACGAAGCCCAGCAGAAAGGGGTGGTTGGACAGCAGATCGAGCACCCACCGGTTGTCTTCCACCCACGGACTGGCTTCGACGACTACCGTGCCCGTCACGCCCAAGGGTTCTGCCAGCGTCTGGAAGTCCGCGGGGAGGACTTTCCGGTAGAGGATCTTGTTCTCCTTGGACGGCCAGGGCACGCCTTGGGGACGGGTTGGGTCGTAGAAGTGGGTGTGCGTGTCGACGAGGGCTGAGGACCGCGCCGCAGTAGCTCCAGGTCCATTGCTGGCGTCTGCGGGTCCGGCTCTTTGCTGCTCGCTCGTCACGGATCTCCTCCTCCAGATAGGCTTCTTGCTCGCGCCTCGATCCGGACCCGCATCCTTATGCGGACATGCTACCGCAAGTTGCTGGTTTGTCTTCGGCAGCCGGGGGCTGTAGGGTCGGAGGATGGACTGCATCGGGTGAAGCGGTGCAGGGGATGTTCAGAGGAGCCGACGAGTTGAAAATGGAACCCATTTCGGGCATAAACGGGCATTCCGTTCCGATAGGTTGTGGAAAGCGGCCGACAAGCGGCTGCGGGCGAATGGAGAGGACAGTCCGGCGGGCTTCATGCGGCACGGTCGGGTCTGGGCACGGGGCCAAGACCGGCTGTCCTGGGAGGAGGCTGCATGAAATGGTCTTTCGGCGTGGCGCGCATTGCCGGCATAGAGTTGCGCATTCACGTCACTTTTTTTCTGATCATTCTATTGGGCGGCATGCAGTGGAGTTCCTTCGGGGCGAACGGGGCGGTTTTCGGGACGATCCTGATGGCGCTGCTTTTCGCCTGCGTGACGCTTCACGAATTCGGTCATGCGCTGGTGGCCCAGCGGCTGGGGATCCGGGTGCGCGAGATCGTGCTCCTGCCGATCGGCGGCGTGGCGATGCTTTCGCGCAGTCCGTCGACGCCCCTGCAGGAACTGCTGATCACCGTTGCCGGGCCGCTGGTGAACGTGGTGCTGATCGTGATCCTGGGCGTGACGTTGAGCGTGAAGATCGCCGCGGGGTCGATCGACATCGAAAGTTTGCTGGCCTTCCCGCAGTTCGAGCCGTCGTTCGCCACCGCGCTGATCTGGCTGCTGAATGCGAACATCGCGCTGGTGGTCTTCAACATGATCCCCGCGTTTCCGCTCGACGGCGGGCGGGTGTTGCGCGCGGCGCTTGGGTTCTTCATGCCGTGGGCGCGTGCGACCGCCGTGGCGACCTGGGTCGGGCAGGTCATCGCGCTGTTGCTGGGTTTGGCGGCCTTTGCCACGGGGATGTGGCTGTTGATGCTGATCTCGGTGCTGATTTTTTTCGGGGCCGGCTCAACGCGGGTCCAGGAGAACGCACGGAGTGTGCTGGCCACGCGAAGGGTGGGGGATGCCTGCAACCGCTACGCCTTGGCGCTTTCTGAACGGGACCGGCTGTGCACGGTGATCGATTACCTGCTGACCAGCTACCAGACGGACTTTGCGGTGATGCGGAACGGCGAGTTGCTGGGCATCGTGCGGCGCGAAGACGCGTTGCGGGCGTTGCAGGCCTTGGGCGAGGATGTGGCGGTGACGGAAATCATGCGCACGGACTTTCCACGGCTGCCCGGAGAGTTGATGTTGGATGAAGCGGCGGAGCGGCTGAACGAGTCGGGCGTCGGCGTTGGAGCCGTGTATGCGCGCGGAGCGTTCCTGGGGCTGGTAAACACGCAGGACATTGCCGAAGCGGCCTTCATCCTGCAGCACATGCCGCGGACGGAACGACCGGGGTGTGTTCCGGCGCGGCCGCACCTGGCGGGCGGGGACGCATGAGCGCAACCGGAGCGGTCGGCCGATGATCTGGATCGGTTTCATCGCCTTTGTCCTTCTGATGCTGGCGCTGGATCTGGGGGTGTTCCATCGCAAGGCCCATGTGGTTTCGGTGAAAGAGGCCGTGGTGTGGTCGCTGGTCTGGCTGGCCTTGGGTCTTTCGTTTGGCGTCTTCGTGTATCATGCCTACGACCTGCACTGGTTCGACCTGGGCCTGGCGCCGGATGCGACCGACGGTTTGCCGCTCAGCGGCCGTACCGCCGTCGAGAAGTACCTGACGGGATATGTCGTCGAAAAGTCGCTGAGCGTCGACAACATCTTCGTGATCGCGATGATCTTCGGCTTCTTTGCCGTGCCGGCGATCTACCAGCACCGCGTGCTTTTCTGGGGCATCCTGGGCGCGCTGGTCATGCGCGGCGCGATGATCGCGCTGGGCGCGAAACTGATCGCCGAGTTCCATTGGATCCTTTACCTGTTCGCGGTTTTTCTGATCCTGACCGCGGTCAAGATGCTGGTGGTCAGGACGGACCATTCCGATCCGAACCGTAACCTGGTGGTGCGTTGGGCGCGGCGGTACTTTCCGATAACGGCGCGGTACCATGGCCAGCATTTCCTGGTCCGTGCAGGCAGCGCGGCGTCCCACGAGGGTGCCGTTCTCGGCGCGGCGGCCTTGCCGGACGAAGTGGTGGACCGGGCCAGGCCGGGAACGCTGCTGCTGACGCCCCTGGCCCTGGCCCTGATCATGGTCGAAACGACGGACCTGATCTTTGCGGTCGATTCGATCCCGGCGATCTTCGCCATCACCGCCGATCCGTTCCTGGTCTTCACCAGCAACGTCTTCGCGATCCTGGGGCTGCGGTCGCTTTACTTCGCGCTGGCCGGGATGATGGACAAGTTCCGTTACCTCAAGGTGGCGCTGGCCGTGGTGCTGCTGGTGGTGGGCGTGAAAATGCTGATCGCCGACTGGCTGAAGGAGGCGGTCGGCAAGCACTTCAATCTGTATCTGCTGGCGGTGGTGCTGCTGATCCTGGCGGCCGGCGTGGCCGGTTCGCTGCTGGCGGACCGCCGGAAGAAGTGATCAGGCCAGATGCCTTTTCGCGTACTCCATCTCTTCGACGATTTTCAGTTTTTGCGTGCACTTCGTTTCGCACTGGCCGCACTGGGCGCAGGCGTCGGCCCGGGCGTCCTTGATCTGCCGGTAGCGCTCGCGTGCCGTCTTTCGGAAACCGAGGAACCGGTGGTCGTGGATGCAGGACATCACCGCGGGGATGTCGATCCGCTGCGGGCAGGGCATGCAGTACTTGCAGCCCGTGCAGAAGCCGTCCTTTTCCTTGCCGATCCGATCCAGGAACGCGTCGATGGCAGCCATCTGCGGTTGCGTGAAACGCGGGGCCTCGGCTGCCGCGACGGCGGCGTCCACGTCGCGCCGGTTCGAAATGCCGCTGACGATCGTAGTGACGGACGGGTTTGAGAGGATGTAGCGCATGGCGAGGTCCGGCACGTTGCGCGCATCGACTTCGGCGGCGAGTTTCAAGAAGAGTTCGCTGTCTTCGCCCAGTTTTCCGCCGCCGACGGGGTTCATGACGATCGTGCCGATGCCGCGGTCATGCGCGGCCGCGATGGCCGGCGCGTAGCGGCGGTTGAGCAGGTGGTAGGTGAAGAGGATGATCTCGCACCAGTCGGCTTCCCGCACGTAGCGGACGATGTTCTCGGGCGTGTCGTGCGTGGTGAAGCCGGTGTGGCCGACGAGTTTCCCGTCGATCGCCCTGCGGATGCCGTCCAGCATGCCGCCCCTGGCGGTCGCCTGCGCATAATGCGCGGGCGAATCGATGTTCCAGATCTGGTAGTAGTCCAGGTACTCGACGTCCAGGCGCTTCATGGACTCCTCGAGGCGCTTGCGGACGCAGTCGGCCGAGGCGTCGTCGGTCGGTTCGACCTTGAGGATCCACGGCGACCATTTGGTGGAAAGGATGACTTTTTGGCGGTAGCCGTTCTTGAGCGCCTTGCCGAGTTTGATCTCCGAGTCGCCGTACCCGCGGCTGGTGTCGATGTAGCGCATCCCGGAATCGATGGCGTGACGGATCAGCGCGACGGCCTCGTCGATGTCCTTGGGGAGCCGCATGGCGCCGATGTTGGCCTGAGGGACCTGGAATCCGCTGCGGGAGCCGAAGTCGATGAGTCTCATTTCCGTTTTCCCTTTCTTGGCGTGCGCGGCGGCTGGCAGAAGGTCCCGTTTCTCGGCGCGCGCGAGCAGTCTTCGATGACCGGGCGATCGATCCGGTAGCAGACGTCGCGGCAGAGGTGGGTACGGTTCACGAGGTCGGCGGCCTTGAGGATCTTCAGGTGGTGCAAACGCTGGCTGCACGTAAGCAATCTATTCCGAACGTACAGACAAGTCAATGTATGCGTGGCAGGCGAATCGATTAGATCCGCACAGGCCAGGCGTCTGGTCGGATTCCCCGTGCCGCTTTTCTCGGTGCACTCGAAAATCATGGCAGCTTCTTCGGCGAGAGCGCCCGCGTCGGACAGGCGGCTACACAGGCGCGCGCCGCCAGCTTCAGGCCCTCACGCAAAACTTCGTTGAACGGCACGGCGATCTTCACGTTGAATCCGCGGCCGATGAACGTCAACCCCAGCGACTCCTTGTACTCCGCGGCCACCTGCACGCAGAGCCCGCACTTGATGCACTTGCCTTCCTCGAAAACGATTTCGGGGTGCGAGTCGTCGCGGGTGTAGACGGGCCGCTCGCCGCGAAAACGCGCCTGGTTCGCTCCGTACTCCATGGCGTACCGGCGCAGGCGGCATCCGCCGGGCGCGCAGCAGGCGCACTGCAGGCAGCGTTTCCCTTCGGTCTGGGCCTGCTCGCGTGTCAGGCCGTCCTTTTTCGCCGCTTGTGTCCGGGCGACCGGTGCGCCGAACGCGAGGAAGGCCTGCAGCGCTTCGCCTTCCATGCTGCCGGCGTGGACCGAGTAGGGGTGGTCCTCGACTTCGACCGGCTTGCCGGCCAGATGCAACGCGATGGCGTCGGCCGCCATGCGCCCGGCGCCGACCGCATGGACGTCGTGCTTGAGCGGCAGGACGACCGAGCCGGCGGCGAAGACGGCCGGATCGTCGGTCTGGAACGTCTTCCGGTTCGTCTTCACGCCGCGGCCTTCGAACGGCACGCCGAGCGTCTGCAGACGATCCGCCGGGAGTTGGCCGCAGGCCAACAGCACGGCGTCGAAACGGGTTTTCAATTCGGACAGCGTGACGTCACGACCCAGCATCCGGTTCCCGGCGAACTCCGCGCCGAGTTTCAGGATCAGCCCGATTTCGGCGTCGAGCACCTCTTCGGGCAGCAGTACCGGGTCGGTCTCGTAGCGCAGGCTTCCGCCCGGTTTCCCGTGTTCGTCGAAGATCGTCACGGCGTGGCCGTGCAGCAACAGGAACCATGCCGCCGAGAGCCCCGCCGGTCCGGCGCCGACGATCGCGACCTTTTTCCCGGTCGGCGGAGCCTTCTCGGGAAGGTACGGATCCGCCGACGCCAGGTCCGCATCGCCGACGAAGCGTTTGACCAGGCAGATCGAGACGGCCCCGTCGTGCGGCGTGCGTCGGCAACCGCGCTCGCAGAGTTCCGGGCAGGTGCGGCCCAGCGACGCGGGCAGGGGGATGCGCTCTTTCACTTTGGCGACGGCCTCGCGGAGCTTCCCTTCCGAGACCAGCCGCAACATCCCGGGGATGTCCATGTGCGCCGGGCAGACCGAGACGCAGGGGCCGACGCAGTCGCCGAGGTGATCGCCGAGGATCAGTTCGAGCGCCGTCCTGCGCGCCGCGCGGACTTCGGCGCTGTTGTTCTCGACCACCATGCCGTTCGTCACCCGGGTGGCGCAGGCGGGGAGCAGGCGCGGCGCGCCGTTGACTTTCACGACACATACCAGGCAGCTGGTCTGGGCCGGCTTTCCGGGAAAGTGGCAGAGCGTGGGGATCTCGATCCCGGCACGGGCGGCAGCTTCCAGCACCGTCGCACCGGCGGGGACATCGACCTCGCGGTCATCTATGCGGAGCCTGGGCATTTCCCACCTCTGAGTACCGCGCCGCCGAAGTTCCAGACCCATTGTTTGCGCTTGCGGGTCCGGCTCTTCGTTGCTCGCTCGTCACCGATCCCCTCCAGATAGGCTCCTCGCTCGCGCCTCGATCCGGACCCGCATCCGCGGCACACTGGGTCAGGAACTTCTGCGGCGCGGTACTGAGCCTTTTGCGCGTACTGCTCTCCCCCAGCGTGTGGGAGAGCCGACGTGAGCAAAGCGAACGCAGGGAGAGGGGCCGGATGCAGGGCGCCGGCACGGCCCTACTCTCCCCGGACTCGCTTTCGCTCGTCTCGACCCTTGCCCACGTTGGGGGGAGGGCAACACCATCAGGTCTTCTTCCCCGTCTCCACCTCGATCGCCTCCTCCGGGCAGATCTTCCGGCACGAATCGCAGCGCGTGCAGAGCGCATCGTCGATCGCGTGTTTCTTGTACGGCGTCCACGGGATCGCGTTCGCCGGACAGACCTGCGCGCACTTCGTACAGCCGGTACACTTCGCCGTCACGGTGTAGCGGATCAGCTTCGCGCAGCGGCCGGCCGGGCAGCAGCCCTCCAGATGCGCCTGGTATTCCTCGCGGAAGTACCGCAGCGTCGTCAGGACGGGATTGGGCGCCGTCTGTCCCAACCCGCAGAGGCTGGCGCTCTTCACCTGGTGCGCGAGTTCCTCCAGCGTCTGCAGGTCGTTCTTGCGTCCCTGTCCCGCGCAGATCCGTTCGAGGATGTCCAGCATGCGGCGCGTGCCGATGCGGCAGAAGGTGCACTTGCCGCACGACTGATCCTGCGTGAAGCGGAGGAAGTACCGCGCGATGTCCACCATGCAGTCGGTGTCGTCCATGACGACCAGGCCGCCCGAACCCATGATCGCGCCGGCCTGGGCGAGCGCTTCGTAATCCACCGGCGTGTCGGCCATCGCGGCCGGGATGCAGCCGCCCGATGGGCCGCCGATCTGGACGGCCTTGAACGCCCGGCCGCCGGCCACGCCGCCGCCGATCCGTTCGACGATCTGCCGGATCGTCACGCCCATGGGGACTTCGATCAGTCCCCCGCGGGCTACCTTGCCGGCCAGCGCGAAGACCTTCGTGCCCTTGCTCTTCTCGGTTCCCAGCGCCGCGAAGGCGTCCGCTCCATGCCGGACGATCCAGGGAACCAGCGCCAGCGTTTCGACGTTGTTCACGCAGGTCGGCTGTCCGAAGAGACCGGACTCGGCGGGGTACGGCGGGCGCAG
>Ga0101944_10004124_pt1 | contig 18615 bp, 24 predicted proteins | sample DewCreD2012metaG_FD_75245 | JGI IMG/M metagenome (GOLD analysis project Ga0101944, IMG submission 75245) | Hot spring sediment bacterial and archeal communities from British Columbia, Canada, to study Microbial Dark Matter (Phase II) - Dewar... ... | reverse complement strand
CCTCCATGAAGTCGCGTTGGTGGATACTGCCGCAGAAATCATCGGTTGCGCGGTAGCTCTTGACGACTTGAACCTGTTTGAAGCAAAAATCTACTCAACACCATTAGCCGTGGGCGGCGGCTTAGTCAAATTCTCTCATGGCACGGTTGCTGTGCCTGCGCCCGCGACGTTGGCGATTCTGCAGAGCAAAAACTTCCCCTTCCACGGCGGACCCATCGAAAGCGAATTAGCTACACCCACAGGAGCCTCAATACTGGTCAACTTGGTTAATGAAGTCACCAACTTTTATCCAGCCATTGTGCCGTTAAAGGTGGGTTTTGGGGCGGGAACCAAAGAGTTTCCAGACATGCCTGCGGTTTTGCGGGTGACAGTCGGCAACGCAGTAGACACTGGAGTTGCGAGCGACGAGATTGCTGTGCTTGAAACTAACGTTGATGATCTTTCAGGCGAAATTTTAGGTTACACAATCGACAAGCTGCTTGCAGAGGGCGCAAAAGACGTAAGCATCACACCGATGGTCACCAAGAAAAACAGACCAGGGCAAATCGTTAAGGTGATCGCTGACCAAAAAGACGCAGCGCACCTCTCAAAGGTGCTTATTGCGGAAACGGGAACGTTGGGTGTGAGAGTCAACTACTGTCAACGCCACATTGTAAATCGCGAGGTTGCCATGGTGGATTTGACGGTTATGGGCAACAAAGCGTCTGTGCGCGTCAAAGTCTCCAAGAACGCTCAGGGTGAGGTTATCCGTGTCAAACCTGAGTTTGAAGACCTTAAAGTTTTGGCGGAGAAAACTGGGAAGCCGCTGCGGGAACTTGTGGAGTTGGTCGTGTCTAAAGCGCAAGAAATGTTTCCCAAAAAATAGTGGTGCCAGATGGACGCCCTGCAACGCAAACTAGATGACCTAAAAAGCTTCATAGCCGACAAGGGCAAAAACGGCGTCGTCATCGCATTTAGCGGCGGCGTCGACAGCGCCACACTGGCGGCAATTAGCCATCAGGTATTAGGCGAAAAAGCCGTTGCAGTCATCGCCCAATCCCCCACATACACCACCGAAGAACTACGCGAAGCCAAACAAACAGCCAAAGAAATCGGCTTAAAACTCTACATAACCCACACCAACGAATTAGAAAACGCAGAGTTCACCAAAAACCCCGAAAACCGCTGCTACCACTGTAAAAAAGAACTCCTCCAAAAACTGAGGACATTTGCGCATCAACAAGGGTTTGCTGCGGTTTTCGAGGGAACTAACTTTTCCGATTTAGCTACTCACAGGCCTGGTTTTCGGGCAGTGCAGGAAGCGGAAGGCGTTTGGAGTCCATGGGTTGCCGCCAAATTCAGCAAAGAGGAAATACGGCAAGTAGCCAAAAATTTGGGGCTCAGCGTGTATGATCGACCTGCTTTGGCGTGTTTGGCGTCGCGAATTCCCTTCGGCGAGGAGATTACAGCCGAGAAACTAAAGCGCATAGAAGAGTCCGAAAAGGTAGTTAAGCGAATTTTGGGTGTAAAACAGGTCAGGGTTAGAGACCACAAGGGGTTGGCGCGAATCGAAGTGGACGCAGATGAGAGGACACTGTTTTTTGATGAAGCAGTCTTAGACAAGGTCGCCTCTGAGTTTAAACGGTTGGGCTTTAAGTACGTGACGTTTGATTTGGAAGGCTACCGAAGTGGCAGTATGCTAAAAACTTTGGGCGAGCGTTAACTGCGATTTTTTTCTTTGGTCCCATTATCTTGGGTGCGCATCTATAGGCGAAAATACGTAAAAAAAATACTAAACGGTTGTCACCTTCTTAACAGACCCACCAATGCTCCTCTTACGCAAGTAAAACACCACAAACACCAACAACACAACAACCACACCCAACACAATCGTCGCAACCTGCCACCAACCCAACCCAAACCAAACATCAACCCGACTACCAGATTGCTCGGAGGTTGCTGAGGGATTTTGAGAGGACAAACTTGAACCATTTGAAGCTGCATCAATTGTTATAGTTTGGGTGTCGCTCCAACCAAGTTTACTCAGTTTTCTGATAGGATGCGTTCCAAGGAGTGCATACGACCTTGCTTGCATGGCGGTTGAACAATTAAATTCCCAAGCTGCTTTCAACGAACCGTTTTAGGATGTCGGGGTTGCGGACTTCGGGGTGGAATAGGACGCCGTAGAGGGGTTTTTGTTTGTGTTTTATGGCTTGGATGCACTCTTTAGATTCTGCTATTACATCAAAGGTTGGGGATGGCAAGACAGTGTAGCTGTGGAGCGAGTATGCTTGGAAAGTGCCGCTGAAGAGCGGGTTTTCTTTTGTGGTGGCGATTTCGGTCATGCCTACCTGCTGGCAGGCACGGAGGTTTTCACCGTAGACTTTTGCGATGGTTTGCATGCCCGCGCAGATGCCCAAAATCGGCTTTTGGGAGGTTTTTATCCATTGGAAACGGTCGAGGCGTTTTAGGAATTCGAAGTCTTTGAGGGGGGTTCCTGAGAGGATTATGTGGCTGTAACCGTCGATTTCTGAGTGCTGTAGTTCCAAGTAATGCCTGACTGCACATGGCTCAAGGGGCTTAACAGCAGCTAGAATCGGCGAGACGAATTCGGTGTAAGCCAGCGAATCCTTCCGCCAGTTCAAATCCACAACAAGCACCGTCACTTGGAAACCAGCCTCGCCTCTTTAATTACGTAAACGCCTGAACTGCCACTCCACTCCACCACAGCGTCGGCTACTTCGATACGCCTCTTAAACAGGGGCGCATCAAGAACCGTGGTTTCGATTTCTCCACCTTCCCCTGACGGACTAATACCGTATTTGCCCTCCAACTCCACCAACCGCGCGACGATTGCGGAGTCGATTTGTCTGCCAAGCCACATCTGGTCCAGTGGGTAAGCAAAAACTCCTGAAATGATAACTTGATACTTTTTTGCGATTAGGGTTTCCAGCAGTGCTTTTTGGTCTGTTTTCCAGAGCGGGTTGAACTGCCAGAGGTCTAACCGGTTGCAGATGCGCTGGACGCGGGAAGCTTGGTAGACGGATTCGACTGCGCCCGTGACAACACCCTCGATTCCGAACCTGCCTTTGGCTTCGGCGATGGCGCACTCTAAATCGGCGAGTTCCTCTTCCTTTCTGCCCTCGGTCTCCACCCTAACCAGCGGCAACCCCAAAGCCTGCGCCTGCAACGCTGAAACGTCGATGTTGGGCGTGTGAAACATGAAGCTCTCCTTATTTTTCGAAACCATAGTGATGAGGCAGGCTACCTGTTCTTTCTCCGCAGCCAAATGCAACGCGAGAGTGGAGTCTTTGCCTCCTGAAAATAACACGCCGAGCTTCATTTGAAAACTATTTAGAACGTAACCTGCTTATATACAGATAGTTGGTTAGTTTTATTTACTAGTAAATGAAAATCGTTTACTTAGAGTCTGTTTTATTTGGAAATCGTTGTGCTAAACGGTGCAAGAAAACAAGATGACAAAGTGGACCAAACGGCCCAAACCCTAACAGACACCCTGACCCCTTTCGGTCATGTTTCTCTTTATCGTTTACGGGACATTGAAGTGGGCGACTGTTTGGGCTGTTTTGGCTGCTGGACAAAAAACCCTGGAAAATGCGTCATCAACGATGATGCACAAGAAATAATCAACAAACTCCCCTTAACCGACCTAAGTGTATATGTGTCTCCTGTGGTTTTCGGCGGTTACTCCTACGAACTCAAAAAAATCCTAGACCGCCAAATCTGCGGTATACTACCGTTTTTCCACAAAGTAAAAGGAGAGTTACATCATCCACAGCGTTACGACAAAATCGGCAAACTCGCAGCGATCGGTGTCCTACCAAAACCCGACCCGCAAGCCGAAGAAATCTTTCGCACCCTGCTCTACCGAAATTCACTCAACAAACAAGCCAGCCGTCACGCAACCGCCTTCATCTACTACAAAGATACCGAAGAGCAGGGTGAAGGGAAAATCAGTCAGTTGCTTGCATCGTTGGAGATAAAAGTATGAGTCACTCCGCGTCGCTTCTAGTTGCTAGTCCCCGCGGTTTTAGCAGTACCTCTTTCTCGTTAGGTTCCTACTTGCTCGATAAGCTTCAAGAAGCAGGCTACACAACCGCCAAGCACCATGTTCAATCGGCACCCATCATCAACTTTTTGTGGAAAAAGAGTTACTCGCATCAGTGGCTGACTGCGACTTGCTAATAGTCGCTTTCCCTCTCTACATCGATTGTCTGCCCGCTCCCTTGATTTTGATGCTGGAAAAAATCGCAGCCCAACGCAAAAATAACCCAACACCTAAACCTCAGCGGATGGCAGCAATCGTCAACAACGGTTTCCCCGAAGCAGCACAGAACAACACTGCATTGGCAATCTGCCGCCAATTCGCCTACGAAACAGGCATAGCGTGGGCGGGAGGGTTGAGTTTGGGGGGTGGCGCGGTGTTTAACGGTGCATCGCTAAAAGAGGCAGGGTTCCTCGGTCGGAACGTTGTTAAAGCACTCGATTTAGCCGCAGTTGACTTGACGGGGGGTAAACCGATTTCTCAAGAGGCTGCGGCGTATATGGCTAAGCCCATTATTCCACGGTGGCTGTTTTTGTGGGCGGCTAACCGCGGCTGGAAAAGCATGGCTAAAAAGCACGGAGTCGAAAAGAACCTCAAAGATAAACCTAAACAAAACTTTAATGAAAAATAAGGAAAAGGAAAATTGCCGTTTAGGCTTTGACGTTGCAGACGTTGGGGACGGCTTTGAGTTTGGCGACGATTTCAGGGGTAACGGCTTGATGCAGTACGTAGACGCTTATGGCGTAGCCTTTGTTGATTTGGCGGCTGTAGTTGGCGCGAATGTTTATGTTGCAGTCCGCAAGCACCTTGTCGATGTTAGCGAACACGCCTGGCACGTCATGGTGATGGATGAAGAGTGTGAAAATCTCCTTCTCTTCTACCTCGATTGATTCGCCTGCGTTGACGGCGTTGGTGAAGTCTCCGCCCAACAGGTACCCGCTGAGTACCCGAGCGATTTCAGTCGAGGTTTCCCGTTGCGCTTCGACGGTGGATGCACCGAGGTGGCTGCTCAACACGACGTTGTCGAGTTCTTTGAGTTTGTCGTTGAAGGGGTCGTTTTCTGCTTTGGGTTCCTCTTTGTAGACGTCTGCTGCGTAGCCGCCGATTTTGCCGTCTTTGAGGGCTGCGTAGAGGGCTTGTTGGTCAATGTTGTTGCCGCGGCTGGTGTTGATGATGTAGGCTGTGGGTTTCATGACGGCGAGTTCACTGGCGCCGATGATGACGTCTTTACCGCCTGTGTGGACACTTATGTAGTCGGCTACTTTTAGAACGTCTTCTTTTGTGGCGAGGAATTTGATGCCGCTCTCAGGGCAGGGTTTAATGTCGTAACCTACGACTTCCATGTTGAAGCCGAGTTTAGCAATCTGGGCGACTCTTTGCCCGATTCTGCCGCAGCCGATTAAGCCTAAGGTTTTGCCGTTGAGTTCTCTGCCCTCCAGCTTCTTTTTGATCCAAACTCCGTTTTTGAGGAAATGATGAGACTGCGGCGTGTTACGGGAAATACAAAGCATCAGATCTATGGTTAATTCTGCCACGGCGTTTGTGCTGCCGTACGGCGCGATTTTTACGACTATGCCGTTTTCTGATGCTGCTGCTACGTCGATGTTGTCGTATCCTACGCCTGCTCGTCCGATGATTTTGAGTTTTCCCTTAGCGCCTGCCTCGATGACTTCGCGGGTGACTTTGGTGGCGCTTCTAACCACGAGCGCGTCGAACTGGCCGATTTCGGCAACCAGTTGCGTGGGGTCACGTTTTTTGGTGTCGGTTTCTATGCCTGCTTCTTGGAAGATCGCTAAGCCTTCCTTCTCTAAACCATCGTTTAACAGTACTTTCATGACAAATGTTCACCTTGAATGTTAGCTAAGACTGAGATTGCACGTGTAGCCTAATAAAGCTCTCTACAAAAAACCGTGTCTGTCTACTTTGCTTTCTTCGTTTTCGGTGTAGTTACGCGTGTGGCTGCGATGTCGTAGGTGGATTTAATGTGGCAGTAGGGACATTTGAGGTCGCGGTAGTTGCGTCGAATCAGAGAGGTTATGGTTGCGCCTGGGATCCAGTGGAAGTTGAAGCTTTTTTTGCAGTTAGGGCAAGTTAAGCGTGAAGTGTAGTGAGGACCGTATCTGGGCAAAATAAAGAAGAGCAGAACAAATCCTATTGCTACGGCGATGAATAGCCCTGAGATTAGGTCGATTGACATGTGTTTTCATTTGCTAAAACGTCATGGTTTGTTAATTAATGTTTAGGCAAAACCGCACTAATCCCAGTTTGGTAGGGGTTGAGCTGGAAAAGCGGGGTTACTCGGTTTCGGTGGCTCCATGCCAACGCCGCTCTAAATACAAAATTAAACTAAACAACCCCCTGCTGAAAATAACCAAAATCAACAACGTAAACTCCTCATAAGTGCGCACGGCAACAGTGCGTATGATTTCTGCCCCGATGAAAAAGTTCAAGCTCAAAGTCAAGTAGCTTGAAAGGTAACGCGTCGAGTAGGTGTGCTTGTAGGGGTTAGCCAGCTTAATCTGGATAAAACGGATCGTCACCAACAGTGCCCCGTAGATTAGGACCCCTCCCCCGAAGAGGTAAAGCACATCAGTCGCCAACGTGAGGACGACGTAGATTGCGTCGTAGATGGCGCCGCCTGAAACGTAGGTGGTTCCTGAGAGTAACCTGACTAAGTCGGGGTAGATGAAGCTGATTATGGCGCCTACAGTGGCAGTTATTACGATTGTGAGGATTAACGCTAACGATAGGGTGCTTACGCCTGCTGGTTTATGCTGAGGGGGTTGCTGTGTTTCCAAAATGGGCACTCTGCGCTTACTTGAACTAAGGCGGGTTTAGTTTATAAATCTGCCCAAAAGAGCTTGCCTGCTTCTAAGGGTTGAAAAGAGGTTGAAGCCAACTTTAGGGCTTTTTGACGTATTTTAGGGCTTCCTCAACCGACTGGAAACCGTATTTGACGCCAGAAAACTCTTTCTTAAGCGCCAACACATCAACCTTAACCTCAGCGGGACTACGTTTGCCCTTGATTACATCCAGCATCAAGTCGCAGAGGTGTTTGATGTCGCCTTCGCGGAAACCGCGGCGAGTGATGTCTTGGAACCCAACGCGTAGACCTGAGGGGTTCTCTTTGGTGTCTTGGTCGTCGTAGGGCAAGAGGTTTTTGTTGAGGATGATGTTTGCGTCTTCGAGGTCTTGGGCGATTTTGTTGCCGCCGCCGAACGCTCGTATGTCGAGTGCGATTTGGTGGCTGCGTGTGAAGCCTTTGTGTTCAGCTATGACTTTGACGCCGTTTTCGTAAAGGTACTGCCCAGCAGTTTGGGCGTTTTTGACGATTTGGGTGGCTAGTTCTTTGCCGAAGAGCTTCATTTCGAGACAAGCGATGCCTAACGCGGGCAGTCTGCCAAGGTGCGTGCTGGATGCAGTTAAGGGGAAGACGGCATGCTGGATTTTCCGCACCGCCTTCTCTTTGGCGGGTGTATCTGGGTTGCCCATGATGACGCCACCCTGTGGACCTGGAAAAGTCTTGTGAGTGGAAGAAGTGATAAAATCAGCGCCTTCGCGCAATGGGTCTTGGAATTGGCCGCCTGCAATCAAACCCAAAACGTGCGCGGCGTCGTAGGCTATGTATGCGCCTACTTCGTCGCAGACTTCTTTGAGTTCTTTTATGGGGTGTGGAAAGAGGAAGAGGCTGCCGCCGAAGGTGACGATGCCGGGTTTCGCGGCTCGGATAACGTAGGCGGATTTTTCGGCGTCTATGTTGAATTCTTTTAGGTCGTAGACGTGGTTGATGTTGTCTATTCCAAGTATGCTACCTGCTAAACCCGTGTAGTCGTGGCTTATGTGGGCACCGCAGCTTAAGGGGGTGACGACCATTTTGTTGTTTCTGGAAGCCATCGATAAGCCTTTGAATGTGGCTGTGTTGGCGTGGGTACCTGAGATTAAACGGACATCTGCCCATGACGCGCCAAAAAGGTTTTTGACTGCATCGCATGCGAGGTCTTCGATTTGGGACATGTATTTTTGCCCTTGATAGTAACGTTTCTTAACGTGCCCCGCCATGTCGTTGTCGCCTTCCGCGTATCGGGTGGCGAGGTCGTGGCTCATGTCCAGCATTTGGCAGACAGCGGGTGACTTGATGCCTTCGCTTGCGATCATGTTTATGCATTCTTTGTCGCGGTACTGCTCATGCTTTTTGGATGCTTCGATTAAGTCAACGATTAATTCGGGCATATCTGTCATTTGGTTGATCCCACGCTGAATATCAACGCATGTGGGCTTTGTTGTATTTAGCCGTTACTGGATGCAGCGGGGTATTCAAAGGATGCAGCTCAATCTAGGAGCGGCAACGCTTTGTGAGCGTAAAAGTCATGTCGCAGTCTTCTTCGCTGAGTTTTCATGTTCAAACCAGCAATAACAGTTCAAGAATCACCTTTTGTTCTTTAAATAAGGGAGGGGAGGTACACTTTGAGACGTCGCGTGATTCCAGCAGGTGCGGATACGGAACCGTATGCCCCCTAAACTGTGAGTTCATAGAAAAAATTGCTTCGCACTTCTCTCAATTAGTTGTGTTATGTTTACGTGCAACCACAATCACCACTCGTATCGAAAGGCTTAACAGAACCCAAAAACCAAATTCCCCTAAAGAGGCACCAACAATACAGTACGAAATCCCCACATGGAACCAAATCTACGACATGCTCATAGCGCAGGCTCAGAAAATCCAGACTTCACCCTACAACCCCGAGCTCATTGTAGCGATAGCACGTGGCGGCTTAGTTCCTGCCCGTATTTTGGCGGATTTGCTTGAAGTAACGCAGATTGCGACCTTACAGGTGGAGTTCTATGTGGATATAGCTCAAACAAAAGCGGAACCCACAATAAAACATGCACTCACCGCGCCTGTGCAAGGTAAAAAGGTGCTTCTGGTAGATGACATCGCGGACACAGGAAAAAGCCTGCAAGTAACCGAAAAATACCTCAAAAATCAGGGTGCCCAAGAAGTCAGGTGTGCAACAATCTACTTTAAACCTCAAAGTGTCAAAAAACCTGACTATTTCGAGAAGGAAACTGACAGTTGGGTTATTTTTCCTTGGGACACTAAAGAAACGCTGCGTTGCATAACCCGAAAACAGTTAGGGAAACGGCAAGCTAATCAAGAAATTCAAAAAATTGTAAAAGCAGGTTTACCCAAACAGTTAGCTGACAAACTCTTAGGCGGCATGCAGGAGCCAAAATGATGCTGCAGCAAATCGAAGAATTCGGTAAATACGTCGAAATCACAGGTTACCGAAACATATCTTTCAGTAAAGTTGATGAGTTCTTAAAAGCTAACCGCAAACAAAACAGCCTGCACGTAGAAGTCCAGTTTTTTGAAGCTGACCTGATCGCAACACATGAACACCTCTACTTTGCAGTCCTCAACGCTTTGCAAGCCTTTCACAGCAAAACCAACAAATCCAAAAGCGTTGCCATGGAAACCATGCTGTATGCGGCAGCCCAGCGGCAAATCCAGAAAGCCATCGACAAAATCGGCGTTAGACCTGAAACTAAAGCAATGGCGGTAGTGGTTGTAGGCAGCAGCCCCAAATGTGTGGAAGCGATGATAAAAGAGTTAACCTCGTGTGTTGGCAGTGAACCTGACGATTCAGTTCTCAAACTAACCAAACCTAAGCAACAAAAAATCAAGGAAACATTCCAAATATCCGCTGAGCAACTAAAAACCCAACCAGTCACCACAGAAGAGGCGCTGGTTAACTTGGTAATCGAAGACGTGGCCCTTCTTTCAACGCAGCTTTAGAGGATTTTCTCTTTCACAACACCCAAAACATCGTTTGGATGAATCAGCGAAACCCCAGTCAAAGCCCCCAACACCTCAACCTGAATTACCCAATCAGGGTTTTTGAGATCAACACGAGCTTTTATGTCGCCCACTGCTGCTTCGATTAGGTCTTTTGTGTGCAGTTCAGTGAAGCGTTTCTCGACGGTAACACGGAAACTCTGTGTTTCGCCAATTTTTGTCGCCAACTCCGCGGTTGCCTTCTTGATTTCCTCCAAATCCGTGGGTACAACCCGTTGAATAGGCACGATACGCAGGGCATAACGGAACATATAAGGTCGCTCTGTGAGGATGCTGCGGAATTTCTCTATGACTGCGATGGGGTCAAGTGCAGTTTTGGCGACTATTAAGCCGCGGATTTTGGTTTTGCTTGCTTTAGCTTCGGCGTCGCCTATTTCGTCTTTTAGGAGGTAAACGATTTCGTGGGTCATGGCTTTCTCGTTGCCGCGTGCAGTGGTGGCTAAGAGGTTAAAGTCGCTAATCATAAAGTTCATCTGCACAAGAAAGGGGAAGCTGGTTATTTTTGCTTTATGCACAAATTGTCAAAGGAGGCTTGAAAGGAAAGTATGAATTTGTAATACCATAAATCTTATATCCCTGCTTCGCGCTGAGCAATGGAGAGATGACCTTAAATGGGGTATCGCTTTATTCAACCGCTTCCCTAAAACCGTGAAATTTTTAGACACCACCCTGCGGGATGGTGAACAAACACCCGGAGTCAGTCTGATTCCTGAAAACAAACTAAGGATAGCCCAGAGGCTAGACGAACTCGGTGTGGACGTTATCGAAGCTGGGTTCGCCGCAGTCAGCGAGGGCGAAATGGAGGCAGTGTCGCTTATTGCCAAGCAGGGCTTGCGAGCTGAAGTTAGTAGCGCAGGCAGAGGCACCAAAGGCGACATCGATGCCGTCATCAAAAGCGGCGCCTCCACAATGAGCATGATCATACCCACCTCAGACTTACACATTGAGTGTAAACTCCGCAAAACCCGCGAGCAAGTGCTCAAAATAACTGAGGACTGTGTGCGGTACGCTAAAGCCCACGGATTGATCGTGGAGTTGTTGGCGGAAGATGCTACACGCTCAGACTTTGCATACTTAACCAAAGTGTTCCAAACCGCGGTAGATGCAGGTGTGGATCGCGTTACGCCCTGCGACACAGTCGGTTACTTAACCCCTGAACGCACCGTGGAGTTCTTCGCTAAACTAAAAGAAACAATCAAGGTGCCGATTGGAGTACACTGCCACAACGACTTTGGCATGGCAGTAGCCAACTCGGTTGCAGCGCTCGGAGTCGGGGTTGAACAGTGCCACGCCACAATCAACGGCTTAGGCGAGCGTGCAGGTAACGCGGCGCTTGAGGAAATCGTGGTCGCCCTGCGCACGTTCTACAAACTGGACCTCAACATCAAAACCGAGTTGCTCTACAGCACCAGCCAACTGGTCAGCCGCTTAACAGGCGTTCATGTGCAGCCCAACAAGGCAGTAGTTGGAGAAAACGCCTTCACACACGAATCAGGCATACACACCCAAGGCGTCCTAGCAAACCCCCTCACGTACGAACCCATCGCACCTGAACTAGTCGGCTGCAAACGGCGCATTGCCCCGGGCAAACACAGCGGCTCAAACGCTATTCGAAACGACCTTGCTAACATGGGTCTTAAACCCAGCGAAGAGCAGTTCAAAGAGATCATGCTGCGCATCAAGGAACTCGGCGACAAAGGCAAAGCAGTCATGGATGCAGATGTCTTAGCCATAGCTGAAACCGTTATGGGGTTGAGTGGTGAAAAGCCGATTTGGCTTGAGGAACTCACGTTCGTCGGAGGCAACAAAGTTACTGCGACGGCGTCGGTTCGGCTTAAAGTGCACGGCAAAGAGGTTTGGGGTAGCGCTATCGGAGTGGGTCCCGTCGATGCAGCCATTAACGCTGTTAAGGCAGCTATCGCTGAAACTGAGCCTATCACGCTGGAGCAGTACAACGTTAAGGCGATTACTGGTGGCACAGACGCCATGGTTGAAGTTGTCGTTCATCTTCGTAAGGGAAACCGTACTGTGACGGCGATGGGTGTAAGAGAAGACATCGTCAAGGCCAGCATGGATGCGGTTATTTCAGGTATGAACGTGCTTAAGACGGATTACAACGGGAAAACACAGAAACCATAACCCTGTCCCCCTTTTTTGTTCAGCGTTTTGTGTCTGTGTTTTGCGGCAAACGATAAATAACTGTGACGCCGAATAGCACCTGTTTGTCTGCCAAACAGGACTCATACATGAAGCAAACAACAAAACCCCACGACATCAACCCAAAAACCCTACTCGCCAACCTACTCCTAACCGCCTTCATCTTCGGAACCATCGGCATAGCCCTAAAATTCACCACATACTTCAACCACTGGATATACTTCCCTGCCATCCCAAACGCCCTCGACAGCACCTTCCTAATCCTAAGCGTAACCTACTACACAGCATACATCACCCACAAAAACAAACAAAACCAAACCAAAACAAAAAAACCAAAATAGACCACACCAAAATTTTTACAGAAACACTCCCTTTTCACCCAAACCCCCAAGACACCTTAAAAGTTTAAATCAAAGAAATCAGACTAAACAATCCGACACCACCATTTTGAGCGGTGTTTGCCGGGGTAGCCTAGCCTGGCTAGGGCGCCAGACTCATAATCTGGAGAACAAAGGTGGCCAAACGCCCATGTCCAGAAGTCGCGGGCTCGAATCCCGCCCCCGGCACCATCCAACTGTTTTTAGAGGGGGTGTTTTAGGTTTTGGGCGAATGTTTCTGCTTTTTGGAGGTCTTCTTGGTTGGGTCTGCCTTTGTTCATACCGCCTATGTGTTTGAGGAAGCTGTTGGTGTTGAAGCCGTGACAATTGAATTCATCGACGATGGTGTAGCCTTTGGTTTGGAGTTTTTCTCGCAGGGAGGTGTGGATTTTGGTTTTGTATTTTGTGTTTGAGACTCCGCTGGTTGAGAAAATGAACGCTTTCTTGCCGTTGACGTTGGGGAGTTGGTCGGCGAAGTCAAGCAGCGGCTTGTAGTGTTTTCCGCTATCGATTCCAGCGCCAAACCCAACCAAATCATACCCCTCAAGCCCAGACGGGTTAGCATGCTGAGGCGTAACTATTTCTGCATCCAGAACCCTTGCGAAGACATCCGCAACTTTCTGAGTGTTTAGGTGATGATATGAATATACAACTAGCAATGTTTTCATGTTTAGTTAACCTTTTTTTGGGGGGTGCTGTTCGTTTAGTTGTTTGAAGGGAGTAATTAACTTTTTAGCATAAGCAAGTTTTATATCGATACGTATACCGTTATACGATGTGGTTAACGATGGAAACGGTGACTGTTTCAAAAAAATATCAAATCGTAATCCCAGAAAAACTCCGCAAAAAAGCAGGCATCAAACCAGGCGACAAAATGGTCGCCATAACAAAACACGGCATCATCCAATACATACCCGTACGTCCTATAAAAGAAACCGAAGGATTCATCCCTGGACTTGACACCGAAAACCTCCGCGACGAGTCTGACCGCATTGATTAGCATAGACAGCTCCGGCTGGATTGAACAATTCACAAAGGGACCCAAAGCGGCAAAATACAAAGCCGTAATCGAATCCACCAAACCCAAAGACATCGTCACCTCGGTTGTGGTGCTCTATGAGGTTTACAAGAAAATCAAAAAGCTCAAAGGCGAAGAAGAAGCCCTCTTGGCAGTCGCAGCACTAAGCCAAACCACAGTGGTTCCCATCGACCAGACAATATCTCTTGAAGCCGCAGATTACAGCCTTGAGTATAGCTTGCATTTCTCAGACGCCCTTGTTTACGCCACAGCCAGACACTACAAAGCTAAACTTTACACAAGCGACGACGATTTAAGACCGCTAAAAACGGTATGCTTCATCTAACTACAATTCCAGAATAAATAATGTGGACAAGGTTTAGGCGCCCTCATAAAAATTGTTTTTCTATCTCAGTGACGGCTTAAGTACTGCATAAGCATAAAAGAAACAAACCATGACATAACAATCAAAACAGCTCTCACTTAAGGTGAACACGATGAATTGCCCCCGATGTGGAAACAATGTTCCCGACGGCGCAAACTACTGCAGCAAATGCGGCGCCCAACTAACCCCAACCACAACCTTCCTAATCGTAACAACCCCCACAGTAGCAGGGTATAGGATCAAAAAAGTACTGGGCTTAGTCACCGGCTTAACACCCCGCACCAGAGGCATATTCGGCAAATTCATCGCTGGTTTTGAGTCGATGGCTGGCGGCGAAGTAACCGCTTTTACCTCTGAGATGGAGAAGGCACGTTGGGAAGCCATTGAACGGGCAAAAGCACGGGCTATGGCTCTTGGCGCTAACGCAATAATAGGCATCGACGTGGAGACCTCTGATTTGGGCTTGCAGAATGGGGTTGTGTTGTTTTCGGCCACGGGAACTGCTGTTGTGATTGAGCCTGACGTTGAAGAGGGCAAAGTTGTGCCGCTCTAAACCTTGTTGCTGGAGTGCAGCTGACTTTGAATGACTCGAAGCCTTGGTTAAAAAATTGGCCTCACGGAGTACCTAAACACATAGAATACCCCACAGTTCCCTTGCATATGCTTCTTCATCAAGCAGCCAAAAACCAACCCAAAAAAACCGCCATAACATGCGGCACCCAAGAAATCACCTACTCCGAACTCGATTTGCTCTCAAACCAGTTTGCCCACGCACTCATCTCCAGATTTGGGGTGCAAAAAGGCGAATGCGTTGCACTCTATTTGCCCAATGTGCCCCAGTTTGTTATAGCTTATTTTGGTGCTCTAAAGACGGGTGCTGCGGTGACAGCGATTAGTCCGCTTCATCGAGAACGGGAAGTGGAATATCAACTGAGAGATTCAGGGGCTGAAACCATCGTTACACTCGACACACTCTACCCAGTTGTGGCAGATGTCCGCGAAAAAACACATCAAAAAAACATCGTAATTTCCCGTATTGGTGAATACGGCTTTTTTGGGGATTTCCAAGAGGGCTTTCCTGAAGAACCACCCGATGTAGAGGTTGACTCAGAAGATTTAGCAGCACTTCAGTACACGGGAGGCACCACTGGAACGGCCAAAGGCGCTATGCTTACCCATTACAACTTGGTTTCAAACGCCCAAGCATTCGCCGCGATGATACAAGCAAAAAGCAGCGACATCTTCCTGACTGCCTTGCCTCTTTTCCACATCTACGGTATGACGACGAGCATGGCCACACCCATAAGTGTAGCCGCAAAAATGGTGCTTATGCCCAAGTTTGAACCCGCAAAAGTCCTCGAAAGCATCCAGAAGCACAAAGTCACCGTCTTCTGCGGCGTCCCCACCATGTACCAATACCTGCTCGCCAACCCTGACCTATCCAAATACAATTTAAAGTCGATTCGAGCCTGCATTTCAGGGGCTGCTTCGATGCCGCCGCAAGTGCAGAAGCAATTCATGGAGGTTACAGGCGGATTTTTAGCGGAAGGATACGGATTAACCGAAGCATCCCCAGTTACCCACTGTAATCCAGTTGACAAAGCGCGGCTGCACGTTGGCTCGATTGGGTTGCCTCTGCCTGATACAGACGCAAAAATCGTCGATTTAGAGACGGGGACAAAGACGCTTGCGGTTGGGGAGGTGGGCGAGTTGGCAGTTACAGGTCCGCAAATCATGAGCGGTTACTGGCAGAAACCCACCGAAACCGCATATGTGCTCCGCTCGGGTTGGCTTCTCACTGGCGACATCGCCCGCATGGATGCAGACGGCTACTTCTATATCGTGGACCGCAAAAAAGACCTTATCAAACACAAAGGCTTCAGCGTCTACCCGCGGGAACTTGAAGATGTGCTCTATGAACATCCAGCAGTGAAGCTTTGTGCAGTCGTGGGCAAAGCTGATGCAGAGGCTGGTGAGGTCCCAAAGGCGTTTGTCGTTCTCAAAGAAGGCACAGCTGTATTAGCTGAGGATTTGATGACCTATGTTAACACGAAAGTCGCTTCGTACAAGGCAATCCGCGAGGTCGAATTCAGAAAAGAATTACCACTCAGTGCGGCGGGTAAGGTTTTGAGGAGACAACTAAAAGAACAGCAAAACTAGCAGGAACCACGCGACGTCTCACAGTGTACCTCCCCTCCCTTATATAAAGAACAAAAAATTTCGATGTTGCTTTCATCGAAGCCCAGCTGTCAATAAAATGGGGAAGGAGCTACTTCTTTAGCTCCATCACAACTAAATCAACAATCGAATCCCCAATGTTGATTGCCTCATGGTTTTGTGCCTCAAGAAAAACCACCTGCCCCTGCGCCAAGTCGATGTCGCTAGAAGAGCCCGCAGAGGTGGTAAGTCTTAGTTTTCCGCCTTTTAGTACATAGACGACGTGTTCTGGGTGCCGGTGCATGGGCGCTTTGTCACCGGGGTTAAAGGTTACCTGAAGTACTCTTACGCGGTCGTTTTCGTTTAGGGCTCTGTAGACGTTTGAAGCAGCAACCAAAGGATCCAAATTACTCATACTTTGCAACAGTTCACCTCCTTTTGACGCTGAAAAGAGGCTGCTTAGGAGTCTTGGGCGTCTTCTTTAGCTAATTCTACCGAAACGTCATCATCGTGGCCGGCGGCTTTCTTTCGTGTTTCTTTTTTGCTGGGTGGCTCTTGTTCTCTGCCTACCATGAAGCCTTCTTCGGCTGCGGTTATGTCGTCTTCTTCAAGCATGGTTTCTCGGACGTCAGTGTCGTAGATGTCTTCGGTTAATTCCTCTTTTTCCTCTTTAGAGGGAGGTGGCCCGTCGTAGAAGTATGGCGGGGGTTTTTTCGCCTTTTTTCTAGAACTCATGCTGTAGCCTCTTTGGAAATTGACGCTTTAGCTCTCGATTAGAATGAGTTTAACGCTGTTTTATTGGTATGTGACTGGAAGCTAACAGTCACAAAACAAGGAGGGACTGTTTAGAATGCGGTTTCCTAAGTGCTTGGGGATACTTTGGCCCAGTAATATCTTTCAGCTTTGTAGCAATCGTAACACAAGTACCTGTCATCAAGCATGTATTCAGGGTGGATGTCACCGCAACCAGCGCATTTGGTCTCAAGTGACGAATCATACTCGACTGAGGCCTCTGTGGTCTGAATATTTTGTTTGTTTTTTTTGCTACTGCTGGACATATTTGAAGGCATGATAGTTACCTTACATCAATTGTGCAGAAATTGCCTTAAAAAAGTATTGAACATTAAATGGATGTAAATATAGGTAAAAAATGAAACATATATCCAACGTGTTAACTACGCAAAGATTGAAAAAAAGGTTAAAGATGATTTGCTAAACTGACTCTTCGCACACTACTTCATCAACGGTAGCTTCAGGTTCGCGTCCGGCAATCTTGAGTACATTAGATACATCAAACTGATGCACCAAAGTACATCGACAGATGTGTCCTGTTTCCTCTTTAACTAAGCTGCCTTCAACGGCGGGTCTGTTGTCAAAAACAGGGCCGAATTCGGGGTGAACGAGTTGCTTAGGAATGGGTTTTCCAGCTTCCACTACCCAAGTGTAACCGTCCAATGCCTTGCATGTTGGGCACACATCTGAATCCTTCTGGGTTCGCCAAATGATTCTAAGTGTTATTGACATGGCATAGTCTTCCTGTTCATTCCCCGATTTCGACTTTTGATTTCACGTTTATGCATTCCAGTTTACGTTATGGTTATACAACGCCTTGGTCCACCATTGAATCTGCGACCTTCACAAAGCCGCCGATGTTTGCGCCTTTAACGTAGTTTACGGAGTCTCCTTCTTTGCCGTATTTAACGCAGGTTTCATGGATGGATTTCATGATTTGTCGTAAACGCGCGTCCACTTCTTCACGTGTCCAAGACAAGCGCATGCTATTCTGTGACATCTCTAGTCCTGAAGTGGCTACACCACCGGCGTTTGCGGCTTTTCCCTGTCCATATAGGACTTCGTTTTCTAGGAACACTTTGACGCCTTGGGGCTCCGTCGGCATGTTAGCGCCTTCGCATACGCACACGCAATCGTTTTTTACAAGGGTTTTAGCTGCTTCTCCGCATATTTCGTTCTGTGTAGCACAAGGTAGGGCTACATCGCATTCGATTTCCCAGGGTCGTTTGCCTTCAAGGTACACGGCGTTCTTGTATTTGGTTATGTACTCTTTTATGCGGCCTCGTTTGTTGTTCTTTAGATCCATAACAAAAGCTAGTTTAGCGCCCGAAATGCCTTCTGAATCGTAAATGGTTCCGTCGCTATCCGATAAGGTGACGACTTTTCCGCCGAGTTGGGTTACTTTTTCTACAGCATACTGAGCTACGTTTCCTGAACCAGAAATGCAAACGGTTTTGCCTTTGAAGCTTTCACCTTTTAATTTCAGCATTTCTTCAGCAAAGTAAGCTACGCCGTAACCTGTGGCTTCTGGTCGAATTAAGCTGCCGCCCCAGTTGAGGCCTTTTCCAGTTAATACACCTGTGAACTCGTTTTGAATTTTCTTGTACATGCCGAACATGTATCCGATTTCTCTTCCACCTACGCCTATGTCGCCTGCTGGTACGTCTAGGTTTGGTCCGACGTGGCGTTGGAGTTCCATCATGAAGTTCTGGCAGAAACGCATGACTTCGGCGTCGCTTTTGCCTTTGGGGTCGAAGTCTGAGCCGCCTTTTGCTCCTCCCATTGGTAGGGTGGTTAAGGAGTTTTTGAAAACTTGCTCAAAGGCTA
>Ga0101944_10004123_pt1 | contig 18619 bp, 13 predicted proteins | sample DewCreD2012metaG_FD_75245 | JGI IMG/M metagenome (GOLD analysis project Ga0101944, IMG submission 75245) | Hot spring sediment bacterial and archeal communities from British Columbia, Canada, to study Microbial Dark Matter (Phase II) - Dewar... ... | reverse complement strand
GCTGTACCCATAGGCCGGCATAGGTCATGTTCATATTGGCACCATGGGTGCGCCGAACGCCCTGAGAGATAGCCGAGATGAGCACATTAGTCAACGGCACGTCTTCCGGGCGGTTAGGGTTAGTATTAATTTCATCAAAGTCTTTTTCACAGCCGCTGCCCGACAGCGCAATGGCTAACGTGAGCAACCAGATTTTTATATTTTTCATAGTAAAAGGAATGTTTGTGGATGAAAGAAATGAGGTTTAGCGGTTCCCTTAGAACTGGGCGCTAATGGTCAGGCCCACGGTGCGGGCTGAGGGCAGCTGGCCGAACTCGATACCTTGCATAGCGTTGCTGTTGTCGAAGGCTGTCTCTGGGTCAATGTGTGGCACGTTCGCTTTGAGCAGTGCCAGGTTGCGGCCGTACACGGCTAAGCGCAGCCCGCCGATGCCCGAGTTGACAAACCATTTTCTCGGAAAGTCATAGGCTAGCGTGACCTCGCGCAGCTTGATGAAGCTAGCGTCAAACACGCCGCGGTCGTGCCGGCGGTTGTAAAAGTCGGCGTTCCAGGCTTCGGCCGAGCGCTTGACCGTATTGGGCGAGTAGGTACCGTCGCCATTGGCTACTACACCGCCGAAGTTGTAGCCATTTTTGATTTCGTCCAGTGTGTTGCGACCTTCGAGCGTTTCTTCCAGCACACCCGCGTAGCGCCCGAAGATGTACGTCATGGAGAAGAGATCAGAGCCCTGGCGCATGTCGATGAGCGCGCTCAGCGACAGGCCTTTCCACGTGAAGGTGTTGCGCACGCCACCCACCCAGTCGGGCGTGATGGTGCCCAGCACAAAGTTGTTGATGTTGCCGTTGGCATCGGCATCATATACCGGGCGGCCATTGGCCACGATGATCTGGCCATCGGGAGCGCGCTTTACTCGGCGGCCTACGAGCACGCCGTAGGGTTCGTTTTCGCGAGCCACCAGGCGCAGCCCCCAGTTGGTGTTCAGTGTAATTTCCGTAACGCCTTCGGGCAAGTCCTTCACGGTGGAGTTGTTCTTCGCCCAGTTGACGTCAATATCCCAGCGGAACGAGCCAACCTTGAGAGGTGTCAGGCCCAGCTGCACTTCTACGCCGTCGTTGTGGATGGTACCCGCATTGGCAAAGCGGCTGGTGAAGCCTGTTGTGGAGGAAACATTGAGTGGGATAATCTGGTCAATGTTGTCCGTGTTGTAGTACGTTACATCCAGACGCACGCGGTTGTTGAGCGCTTGCAATTGCAAACCCGCTTCGATGGATTGAGCGCGTTCGGGTTTCAGCTCGCTGTTGGGGGCTGCGTTCGGAATAGTGAACGACGGTGTTCCGCCCCATGGAATATTGGGCGCATACACTGGAGTCAAGCGATAGGGCTCGGTGTCCTTACCCGCCTGAGCAAACCCACCGCGCAATTTCAGGAAGCTGATGCCAGGGATTTGCATCTTTTCCGATAGTACCACACTCGCGTTGAACGCTGGATAGAAGTAGCTACGGTTGTCAGCTGGCAGCGTGGATGACCAGTCGTTGCGGGCCGAAGCATCCAGATAGATAAAGTTCCAAAAGCCCAGCGACACACTGGCCAGCACAGAGTTGACGCGCAGGGTGTTGACGAACTGGTTTACATTGACAGCGCCGTCGGCGTTAGAAAAGTTGAACAGCCCGGGCACCACTAAGGCATTAGCTGTTTGCTCAAAGCCTTGGAAACGCGAATCGCGGCGCACGGCGCCTATGGTAGCGTTCAGCGAGAAGGCTTCAGAGAAGTACTTGTCTGCGGTGATCAGTATGTCGGAGTTGGTCTCCTGAAACACATAGGACATCGCTTGGAAGTTGCCGTTAGGATAGTCCACCGTTTCCTTTTCAAAGCGAATCTCGCGGTTGTCGGTATAATAGTCGGTGCCCGTGCGACCCATGATCTGGAGCCAAGGCAGCAGCTTATACGTCAGGGCTATGTAGCCGTTGGTGCGATCGCGGCGCTGCGGTTTGGTGTTGTTGTACAGGGTGAAAAAGGGATTGTTCTGATAGTTGTGGTTCCAGTTGATGATGCGGCCGAATTCATCTCGGTTTTTGTAATTGGCGCGTAGATACTCCCAGTCCACCTGGCGACCTGTCCAGATGGTCTGCTGCAGGATGTTATCGCCGGCATAGCCGATGCCCGGGCGGTTGTTGGAGCGCAGGGCGGTGTAGGTGATGTTACCGTCCAGGTTTAGCTTCTCACTCATCTTCATACCGAAGCCTAGGTTGAAAATGTTGCGGCGCAGGTCGGTATTGGGTACCATGCCTTTTTGGTCGAAATTAGTAAAGGAGAAGCGACCGTGCATGTTTTCCCCCGCTGCCGTAATGGCCAGGCTGTTGTTGAGCGAAATACCTGTGTCAAAGATGCTGCGCACATTATCGGGGCGAGCCACCCAAGGCTGATTCTTACCTGTGAACTGGTCGAAGCGCTCGCCTTCGCCCGGTTCGTCTACCATGCCGTTGCCGTTGTTGTCAATGCCATCTTGCTGGCTAATGGAAGCATCAAACGCCGGGCCCCAGCTTTCGTCCACGCCGTCCCACAAGCCGCCGCCCGCGCCGTCCACGTAGTTAAACTGGAAGCCTACCCCTTGACCGAATTTGTTCTGGTAGGTGGGTAGGCGAAACGGCGAAGAAAAGCCGATATCGCCCGTGTAGGAAATGCCTAGGCCCTTCTTTGCTCCCTTGCCGGTTTTGGTGGTGATCATAATGACCCCATTGGCACCGCGCGCCCCGTAGAGCGCTGAGGCGTTAGGGCCTTTAAGCACCGTGATGGACTCGATGTCGTCTGGGTTAATGTCTTGAATGGCATTGCCGAAGTCCACTCCGCCATACTGCGTGTTACCAGCGCCCTGGTTGCGGTTGTCCATCGGAATGCCGTTCACTACGAACAGGGGTTGATTGTCCCCCGTGATCGAAGTGTTGCCCCGAATGACGATGCGCGACGACGCTCCCACATTACCTGAAGAGCTGATGACGTTCACACCGGCAATTTTACCTGACAGGGAGTTCACGAGGTTGGCATCGCGCGCTTGTATCAGTTGGCTGCCGTCCAAATGTTGCACGGCATAAGCCAGCGACTTTTGCTCCCGCGAAACTCCCAGGGCCGTAACGACCATCTCAGTCAGTTGAAGGCCACTCGACATGACCACGTCCACGACGTTGGAGGCACCCAGGGCTACCTCTTTCGTCTCATAACCCGTGTAGCGGAAGACCAACACATCGGCGTCAGCAGGCACCTGCAGGGTAAATTTGCCCTCTGCGTCGGTGCGCGTGCCTGCAGTGCCATTTTTTACGACGACTGTCGCCCCAATGAGCGGTTCGCCATCGTCGCCTTTCACCGTACCCGTGACGGTGCGTTGTGCAAACGCTAACCCAGTGAAGGCTAGCGCGAAACAGACAGTTGTGAGTAAACGCTTCATAAATAATGGGTTTTAGTAAAAAAATCTTGGATAATGGATTAAACAGAACAATTCCCGAGTCTTGCAAAAAAAATTAGGGAATTAGACTATCAAATAGGCATTGCAAAGATAAAAGAACTTTTAAAAGCAAGTGTCTGTCCCACGACATACACCCCTACCTCACTATGGCTGCAGGTCGTTGTTCCGTAGGTTATTTTTCTGCGGCCAAAGCACGCCGATACAGCCGAATGGTATTGGCGATGCCGAAATAAAGCGCATCGCTGATAAGCGCATGGCCAATGCTGACCTCGAGTAGATAGGGGCAATGTTGGCGGAAGTAAGGCAGGTTGTCCAGATTTAAGTCGTGGCCGGCGTTTAGCCCTAAGCCCACCTCTTGCGCCGTGTGGGCGGCCGCAACGTAAGGAGCTATAGCCGCCTGAGGATTAGAAGCAAATTGGTGAGCGTAGGGGCCAGTGTAGAGCTCCACGCGGTCGGCCCCCACAGCCTTGGCTCCTTCCACCAGGCGCGGGTCGGGGTCTACAAACAGCGACACGCGAATCCGCCGCTCGTGCAAAGCGGCGACAACATCGCGTAGAAAATCGGCATGTGCCACTGTATCCCACCCATGGTCACTGGTCAGTTGGTGGGCGGCGTCGGGCACCAGGGTGCACTGGTGAGGTGGGTAGGCCAGCACCAAGTCCAAAAAGGCAGGGGTGGGGTTCCCCTCAATGTTGAACTCGGTGGAGACCACCGAGTGCAGCGCCGGAATATCGTCGTATCGGACATGGCGTTGGTCGGGGCGAGGGTGCACAGTGATGCCTTCGGCGCCGTACGCCTCGCAGTCTTTGGCAAATTGAATCAGATCGGGCAGATTACCTCCGCGGGCGTTGCGCAGCAAAGCCACCTTGTTGATGTTGACGGACAGACGCGCCATGAGCTTAGTGTATTTTTCGGGTCAAATGTAAAAACCGCCGCACCTTTCGCCGGTTATACCACAACCGCTAAGCCCGTGCCATGGACCAAGAGCAAAGATCTACACCTTCGGAAGCGCTACCTCCAGCGCCGAGCGAGGAGCATTATCCCTTCCTCATCTTGAGCGTTCAGCTGCTGGCTAGCCTGATGCTGGGCGCTACAGCGGTAGTGCTCTATCAGGGATTGGCCACAGCGGTGGGCTGGGACACGGAGCTTATTAGCACCGGTCTGCGCGCCGACGCTGCTCCGGTAGAGCGCTGGCAGATGCGCGTATTGTTGGCCTTGAGTCACCTACTTACCTTCGTGTTGGCGGGTTGGGCGGTGGTGCGCCTGTTTTACCCGCCGACCACCCGCGCGTTGGACTATCTAAGAGTGCGCCGCCCTCCGCAGGCGCTCGTCGTAGGGGGAGCGGTGAGTTTGATGCTGTTGGCCCTACCGCTGGTGCTTTACGCCTACGAGTGGAACCGCAGCTTACCCATCCCTGATGCTCTGCGCCAATCCGAAGCAGAGGCAAACGAAATGCTCAAGGAACTGCTGCGCATGGATAATATGTGGGAGTTCTTGGCTAATCTGGTGCTTATCGCTCTGCTGCCGGCTATTGGCGAGGAGCTGGTCTTTCGCGGAGTGGTGCAGCAGCAGCTGATGCGCTTAGTGCGCGAGCCCTGGGTGGCCATCCTATTGGCCGGGGCGGTGTTCAGTTTTGCGCACTTTCAGTTTGAGGGTTTCTTACCGCGCCTGTTGCTTGGGGTGCTGTTGGGGTGGCTTTATTGGCGTTTTCAAAACTTTTGGGTGCCGGCAGCAGCCCATTTTGCCAACAATGGCTTGCAGGTGTTAGCGCAGTATCTTTACCATCGCGATGTGTCCACGCTCAATTTGGAAGAGGACATCTCCGTGCCCGTGTATTTGGCTCTGTTTTCTGCAGCTTCAGTATTATACTTAGCGCGTCTGCTTCAGCGCCAGCCGGGAGCAAACAATTTCTTATAAAATCCACATAAAATTAGTGTAGACCTATGCCATTCCAACACGAAGTTGATTTCCGCATTTACGGCGAAGAGATGCAATGCGTCGAGATTGAGTTGGACCCACGCGAAGCCGTCGTGGCCGAAACGGGCAGTTTCATGTTCATGGAAGACGGCGTCGAAATGGAAACTATCTTGGGCGATGGACGACCGCAGGGACTATGGGGGCAGCTGATGTCCGTAGGTAAGCGGGTGCTCACCGGGGAGAGCCTTTTCCTTGCGGTCTTTACCAACCACGCTGCCCACAAGCGACGCGTGACGTTTGCCGCTCCGTATGCGGGCAAAATTGTCGCGCTTCACCTACAACAGCTGGGCGGGTGTATCATTTGTCAAAAAGATGCTTTTCTATGTGCTGCTAAAGGCGTTTCTATCGACATTGCTCTCCAGCGCCGTTTGGGTACAGGGCTTTTTGGCGGTGAAGGTTTCATTATGCAAAAATTGGAAGGCGACGGCATGGCCTTTCTGCACGCTGGTGGGCACATTTTGGAGCGCACGTTGGCGCCAGGTGAGGTATTGCGCATCGACACCGGCTGCATCGTGGCCTACACCCAAGAGGTGGACTTCGACATCCAGATGGTGCGCGGCATTAAAAACGTGCTTTTTGGGGGCGAAGGCTTCTTCTATGCGGTGCTGCGTGGTCCGGGCAAAGTGTGGCTTCAGTCGTTGCCTGTCAGTCGCTTAGCTTCGCGCATTTTGCAGTACGGCAGCGGCCGCCGGCGCGAAGAGGGCAGCATTTTAGGCGGCCTGGGTAACCTGTTGGATGGCGACGGGTAACTGGTGGCCGCATGAGTGCTCCGGAAATTTGGATGCGTCGTTGCTTTGCGCTGGCTCGACTTGGGGCCGGTAGCGTTTCACCCAATCCGATGGTGGGTGCGGTGTTGGTGCATCAGGGCCGCATCTTGGGCGAAGGCTGGCACCGGCGCTATGGCGAAGCGCACGCCGAAGTGAATGCCGTAGCCAGTGTGGCTGTGGCTGACCGCCCGCTCCTTCGGCAAGCGGTGTTGTACTGCTCGTTGGAACCCTGCGCGCACCACGGCAAAACACCGCCCTGCGCCGACCTCATCTTGCGCGAAGGGATACCCGAAGTGGTCATTGCCAACACGGACCCCAACCCCCTGGTAGCGGGCAAGAGCATAGCGCGTCTGCGCGCTGCCGGCGTGCGGGTGCGCACAGGTGTGCTGGAGGAGGAAGGTCGCTATCTCAACCGCGCTTTTTTCACCTGGATACAACAGCGCCGGCCTCACATCATACTCAAATGGGCGCAAAGTGCCGATGGCTTTTTGGGCCGCCCGGGCGAGCGCACGCCCATTTCAGGGCCACTGGTCCAGCGCCTGGTACACCGCTGGCGCGCTGAGGCCGACGCCATTCTCGTCGGTACGCGCACGGCACAGGTGGATAATCCTCGCCTGGACAACCGTTTGTATTTTGGAAAGTCGCCCCTGCGCGTCGTGCTGGACCTAAAGGGCAAATTGCCCTTGCAGGCGCACGTTCTCGACGACCGCCAGCCTACCTGGATTTTGGGGCCAGAGCGCCCCGGCCGGTGGGAAAACACGCACTTTTGGATGCCGCCGCACACCCAAGCCGATGATGGGCGTCGGTGGTGGGTTGCTTTCCTGTTGAAGCAGTTGCGTGCGGCTGAGAAGGCCATTCTGCTGGTAGAGGGCGGCGCCGATGTCCTGCAGCAGTTCATTGCGCTCGACCTGTGGGACGACATTCGCCTCATACAAAGCCCGCATTACTTGGGTGCAGGGATACAGGCTCCTGCGGTGCCACCCGCGGCCGTGCTGCGCGAGCGCATGCGCGTGGGCAACGACAGCGTGCTGCTGTGGAGCCGATAGCGCACTAAGGGATGGGCTACTGGCGGGTGCGTTTGGTGAGCTGGCGCTCCAGGCTGTCCACGGTGCCTCGATAGACGGGGTCGTTGTAGGGCGGCTCGTAAGCCGGGCGCCGGTCTTTGCCGAAGACTTTCACCTTTACCTTTGCGTAGCGCTCCGGGTGCAGGCGCAGGTCTTGCGACAGGTAGCGCACATGGCGCAGCGTGTGGGTGATTTCGTCCAGGGTTAGGGAGTCGCGCAGCAGCTTGTTCAGGTTGTTGTTGGGGTCATCGAGCAGGGTATTCAGTCGGGCAAAAGTGCCTTGGGCGCTGTCTAAGGTGGTGCGCAGGGTACCTAAGGCCAGCGCGAGGGAGTCGCTGGCGCCGCCCACGCGCTGGCCAAGGTTAGCGCGGTGGAGGCTGTCGGTAAAGGTGTTGAGGTTTTTGAGGATGCCGTCAATGGTCTTAGAATTGCTGTTGAGGGTTTGGCTCAGTCCTTTGAGGTCGCCCATGGCGGCGGCAAGGTTGCTGCGGTTGTCGTTAACCAGGGCATTGATGTTAGCCGTGAGGCGCTCCATATTCTGCAGGGTGCCTTCCAACGCCACCAGGGTACGCCCGATGCCTTGTGGGTTTTCGGGATTGGCCAGAGAGTCGTAGAGCATTTGCAGCCCTATGCGAAGCCGTTCGGTGTAGGCGTCGAGGGCTTGCGGGGTTCCGATGAGCGTTTCCAAGAAGCCCTTAGTTCTTCCCTGTAGGGTGTCGCCGCTGCGGGCGCAGTCGCTGCCGGAACAAGGGCCGGGCACTTCTAAGCTGACGGCTTTACCTCCCATAATGCTGGCGCTGATGATGTTAGCCATGGTCTGCTTATGCAGGTCAACGCCTCGCTCGACGTCAATGGTGACAATGATGGTGCGCCCGTCCGTGGGGTCTACGTCAATCTCTTTGACGGTGCCCACCTGGAAGCCGCTGAGGAAAACCGGCGCTGAGGGGCGCAGCTGTTCCACATCGCTGTACTTAATGTAGAAGGTCTGGGAGAGTTTCAATAGGTTGATGCCTTTGAGGTATTCGAAGCCCCAGATAGCGATGGCAATGGCCACTATGGCAAGCAGGCCAATGCGGGTTTCGTTGCTGATTTTGAACATCGTCGGGATGGTAGTAAGGTAAAGTTGGTACTATTGGGAGATGACACGGGCGGTACGGAAGCCAAGGTTGAATAGGTCGGGTAGCAGTTTTTCGGCTTCGACGCGGTGGGTAAATCGTCCTAAGTAGTAGTGATATTGTCCGTTGGAGAATTCTTCTTCTACTTCAGTAAGCAGGGCAAGTTGTCCTGCGTGGCGATCCAATCGCGTATTCCAGGAGAGCAGGTGAATGCGGTACTGACCCTTAGGAGCCTTAGCGTAGGAGGGCAGCTCGATGAACTCATCGGCGTAGCGGTCGCCGGTGCGCAAGGTGGTTTCTGCCGGAAGTGTCGGCGGTGGCGCCGGCGTCGAGGCCGCAGTAGAGGGGGTAGTTGGCGGAGCCGAAGGGGCGGCTGCAGCGGGTGAGGAGGAAAAGGGAGCGCTGGCGAGTCCTTGCGCGGGTGCGGCCTTGTTTTTTCGGGCGGCCAGAGGGGTGCCCTCCATGCGGGCCTTGTAGGCGCGAAAGGCTTCGAAGATGGCATCGGCCATTTGGGTTTGCCCTTCTTCCGAGGCCAGAAAGCGCTCTTCGTCGCGGTTGGTCAAGAAGCCCACCTCGATGAGGACGGCGGGCATGGCCGTGCGGTGCAGCACGATAAAGCCCGCTTGCTTAACGCCTCGGTCTTCGCGCTTGGCCATCGTGCGCGCGTAGCGCTGGACGTAATCTGCAAAGAGGATGCTCTGCTCCAGGTAAGCGCTCTGCCACACGCTGCTAAGGATGTGAGCCTCCGGGCTGTTGGGGTTGTATTCGCCGTAGTTGCGCTGGTAGTTTTCTTCCATCAAAATGACTGCATTTTCGCGCTTGGCCACTTCGAGGTTGCTTTCGGCGGTGTGTAGCCCCATGACATACGTTTCGACGCCTCTAACATGCGATACACTGATGGAGTTGCAATGGATGCTAATGAATAGGTCGGCATTGTTGCGGTTGGCGATGGCCGCGCGCTCCTGTAGTTCGACGAACACATCGGTCGTGCGGGTGTAGATGACCTGGATGTCCGGATATTCGGCCTGGATGAGGGCACCCAACTTGAGCACAATAGCCAACGCGTTGTGCTTTTCTAAGGAAGAGGCCCCTCGGCAGCCAGAGTCTTTGCCTCCGTGACCGGCGTCGAGGACGACTTTGCGGATGCGGTACCCCGCAGGAGCACCGGCCCCGTCGGCGTCCTTACCAAAATACGGTTGGAGCTGTTGGAAAACGCTCCAGGACGGTTGAGCGCAGAGGGTTTGCCTACCTTTGCCCCTCCATATGTCGTGTGTCGGAGCACCATCGAAAGGACAGGCATAAGCACTATTAAAATATGCTAAAAAAAGCACTGCCGCCCATCCCAGCAGCCTTCGTCGCACGTCGTGTGTATGCGTCCGCATTTCTTTTTATGTACCTCTGTTTCTGGTGCGTTCTCAAAAAACGATGGGCAAATATCGGCTTTTATTCCAAATAGCCCTGGGACTGTTCGGGTTGTCTGCCTCGGCTCAGGTGCAACCCGATACGTTGCCCCGCAACCCGGCCTCGCTCCCTTCCGACACGTTGGCTCCCGTGGCTCTTTCGCCCGACGCCCTCGACCTGGAAGTGGACTACGGCTCGCGCGACTCTCAATGGCTGGACATCAAAAACCGCCAAATGCACCTCTACGGCGAGGCTTTTGTCAAATACGGCTCTCTCGACCTGCGCGCCGGCTACATCCTCATTGACTTCAACGCCTTGGAGCTGACAGCTACCGAATACCCCGATACCGCGGGTCTCCTCAAAGGACGCCCTAAATTCAAAGACGGCGAAGAGGAATTCGAAGCCTTGCGCCTTCGCTACAATTTCCGCACGAAGCGCGGCCTCATCTACGAGGCGCGCACCCAACAGCAGGATTTGTACGTGCTGGGCGAGCGGGCCAAACTCTTTGGCGAAGCCGTGCAGGGAAAGCCCGGAGAACCTGCCCGAAGTATTCTGTACAACAAAAACGCCCTCATCACTACGTGCGACCACGAGCACCCGCATTTTGCCATTCGCACCAGTAAACTCAAAGTGATTACCGACAAGCTAGTGGTGGCGGGCTTCTCTAATCTCGAAATCGGCGGTGTGCCTACGCCCCTGGTGCTCCCTTTTGGCTTCTACCCCATTACTAAAACCCGCAAGTCGGGTCTCATCATCCCGCGAGACTTGCAATTCGCCCGCCTCGAAGGACTGGGCATCATGGACTGGGGCTATTACTTGCCCCTATCGGAGCATATGGACTTGACGGTCCTCTTCAACCTCTTCACCAGCGGCTCCTGGGGCATCAGAGGAGACCTGCGCTACAATTATCGCTACCGCTTCAATGGCAACCTCAACCTGCGCTACAACAACCGCCTCGTCGAAGATAACCGCGCGCAGAGGTTGTCTAATAAGTCTTTCGGTATCCGTTGGTCGCACCAGCAGGACGCTAAAGCACACCCCACGCGGACTTTCGGTGGCTCGGTAAATTTGGAAACGAACCGCGACCAAAACCGAAACCGCAACGACTTCGGCAGCGTATTCCAAAACACCCTGAATTCTAACCTTAACTTCTCTCAGCGCTTCCCGGGCAAGCCTTATCAGTTCAACGCTGCTTTTAGCCACAGCCAAAACACCCAAACCCGCGAAATGAACATTACCTTGCCCAGCGCCACCTTCAACCTCCAACGCGTCTTCCCTTTTAAGCGCAAAAACCCCGTAGGCAACGAGCGCTGGTACGAGAAAATTTCCCTAACCTATACCTCGCGCTTGCAAAACAGCGTCACGGTGCCCGATACCCTGCTGTTCAGCTACGAGACGCTGCGCAATATGCGCATGGGCATCCAGCATCAACTCAGCAGCGACCTGAACTTCAAGGTGTTCCGATACATCAACGTCGCTCCAAGGGTGAACTACGAGGAGAATTGGTACCCTTACACCGTCGAACGGCAATTTATCAACGACATCCGCTATGTCTACGACACGGTGGCCGAACTTGTCGTCGTGGATAGCAACAGAACCGTCTGGGGGCGCGACACTGTCCTGCGCCAATGGGGCTTTTCGCCTTTTCGGCAGTACGACATCGGGGTGAGTATCAACACGGCCCTGTTTTTCACCAAGCAATTCGCCAAAGGTTGGTTTCGCGGTATCCGACACACGCTCAAGCCCAGCATTTCCACTGGTTTCCGCCCTGATTTTTCGGAGCGCAACTACTTCCGCCAAGTGCAGATTTCCTCAAGACCAGGGCGCGACACTCTCCGACGCCGATACAGCATCTTCGATGAGGCTGTCTTCAGCCGACCTACCGATGGAAAGCCTGACTTAGCGGTCAACTACAGCTTAGGCAACATCCTGGAACTCAAGTTCTACTCTGCTAAACGCGACACCGTCAGACGCATGCGGGTCTTCGACAACCTCGTCTTTGCAGGCAGCTACAGCCTGACGCGCGACTCGCTGCGCTGGAGCACCATCACTACCGGCGGCCTGTTTCGCCTTTTCAAGGGCCTGAGCAACCTCACCTGGCGCGCTACCTTCGACCCTTACGTCTTGGATAGCCGAGGCCAACGCATCAACCGCTATGCTCTTACCGAAGAGGGTAAATTGCTCCGATTAGCCGCCTTTGGCATCGAACTCAATACCCAAACCAGCATCCGCGACCTGCGCCGCCTCATCGAAGGCCAAGCGCCACAAGCGCCACAGCAGCCCACCGGAACCCCCAGCGGCTCCGCAGCGAACGGCTTTTTCGACTGGTTCAACCAAATTCAGGTCAGCCACCGCATCTCCTTTGAGCGCCGCCAGATTTTTGGCACCAACCGCGACACCTTCCTCATCGGCACCAACAACATCAGCTTCTCTGGCAGCATCCCCCTGACGCCTAAATGGTCGGTGGACGTGGGCAACATCAGCTACGATTTCCAAACCAAAAGCCTGGTTTACCCCGATATCGGCTTCACGCGCGACCTGCACTGTTGGCTCTTCAGCCTGCGCTGGCAGCCCGTGCGCGGCACCTACGAGTTTTACATCGCCGTCAAACCCGGCTCGCTCGACTTTTTGCGCATCCCTTACCGAAACAACGTTTTTGACGCCCAGACGCGGTTTTAGCGGCATTTTTACCCCTCTATGATTCTCCTGCTTGTCTTCAACCGACCCGACCACACGCGCCGCGTGGTGGAGCGTTTGCGCGCCCTGCGCCCGCCTGCGCTGTATGTGAGCGCCGACGGCCCACGCCCACGGGTGCCTGCCGACGCCGACAGGTGCGCCGCCGTGCGCGCCATTTTCGAGCGCGAAATAGACTGGCCTTGCCGGGTACACACGCAATTCTTGCCCGAGAACCTGGGCTGTCGGCGAGCTGTGCAGGCGGGTATCTCCTGGTTTTTTCAGCACGTCGAGGAGGGCATCATCCTCGAAGACGATTGCATGCCCGACCTCTCCTTTTTCCCTTTCTGCACCCAACTGCTGGAGCGCTACCGCCACGACCCGCAGGTCATGCACATCGCCGGCAGCAATCCGGCTCCGGACGCCTGCGCCCAGTGGCCGGCCAGTTACCTCTTCTCGCGCTTCTCTTTCATCTGGGGCTGGGCTACCTGGCGCCGCGCCTGGCAGCAGTACGACCCGCAGTTCACCGACCTCGAGCAGCAGTGGGCCGACCCTCGCAGTGCTTTCTCTCGCTTGCTGCCCGACCGCGCCGCCCGGCGCTATTTGCTCGACAAGTTCCTCCGCGTCCGCGACGGCGTCTTCGACACGTGGGACTACGCCTGGTTCTACTCCGTCGTTCGCGCGGACGGTCTCTGCATCGTGCCCAAGGTCAATCTGGTGCGCAACATTGGCTTCGACGATGCTGCCACGCACACCTCCGCACCCGCAGGCAAGCGGCACGCGCAGGAAGCGGTGGCCATGCCCTTCCCACTGGTTCACCCCGCCCAACGTCAGCCTGTGCCGGTGTTGGAAAAAGCCTTCTTCCACGCCTCACAAAAAGACCCACTCCGCCTCTGGCTGCGCCGACTGGCTCCCGCGCTTTTCTATCGAAAGACGCCGCGCCTGTCGTAAGGCGCGCCCACACCCTGGCGTGTGGTCTCAACTTTTTCGGCGCTTCGCCTGTCTTTACGGTCTATGATGAAAAAAAAGGTAGTGGTAGCCATCACAGGCTCTTCAGGAGCCATATACGCCAAAGTGTTGTTGGACCGGTTGGCAGCCTTACAGGCGCAGTGGGCATCGGTGGGCGTGGTGCTGTCAGACAATGCCCTGGTAAACTGGAACTTAGAAATTGGCTCGGCTGGGCCGGGCCCTGGCGGCGATTATCCGTTTGACTTTTACGACAAGCGCGATTTCTACGCGCCTTTTGCTTCTGGCTCGGCGCGCTACGACACGATGATTGTGTGCCCTTGTTCTATGGGCGCTTTAGGGCGCATCGCCACGGGAGTGAGCAACGACCTTATCACGCGGGCGGCAGATGTTGTGCTAAAAGAGCGGCGCCGGCTCATCTTGGTGCCGCGCGATACGCCGCTGAGCCTCATTCACCTAAACAATATGAAACTGCTCACGGAGGCCGGCGCCATTATATGCCCGGCTTGCCCGTCGTTTTACTCGCGCCCTCAGACGGTCGAGGAGGTGGCTGCCACGGTGGTAGACCGCGTGTTGGACCTGGCGGGCTTCGACTTGAAGACCTACCGCTGGGGCACTTCCGAAGCCGACGCCTCGGAGCAATGAGCGGCTGTCAGTGCAAGCGGCTGCCAATGAGGCGAAGGAACTCACCGCGCGTCTCGGCTTTTTGAAACTCGCCCGTGAAGGCCGACGTCGTCGTCACGCTGTTTTGCTTTTGCACTCCGCGCATCATCATGCACATGTGTTGGGCTTCGATGACCACTGCCACCCCCAGCGGTCGAAGGGTCTCTTGGAGCACGTCTCGGATTTCAATGGTCAGGCGCTCTTGCACTTGTAGCCGTCGCGCGAAGACGTCCACCACGCGTGGAATCTTGCTCAGACCGACAATGTAGCCGTTGGGAATATAGGCCACGTGTGCTTTTCCAAAAAAAGGCAGCATATGGTGTTCGCACAGGGAGTACACTTCGATGTCTTTGACGAGCACCATCTCGCTGTAGTCTTCCTTGAACAGGGCTGAGCGCAGAATGGCTACCGGGTTTTGGTGGTAGCCTTGGGTCAAGAACTGCATGGCCTTGGCTGCGCGCTCTGGGGTTTTGTGCAGGCCTGGTCGTTGGGGGTCTTCGCCGATTTCTTGGAGGATGGCTTCGAATTGAAGACGAAGCACGTCGGTAGGAACGCTCATAAGGACGATAACGGACGATAAGGTCAGCGAGAGTAATATTCCTCAAACGTAGTTGAAAGGAGTAGGTTCACTCTCCGTAGTATTCGGCGTAGATAGTCTCTGTTTCCCACAGCTTGATGGCGTGCAGTTGGCAGCCATATTCCCTGAGGGGCTTTTCCAATCGCTGCCAGATGAGGACGGCGAGGTTTTCCGTCGTGGGCTGCATGCCTTTAGGAAGGAAAGGCACGTCGAGGTTGAGGTTGCTGTGGTCGAGGTGGTCCACCACCTGCTCCTTGATGATGACGCTGAGTTTCTTCACGTCAATGATAAACCCCGTCACCGGGTCGGGGTGTCCTTTGACGGTAACGTGCAGCGTATAGTTGTGTCCATGCCAGTTTTTGTTGGCGCACTTCCCAAAAACGGCGAAGTTTTGTTCTTCTGTCCAGCTATCTACCCACAGTTTATGGGCAGCATTGAAACGCTCGATGCGCGTGATATAGACCATAATTGTGCAAACCTGAGGGCTGCAGGCGCCGCCAAAAGGGGCGGCATCACCTGCCTTTCGGCGGGCAAAGGTACGGGCGTCGAGACCAACGGTTAACCATGACCTTGCTCACCGCTGCACCAATAGGCGGAGCGTCTGGGCGTAGCGGTCGTGATGGATAGCGACGGTGTACCAGCCGGCAGGCAAGGCGCTCAGGTCAAGCGGCAACAGCAGGCTGGCGTTGGTCGGCACTTCGCTGGCGTGTTGCTCGCGCACAAGACGCCCCAGCGCATCGCTGATGCGCACCGTGCAACTGCCCGCGGGCACGTTGTCCAGGAAGAGCGTCGCTTGGGTCGACGCGGGATTGGGCATCAGGCGCGCCTGGGGAGCCGCCTGGTCGGGCGCACTGGTGCTGACCACGGGCTGGCCGGCGATGAGGATGTTATCCAAAAGGACTTGGTCGCCGAAGCTATTGGCAAACGTGTCCAACTCTGCGCTGACACCGGTATGGGTTTCGAAGCACAGCTCCACCTGTTGGCCTACCCCTTCTTTGAGTTGGACGGTTTGCGACCGCCACGGGTCGGCGCTGAGACTGGTAGGTTTGAAGATAGGGCTGATGGGTGTGCCATTGGCCAGCAGGCGCAGGGCGCTGCCGTGTTGGGCATGCTGGCCCAGCACCCTGAGGTAGTATAGGGAGAACGTCTGTCTGAGGTCGAAGCGCAGCTCCGCGGAGGCCAGGTTGCGCAGGTCGGCGCACAGGCATACCCGCGAACGGAACTGTGGGTTGACCTCCCACACGTTCTCGGCACGAGGCAGAGTGGTCAAACCCTGGAGGCGCTCGGCGTCAAAATCGCCGCCCGTGATGCGCAGCCCTGTGGCGCCTGTGCGGGCGGCCTGAGCAGACAGCTCCACCCTGCTACGGCTTCCGGGTTGCACATAGAGAGAGTCTAGCGCCGCTGCTCCGCTCTCGAAGGTGAGCACGTCGGCATAAGAGCGCGGGAAGGGGTGCTCCAGCCATTCGAAAGTGAGCGTGTCGTTGTCCGCGATGGCGTCGCTGGTCAGGTGTACCCAGGTGCTGTATCGGTAGCGCCCCGGAAGAGACAAGTCAGCGGGCTGGCTGAATGTGTGTACAAATGTGTCGCCCGTGTTCAGGTCGCGAGGGGTATAGGCCATTTCCGAAAAGGCCGCCAGGCCGTTGTCTGTGAAATAGCCCACTTCCAGCGGCGTGCCTTTGGGCAGCGGGTCGCAGCCGAAGTAGCCAACGAGGACAGACAGCGGCTCTTGACCCAAAAAGCAGGCAAAAGGGGGCCAGAAGCTTTGCAGTAGGCGCACATCTGACGCGTCGGGCAAGTTTTCCAGCGCTAAGGTCAGCGTATCGTTGGCTGCGTTGGTGTCGTCGCTCAGGGCAGTCCACACGCTCAGCGTGTACGTGCCCGGTTGGGCCAACGCCGCCGGCGGAAGGGCGAAAGTGAACGTCACCTCGTCGCCGTAGCTCAGCGGGGCATCGAGCACAAGCGTGTCCCACGCCACAGGGCCGTCATTGAGGCGATAGGCCAACGGCAACCTGTCGCCGGCGAGCAGGTCGGCGTTGCAGCCCCAGTAGCGCAAGCGCACGGAGATGGGCTCCTCGCCGGTGAGGCCACAAGACAGCAGCGCCGGCGCTGCCAGCTGAGCCATTTGCACATCGCCGTCGAAGAAGCGCTGGCCTACGCCCACGGCGTACCAAGCGTTAGCCACCTGGACGAACGGAGGCGAGCAGCGGCCGAAGAGGTCTTCGGCGGCTTGCAGGGCGCCTTCGCGCGCATCAGCAAAGGTGGACAGCGACGTCAGGTAGTACCTCAAGCTGCGGTAGGCAATCTGGGCGGCGGCTTCCATGCCGATGGCTTGCACGGTGTAAGCATGGCCGCGGTCGTTGGTGCCGCTGCCGCCTTCGCTGAGCAGATAGAACCAGTAGTTTTTCACCCCGCTGTTGGTGTGCACCCCGCCGTTGTCGCCGCTGCCCGTAAACCAGAACTGCCCCTTGTAGGTGTGGGGATGGCTCTGGTTTTTGGGCCACGACATGTCGCGGAAAGGCGGGCCGCTGGTTGAAATTTCATCGCCGATGAGCCAGCCGGCCTTCTCGGGGCGCGCCCAAAAGCGCACCACGGCGCCGAAGATGTCGCTGAAGGCTTCGTTGAGGGCGCCGCTTTCGTTGCGGTAGCGCAGGCGGGCGGAAAACTCCGTGATGCCGTGCGTGAACTCGTGGGCGACGATGTCCAGCGTAGTGAACGGGTTGCGCGGGCCGCTGCCGTCGCCGTAGGAGGCCCAGGCGCCGTTCCAGAAAGCGTTGTCGTAGGCGACGCCGTAGTGCACAAAGCTCAGAAGAGGAAAGTCGCGGTCGTCCAGGCCGGCATGGTCGTGGGCGTGCAGGAAGTAGTCGTACGTTACCTCCGCGCCCCAGTGAGCGTCGGTGGCGGCATCGTCCTTGAAGCCGTTGGCGTTATCCCAGTAGTTGTCGTCGTCGGTGAAATCCACAGCTGCGTCGAAGTTCGTGCCTCGCTGCATGTTGTAGGTTTCGATGCCGTTGCCGCGCGTGGTTTCGAAGAGGCGGTAGCGCTGGTCGGGCATGCGCTCGGCGATGATGGGGCGTTCGCCGCTGTAGCGCGTTTTGGCTACCCCGGGCACGTTTTGCGTACACAGCAGGTCAATTTTATCCAGCAAGGCACCTGTTTGGGCGTCTATGTACACCTCATAGCGCCCTACGGGCTGTTCGGCTTGCACCTCCAAGCGCCACGCCAGCCGCAGCGAGGCGGGCTGCGCGAGGCCGTCGGCAGAGGCCAGGACCAGCTGAGGCTGCGGGTAGAAAGTGGCCCGCGGGTCTTTTTTGAGGCGTTTTAGCCGAGCTTCGGCTTGGGCAGACTCCCACAGGTAGCGCCGGGCGCCCACGGCTTGCAGCGCGCGCTGCAGGGCTTCCGCGGCGCTAAGAGCGGGCTGCACCTCCGCCACAGCCAACCCGCGCACCCACTGACCATTGAGCGTGAGCACGCGCCCGTAGCGCTCGTGGACGAGCAACTCGGCCCCATCCACCGGCACGCCCCGATGGTGTTGCTGATAGCGGCGATGCACCATGCCCAAGGCGTCGGCCTCAGTGCGCACCAGCACCCAGCTATCGGCCTCGGTCAGCCCCAACGCCGAGCGGTACCGCTGCACCACATCGTCGGCCGAAAGCGAAAACCCGGGCCGGACCATCAGCCAGTTGGGGTGGCCATTCTTCGACAAAAAAGGAGAGCCGCCCGATTGGGCCGTGCCGGAGAAGGCGCCAAGGCAGCAGAACAGAACGAGAAAGAGTAGATGTCGCATTGTATAGGCAAGAGCAGTAAGTTATTGACGCCGTTGGAAGGCCTAACAGAGAGCGTAAAGGCGCGCCGCATCGGGCCGAGTTGGCACAAAACTAACCCGAAACCTCCCTACTGATGCGTGCGGAATTGAAAACGTGAACGAAGCCGGCTAGTTCACCAGCGCCCGCGCTTCGACC
>Ga0101944_10004122_pt1 | contig 18624 bp, 17 predicted proteins | sample DewCreD2012metaG_FD_75245 | JGI IMG/M metagenome (GOLD analysis project Ga0101944, IMG submission 75245) | Hot spring sediment bacterial and archeal communities from British Columbia, Canada, to study Microbial Dark Matter (Phase II) - Dewar... ... | reverse complement strand
ATCACCTCCCGTTGTATTGAATGGAGGGGTATGCTCCAGGAAGACTACTTTAAAGCAATCTTTGTGGAAATATTGCGTAAAGCCAAAGAAAAATACCATTTTAAGCTCATTGCCTACTGCATCATGGACAATCACATCCATTTGGTTATCCACACGGTAGAGGATGGAGCACCAATTTCGCGTATCGTGCAGTACATTAAAGCCCGATTTGCTGAAATGTATAACAAAATAACCGGAAGAACGGGACCATTCTGGAATGAGCGGTATAAGGATAGCATAGTGCAGTTTGCAAGAAATGGCGTACATTACTTACTGTGGTTATTGTGGTATTTGGCATATAATCCTGTACGAAAGAGGATGTGTAATAGTCCCGTAAAACACAGGTATAGCAGCATTCAGGCATATTTAGATGAAAATGCAGATGTTGGAGTTCCCATAGATCATCACGAGTATTTTATTAAGTTAGGCGAAACTTTTGCTGAGAGGGTGGCAAAATTCATGCAGTATGAGGAAGCTTACCGCAAACGGTATTCTTTAGTAGTTGAGTGGGTTTAAAAAAATAAAAAAAGGGTCAGAGCCTAATAAACACAAGTTTATAACAAAAATATTGATTATTGAGTTGACAAATAATACTATAATAATAATTGTAACACCAATATTATAATTTTATTACAGGAGTATGCGTATGTATAAATTAGTTAGGTTCTTATTAATTATTGTTTTTTGTTTTCCTGTCATAGCAATAGCGCAAGAACAGGAAAAAGAAGAAGCAATACAACTTGAAGAAGTCATTGTTTCTGATACGTTGCTATATCCTGGTACATATTATTCAGTAACTACGGATAAAATTAAGGATAGTGGCAGCACAAATTTGATAACAGTTATTAAAAATCAGGTACCTTCATTGTATACTGGCTCAAATAGAGTAATGGGGTATGGTGTTGCACGTAGTGGTTCAGCAAGCATATCAATACGTGGTATTGGAAAATCAGGATGGGGACCAACTACCGGTATTCCCATTCTTTACAATGGTATGGATACCACTATGGGCATCATGGGGCATCCAGTAGCTGACATTATGACTATGAAAAATGTTGAGCGGATAGAAGTGCTTATTGGGCCACAACCGGTATTGTTTGGATCATCAGCAATGGGTGGTGTTATTAATGTTATTCCCAAAAAGCAAAAAGAAGATGGTTTTACCACCGAGCTTCAGGGTAGCTACGGAACATGGAATACTACCGAAGATTATCTTTACCATATGGGAAAGATGGGCAATTTAGATTACAGTGTGGGCTATCAGTTTCAGAAAACTGATGGTGACTGGAAACAGACAATAAACGGAAAAACATTCACATCTGAGTTTATGCAGCACAACGGCACGGTGCATGTAGGTTATACACTGTCAAGGAACTGGTATATTTCAGTGGATAGCTATGGAATGAAACAAAATATTAACGATCCGGGTCCAAAAGATATTAGTTCATTATCAGGTGGAGCTTTGACAAATCAGCTTAATTTACTTGAAGAATTTGATATTACCCGTGGTGGTGTAGTTGCAAAATTATCCCACAATTATGACACGTACAGTGGAACATTACAGGCTGAAGGTAACTTTGGACATCATGAATCAAAACTTGAAAACACTGGTGCAGATAAATTCAAATCCGATGATTCTTCGTATGCATTACGTTTAAAGGAAGTTTTAAAGTTATGGCATGGCAATACCATTACAACAGGTGCAGAATGGCGCAGATACGGTGGTACTGCCAAAGATGTTTCAAACGGAACATATTATCTGGATGAAAAGTTCATGTATGATACCAGCTTATATGCCTTAATGGAGCAGAATGTATTTAAAAATATTTTCAGTGTAAATGGCGGAGCACGGTATTCATATAATTCAGAATATGGCGATTATACTGCCTGGCAGGCAGGAGCAGCAGTACGACCATTAGAAAAGACTAAATTGTATACAAATGTTGCAAAAGGGTTCAAATTCCCTGATATACGGCAGGTTTATTTGAAAGGCATGTTTCCTGCTGTCAATCCCAATCCTGATTTGAAACCTGAAACATATACCTCTGCAGAAGTTGGTATAGAACAGCAGCTTATGGATAAAGTTTCTGCCAATGCCGCAGTATATAGAATATGGTCCAAAGATAAGTTTGTATATACAACACAGTGGGTAAATGCTGATGATTTTAATTACAATGGAGCTGAGGCAAATATAACAATACAGGCCTTGCAATGGTTAGCAATAAATGCCGGATATTCTTACATTGACAATGAACAGGATGAAAGCTTCCTGCCGTATGTTCCAAAACACAAAGCAAACGGTGGCATTACACTAACAGTAGGTGATTTTAAAACACAGTTAGAAGGTGAGTATGTAAAAGGCCTTTACGCAGATACAGCAGGTGTAAAAGAATTTGATGGATATTTTGTAGCTAATGCAAAAGTGTCATATACCGTTATGCAAAAATATACTGCATTTGTATCATTCAATAATATTACCGATAAGGAATATTCCACATTTGCAGTACTAGTGCCACCATTGGGTAATAAATATTGCGAATATCCTATGCCGGGGTTTCACTTTATAGCAGGGTTGTCGGCTACATTTTAATATTTACTATTTCCTTATTTATCAGATTAATAGCAGCAACAATAAGGGGTGCAGGGTGCACCCCGTTTTTTTTTTGTATTTTAATGGCTTAATAAATTCACTTGCAAATTAGATTTTATTTTATTATATTGAATAAAAGTATTAAAATGCAGAAATTATTATCAAAGCACATGGGTAAGTTAAAATCAATTAGTGGGAAGACTAAGTAATTTGTAAAAAATATTATGTATGTAATACCGGAGGTAAACAATGTGGCAAAGGCAGCCAGGTTTTGCAGGTTCGTTTTATCCTGCTAACCCTGATAAATTAAAAAGTGAAATACAAAATTATATTTCAAGAGCAAAAGTGTTGCAGCTTGAAAATCCCGTGGCATTTATTTCGCCACATGCCGGATATATATATTCTGGCCCTGTTGCGGCATACTCTTATGCACAGTTAAAGAACAAACCGGTTGATGTTGCAATAGTGTTAGCACCATCTCATCGAGCGCGTTTTAACGGGGCTTCGGTTATATCTGATGGCGCCTTTCAGACCCCTTTGGGCAACATTCAATTAGATACAACTATCGCCCAAAAACTTTTAGATGATGAGCTATTTTTAGAAATTAAAGAAGCACATCAGTATGAGCATTCATTAGAGGTACAACTTCCGTTTTTGCAGGTAGTGCTATCTCATTTTTTATTGGTGCCGATAGTTATCGGTACTATTGACCTTGATGTGTGCAGGCAAATTGGCAACAAAATAGCTGAAGCACTCAATGATGAAAAGCGAAGCTATGTGCTGATTCTTTCAACTGATCTTTCACATTACTATCACTATGATATTGCAAAAAAGATTGATACTAACTTTATTGAAGCATTGAAGAAATTTGATGAGAACTATCTCTATGAAATGTTACAAAGTGATAAAGCACAGGCATGTGGAGAAGGGCCTGTACTGGCGGGAATGGTTGCATCAAAAAAATTAGGTGCAAAAAAAGTTGAAATATTACATTATGCAAATTCCGGCGATACAGCTGGCCCAAAAAATGAGGTGGTAGGGTACTTAGCTGCTGCGTTTGTACAATAAGGAGGAAGAGGATATATGGTAAAACTCAATGAAGAACAAAAGAAAAAGCTTTTGCACCTGGCCCGTCGTTCAATTGAGGAATACTTGAAAAAACGTTCATTACCCAAAGTTGATTACACTAATGAATTTAGTGATGAAGTGTTTAAACAAAAATGTGGAGCTTTTGTAACACTTCATAAGCACGGGTCATTACGAGGTTGCATTGGGTATGTTAAAGGTATAAAAACAATACCAGAAGCAGTAGTTGATATGGCAAAAGCTGCTGCATTTGAAGATCCGCGTTTTGAACCATTAAAAAGCAATGAATTAGAAGAAATTGATATTGAAATATCAGTGTTAACACCCATTGAACCTGTAAAAGACATATCGGAGATAGTTATCGGGAGGGATGGGTTGATTATTAGCAGTGGTTTCAGAGCAGGATTGTTGTTGCCTCAGGTTGCTACAGAATATGGATGGGATGTTCAAACGTTTTTACAACATACATGCTACAAAGCAGGATTACCCGCTGATGCATGGAAATGGGACAATACAAAAATAGAGAAATTTTCAGCAATAGTGTTTGGCGAAAAGGAGCTAAACATTCGATAATTATTATAGTGGATAGGAAATATTATTTAGATGAGATAAGTTAAGATAAATCCTGTATCTGTACAATGGAAGCGGAATTTGTTACTTAGACTGAACTCAGTTCAGCACAATTATCTCAAATATTTTCAGGACAACATCAAAATGGCGTTATTACACAATATTTTTACTAATGAGGAAGAAATAGATGAATAATAGAATTATGAAACAAGCATCAACTATGTTGATTATTCTATCTTTGATTATTACATCATGCTCAAAGAAAAAGGATTATTCTGATATAGAAAATTTACTGAATCAGTGGGCTTATGCAATTAAAAGCTTAAACTATAATGAATACAGTAGATTAGAAGCGTATCCAAAGGATGTAAATACATTCAATACGATGTATCAGCAATATTATATTTCAAATATAAAAATTGTTGAAGTGGATAGAACACTGCATAATGCCACCGACAATGATGGGAAGCCATATGAGTTTAAAAACGTCAGATTTATAGCCTCATTGTATAACAGACAAACAAACCGTGAAGAGCAAATTATTAATGGAGATATAAAATTAATCCGTTATGTTTCAGGTTCAAAAAAAGACAGGGGATGGTTGTTATCAAACAGGACTTTGATTTATCAAGAATAATGTGTAATGAAAATAATTAGAAACATACAGGATATTGTTTCACGCAAGTTTAGTTCTACTTATCAAAGAGTTAGTGTAGTATTAATTATTATAATCTTATCACAGCTCTTAACTACAGTAACTATCGCACAAAATCCTGCCATGATTGCAGAGATTAACAAACGTGCTCAGGAATATTATGATAAAAAAGAGCTTTCCAAGGCTATTATTGAATGGTTAAAGATACTGGAAATTGATCCCAATAATGAAGACGTTCAGCGAAAAATAGAACTTGTTTATGAAGAAAAACATAAAAAAGATATATCATTACAAAGGGCAAAGTTATATTATCGATTATCAAGGAAGATGCTTCCAGACAATGTAAAAAATGCCCAGGATAATTCAAAGATTGCAATAGAAAATTTTATCATTGCCTACAGAATGGATCCTAATGATCCTGAATTACAGGTATTGCGTGAGGATTTGAAAATACTTGATAATGAGATCAAACTTGAGTTGGCCAAGAAGCGCATGGCCGAGGAGATAAAGAAAAAATATTATGCATTGTTAGAGGATGCTAATAAATTAATGATTGAAAAGCAGTATGAAGAAGCCATAAAAGTTTGGGACGAGATACTACGTTTAGTTCCGCTTGATACTGTGGCTATGGAAGGCAAGCGCCAGGCTGAACTGGCTATAAGCAATAGATTGCGGTACGAAAAGATTATGATGCTCATAGCAACAGGTGAAGAATTATTCAAACAAGAAAAGTATGTTGATTCACGTAATGAATTTTTAGAAGTTCTTAAATTAGATGCAAAAAATAGAGTTGCCAAAGATTATGTATCAAAGATTGACGATATTCTTGAAGAAAAACGAACGTATGAGCAACGACGTATACAGGCTGAACAATTTTATGTTGCAGGTATAAATAATTTAAAAACATATGAATTTGACCAGGCAAAAGACAATTTTGAAAATGCGTTAGCATTAATTGATAATTATAAGGATGCAAGAGCTCAACTTGAAGCCATTCCCAGATTAAAAAAGGAATATGAAGAACAGCAGCGCTTACTCAAGCTACAAAAAATTGACAAAACTTTCCAGGAAGGGTTGCTGTCATTGACTGAAGGAAGGTACAGAGATGCCGTGGCTGCATTCCAGGCTACTTTAACACTGGACCCCAAAAATGAACTGGCTAAGCGCTATCTTTCAACTGCCCTTGATGCTCTGCGGGTACAGGAAGAGGAAGTTGTTGATGAAAACAATCCTTACTATTCCATAGTTCAGCCATTGATTGAGTCAGGAAAACGCCTTTACAATCAAGGAAAGTATGATGAATCCAGAAAACAATTTCAGAAAATATTAAATCTATTCCCGCAAAATAGAATTGCTACTGAATATCTCCTTCGTTGCGATTTAGCACAAAATCCAGAATCATTTAAGAAATTTGCGGATAATATCGTTAATGAAGGCAGGAAGTATTTAGCCGAAAGAAAATTTAATGAAGCATATAGAAAATTTGAATTGATTGCATCAATTGACCCACAGTATCCTGAAATTCAGAATTTAATGGCTTTATCCAGAGTTGAAAAAAAGAAAGCAGGTTTTGAAGGCACAGATGAAGACCTAAGAAGAAGATACAATATAGCCATGCAATTGTATCAGCAAGGTGGGAAAAATAACATGGAAAAAGCATTGGCAGAATTCAGGGTTATTAATAATAAATATCCAGATTACATTCAGGTAGCAATAATTATTAATAAAATTGAATCACAGTTACGCTTTGAGGTAACGGAAGAACGGGAAGCTAAAAAGCTTACACCGCGCCAGCAGGAATTGGTACGAGAATATTATTTTAAGGGAATTAATTATTACAGTAATAATCAATTTGAACTGGCTATTACAGAATGGCGAAAGGTGTTGGCAATTGATCCTAATCATGAAAAAGCAAAGAATAACATCAAAAAGTGTTTAATATTATTGGGCAGGTAAAACATGGCTGAAGAAAAGAAGATTAAAAAACAAAAAAATGAAAGTAAAACAAATAAAGTTAAAAATAAAAAAGAAAAACAACAAGTATCATCATCACAAGGAGTACGTTTTAGCCTTCGTTTAAAGTTTTCATTAGCTATTATTATATTAGCAAGCAGTATTATTGCTGTTATGACATATTATTTTATACAACAGGAATCTGAATTACTTCGCAAACAGATATTACAATTTGCTAATCGTGAAACGGAACGTTTGGCAGTCATTGCCCGTGAATCAATAAGTCAAAAAGACGAGTTGCCTCTGGTTGGTGCTGTTCAGGACCTCAAAAGTCTAGAATTTGTAGATTATATCTATGTGTTGGATAACAATAAACGCATAATTCAGAATTTTGATCCTGAAAAAAATGGTACCATTATAGATGATGAATTAACTAAAAAGGCAATAGACAATACCAATACAGAAAAACCTTTGCTGATTGTATATAAGGATGCAAAGAAAGGAATTAATTTTTATGATTTGTCACTACCTCTTTTTCATACAGTACAAAAAGTGAGAATAGGTACAGTGCGATTGGGTTTTAGCGAGGAAATTATCTTATCTGAAATACGAAAATTGACAAACACAATTCTTTTAATTGGTATATTTTTCATTGGGCTTTCTGTGGTGGGTTCAATTGTTCTGGCTAGTGTAATTATCAAACCAATTAAAAAACTAACTGAAGGTGCTGTTATTATTGGTAATGGTAATCTTGACTATAAGATACAGCTGGATAGTACAGATGAAATAGGAAAATTGGCATCAGAATTTAACCAGATGACTGAGAGATTGAAGGTTGCTCAGAAGATGGAAATTGAAAGCAGAATTATGCAAGAGCAGATTGATTTAGCTCGTGAAATTCAGGAAGGGCTAAACCCAATGGGATTTTACAATAAAAAGGGGGTAGAGATCAAAGGATTTACCAGGGCTGCAAAAGGTGTTGGTGGTGATTATTTTGATTATATTGATATAGATCAATACAGGGTGGGGGCATTAATAAGCGACGTATCTGGCAAAGGGGTACCTGCTTCGCTTGTTATGGTTATGATACGTACAGTGTTTGTTTCTTATATACGTAAAGGCGAAGTGGAATGTTCTGATGTTGTAAAGGCAATTAATGATGCATTAAGTGCTGATTTTGCAGTAGATAAATTTGCAACATTATTTTTTATGATTTATGACCGATCCACACATGAACTAGCATTTTCAAATGCTGGTCATGGACCGTTATTTTGTTATCGTTCAGCATTAAATGCCTGTACGCTAACAAAATTAGATGGAGTACCAATAGGTATCATGGAAGATGTTGATTATAAACAGGCGAAAGTACCTTTGAATGTAGGTGATATTGTTGTGCTTTATACAGATGGGGTAACAGAAATGCGTAATGCAAATAAAGAAGAATATGGTCAGAAGCGTTTAAAAGATTTAATAATTGCAAATAAACACCTTAATGCAAAGGAAATCGCTGATTTAATTGTACAGGATGTGGATAATTTCAGAGGGGAAGTGCCTCCTCATGATGATATGACGCTACTTGTATTAAAACGAACAGCTTAAATAATTTCAGTTACAGCAAATCCTCCTCGCTTTCATATATAGTAAAAAACTTATCCAGGGTGGCTAATTTTAATATATTTAACACATCATCATGGATGTTCATCAATGCAAATTTGCCATTGTGGGCTCTCATTTTTTTCTGACCTGCAACAAGTGCACCAATACCTGAGGAATCCATGTAATTAACATCTTTCAAATCCACTACAACACTTGAATATGATCCGTCAGTAACGCTGAATAGTGCTTTTTTTAATTCACTAACGTTATACAGGTCAACTTCACCGCTGATTGAAATTACTTTATGCTCGCCTATATCCTTGAATTCTATTTCCATTGAGCTATCTCCCAGAATATTTTACAAAAGTTTAATTGTTGTATAGTATATGAAATAACAATTTTAATTTCAAGCATATTTTTTAGTTAATGGGCAAACTGAACAAAAATTTTACCCAGCTTCCATATTCTGACTCAGCCCAAATCTTGCCCTTATGCTTTTCAATTATTGATTTACAAATATAAAGCCCCAATCCTGAACCTTTTATCCCTTCTGTACCTTTTTGTTTTAAACGTGAAAACTTTTGAAATAGTTTGCCCATTCCTTCAGGTGGTATGCCAACGCCTTCATTGAAAACTGAAAATACATATTCGTTATTTTCTTGTTTTAATTCTATTTTAATTGCGGTATCTGCTTTACCATATTTGATTGCATTATTGATAAAATTTGTAACAACAATTTTAAGCAAATTTGCATCTGCTTTAATTTTAGGTTTTACTTCAATATTGAGGTCCAGTTTCATGTTCTTGATGTTGTTTGCATGTTCAGGCATTTCTACTATTGGTTTAATGACATCTTCATACAGGTCAATTTCCTGCTGAAATGATTCTAAAGAATCAAGTTCCATTTTGGATAAATCCAGATAATTGCGTATGATATCCTCTAAATACTGGCAATTGCGCAAAATTGTTTCAATAATCTTCTGCTGTTCAGGCGAAAGGTTGCCAAAATATCCTTTATATAGTGTTTCAGCAGTTGTATGTACTACCGAAACCGGGCTTTTCAATTCGTGTGACACAATGGCCATTAAATCAAGCATTGCAGCTTCAGCTTTATTCTGGCGGGCATTAATTGCATTATCTACAACATTTCTTAATTCATCAGGAGTAAAGGGTTTGGGAATATAATCAAATGCACCTAATTTCAGTGCCTCCCTGGCAGTATCAACCGTTGCAAAACCAGTAAAAATAATAACAGTAACATCAGGCTGTTCCTTCCGCAACGTTTTTAATACATCCATACCACTCAACTGTGGCATCTTTAAGTCTGTAATAACAATATCATATTTTTTTGATTTAGCTTTGTCAAGGCCTTCCAAACCGTTTTGAGCTGTATCTATCTCCAAATCTTCTCTTTTTTTTAAGATCTTTTCACAGCTTTTTAATATAATATCTTCATCGTCAATAATAAGGATTTTTATCTTATTTTCCATAATAATTATAACACCATTAATCAGAATTCTTAGGAATTAATTCTATTTAAAGGAAATGTAGTTAAAGTGTCAAGTAAATAGAAAGATACCTATTTTTTTTGTATAAACAATGTGTCTATGAAATGAGACAAATCCAGAAAGTTTTTAACTTCTCTCATTTCTGTGCAATGGGGGATATATACACTAGCTATGCTGTCACTCCAATCCCATAAATGCCTTCTATCAGGGTTAAGCCAATAAATGTTACGTGACCGTTCTTTAATTTTTATAAAAGAATCCAATCCCGGGTCCTGATTATTATTGCGTGCATCCCCCAGAATTAATACAGTGGTCTTGCTAGTTAATGCATCACTGTAATTTTGGATAAACTGGTTAAAGCTATTTCCATAGTTGCTTCCCCAGCCATAGGTAAAATTGGTGTCATTAAATATAGAATTTAAAGCAACTTCTGGATCCATTTCCCTAAACAAATCAGTAATCTCAACCAGGTTGCTGATAAATGCAAAAGACCGTACTTTTGCAAATAAAGACTGCAATGTATATGTTAATAGCAGCATAAACCTGGAATATTGATTTACCGAACTTGAAATATCACACATGACAACAAGCTGAGGCCTGTCAACTTTTCGGTCTCTGTGAAAAATTTTAAAAGGTACCCCACCATACTGAAGATTACGGCGTAAAGTTCTTTTTATATCAATTGTTCCCCGTTTTACTCGTTTCTTGCGCAATGAAATTCTGTTTTTCATCTTCTGGCCAAAGCGCTTGATGAGTTCACGCATTTCTTTAATCTCATCAGGCTTTAGCTGATAAATATATTTATTCAAAAGATAATCTTCACGTTGTTTTATGGCGCTACCCATATTGCGTTCAAACATTTTTCTTCGCAGCATACCCATAATGGCTTCAAATACCTGGGGCGATAGTTCCTGTTGAATGGAGTCATCGGCGCCACCGGAAGCAAAGCGGGACCTTCTGTTGAAAAGCGACAATCCTATAGCGCCACCGGCTTCCGATGATTGTATCTCATCGATGAAAATTTTGGTTAAATATTCATTTGATTTTTTAAAAAAAGATTGAGGATGGGATTCCAGAAAATCATCTATAAGCGATTCCAATAATGATTTTTCTTCTTCTGAAAAAATAAAATCTTCTGTATTTGTGTGTGATGCATACACTTCAAGTAAAGATTCGTTGCCCTTTTTCCTTTGAAAAAATTCTTCAAAGCATTGATTGAAAATAGGTATATCAGTGTAATCTTTAACTAATGTTGTTGCAAGAGTTTGTTTAAAGATTTCCTTTTCAGCAATCGAAATCAACGGGATGGCATGCATCATATCCATTATTTCAACAATGGATAGATTTACACCTGCTTTTTTTAAAACTTCAGCAAATTCAAAGAAAATCCCTTTTGCCTTATCTTCTTCGCTTATGAAATGTTTATCAAATACCATGATTTAATGAACTATTATGGTGTTAATGTTCTTCTTTACCAGTTCAATATCTTTTTCATATTTTAAAATAAAATTCAACGTATCAATTGCAATATCGCGATTCAATACTTCACAGCCAAGAAGAGCCAATGCTTTTGCCCAGTCTAATGTTTCGCTTATACTTGGGTCTTTTTTTAGTGGGAGTTTACGTATTTCATGAATAGTATTAATAATTTCTTTAATAAGATAGTTGCCACATTCAGGCACCTTTAATTTTACTATCTGTTCTTCCAGTTCCTTTGTAGGATAGTCAATATAAAGATGCAGACACCGCCGTTTCAAGGCATCCGACATTTCACGAGCGTTATTTGATGTGAGGAGTACAAAAGGCTTATTAATAGCAGTAATGGTGCCTATTTCTGGTATGGTGACTTGAAAATCGGAAAGGACTTCAAGCAAAAAAGCCTCAAACTCAGAATCAGATTTGTCAATTTCATCAATGAGCAGTACCGAAGGTGTTTGATTGGTGATAGCTTTTAAAATGGGGCGTGCCACCAAAAATTTTTCTGAAAAGAATACGTCTTCTTCAGTTGACAATTTGTTTACAGCATCTTTTAACGTAGCCTGGTCTTCCAAAATTTTTGATAATTTGTCCTTAAGTATCTGGGTATATAAAAGCTGTTTTGCATATTCCCACTCATACAGCGCTTTTGCTTCATCAAGGCCTTCATAACATTGAAGTCGGATAAGTTCATATCCTAAAGATTGTGCAATACACTTGCCTAAATCCGTTTTGCCCACACCAGCAGGACCTTCAACCAGTACAGGTTTCTGCATTTTTAATGCTAAATACACTGTTGTTGCTATTTCTTTAGAACAAATATATTTTTGTGTTGCTAGGTGCTGTATTGTATCTTCAATTGAGCTAAACATGTTAATTCCTTTTTTTAACTGTTTTATGACATTAATAAAAGTATAGCATAATAATCAAGAAATTTATATAAATAATCGAGTATTAACAAAATGGAAAAAAATGATATTATTTGATTAATGTTGCAATAAAAAAATTGTTGAAAAATTATTATTTGGTTAACAACTTAAATAAATACCAATAAATTAGTATGCTTTGGGAGGATGAAAATGAATATAGAAACTACTACCTGTATTTCGTATGAGCATTTAGAAATACTAAAATACCATGCAGAATGCCACAATATGTCGCTACGTACTTTTATTTCTTGCCTCATCAGATTTGCAGCACTTTGGGAAAAGGGAAATGTAAAATATTTTAAACAGTTGAAATATAGGAAACGAGGAGAAGGACAATGGAAGAGATTTCATTTAGTATTATACGAGGATGAGTATGAGTTTTTTATGGATTTGAAAAAGCTATGGAAAATGTCACTGGCAAAGGTAATTGCTTTTTGTTTGGATAATGTTTTAGAAGAATTTTTGCGATTTTTAATTAAAGCCGAACAGAAAGATGATTATTATACCGATAACTATCGGTACAGTGGATATAGTTTTGAGGTCGGAAGGGAAGAAGACATATTTTATTGTAAATTTTACTGGGGGCCACACCCTGAAACAGTACGAAAGTCTAACACATAAACAAAAAACATTTAGAACCCAAACATTTTTGAACAAAAGTATAAGCGTTTACAACCTAAGCTTATTAAATAGATTCAAATCATTTATTCGAGCTTTGATAGAATTATTTAATGTATTTATATTTTCCATACAATGGGATGCTACTAATTGAGTAATACTCAATACACTAGCTACATCACCCAAAGTATCTATGAATTTATCTGAAAAAGCATTTTCAAGTTGTTGGCGCGAAAATGACTTCTGCATTGATAAAAGATTTTGGGCTTGGTCAATAATTTTGTCTTGTTCAGGCAATTGAATATTTTTTACTAAATACAACAAAAATGCAATATATGCTTCACCAATAAGTGACCGTTCAATAAGGCTCCACTTCTTCAATATTTTACGTAATTCTTTATCTTTTACCGGGCAACATTGTGAGGCGTTGCAGTTAAAATCAGTAAGTGTTAACGAAGAATGCTTTATACTTGGTAGTATAGAAAGATTAATTTCCTGTAATGCATTTTCTGGCAGGCTTTTAACAGGTATATAAATCATTTTAGTAAATTTATCTTCCCCTGGCCGTCTGGCAGTTACCAGTATCATATCTGCATCAGCACCACCTGAAATGTAGTTTTTTTTACCAGAAAGCACAAGCGTATCTGTATCTGAATATCGTGCAATCATTCGGTTAGTGTCTGGTTCGGTATGTGCCATGGCGCTAATTTTGTTGTTCTGTAAATCAATAGTCCATGGTTGTAACTGGTTTATATTATACAGAATACATCGTATAAGCACAGACTGCACAATCCATAATATAGCAAAGCCTAAATCTCCAGCATGCAGTGCAACGCTGGTTGAAGGCAATTCTTTAAAATCAAGCAAACAGTGTGTTGGTGGATAGTCATTGACAAATAAATTCCATGCGTCGTTAAACAGTGCATGGTTTTGTATACGGTTGGTATAGCTATGTTCAAGTTTTTCTAAGGTACTATCGCCCATATTATTTTCTTTTTTGTTTTAATAATGCTTCAATTTTTGTTTGCAATCCAAAAAGATTTATAAAACCTGTAGCATCTCTGTGATCATACAATGCACTTTCATCAAAGGTAGCAATATCCGGCTCATAAAGGGTAACTGGCGATTTACGGCCAACAGCCATACATGTGCCTTTAAATAACTTAACCCGTACTGTACCGGTTACATTCTTTTGCGTTTCATTAATAAATGCATCCAATGCTTCACGTCGTTTGGTAAACCACTGGCCATAATATACCAGTTCTGCGTATTCAATTGCCAGCCTGTCTTTTAAATGATGAGTATCCCGGTCTATCGTGATGGCTTCTAAATCGCGATGTGCAATGTGTAGAACAGTACCAGCGGGCGTTTCATACACACCACGAGATTTAATACCAACAAGCCTGTTTTCAACTATGTCAATCCGGCCAACACCATTTTCACCAGCAATTTTATTTAAGGTTTTCATTAATGTAACAGGATTGAAACGCTTCCCGTCAATACCTACCGGTATCCCTTGTTCAAAATCTATTTCAATATAGGTTGGTTTATCAGGTGCTTTCTCAGGGGACTTTGTTAATATGAACATACTGTCATCAGGTTCACGCCATGGATCTTCCAGTATTCCACCTTCATACGATATATGCAGTATATTCCTGTCCATGCTGTAAGGCTTATCTTTTGTTACAGGAACGGGTATGTTATGTTTTTCTGCATAGTCAAACAGGGATGAGCGTGAAGTTAAATTCCATTCGCGCCATGGAGCAATAATTTTCAAGTGTGGCGCTAATGCCTTAAATGTAAGTTCGAAACGTACCTGATCATTGCCTTTGCCGGTTGCGCCATGGCATACAGCATCGGCACCTTCTTTAAGAGCTATCTCCACCTGCCGTTTTGCAATAACAGGCCTTGCAATTGATGTGCCAAGTAAATATCTATTTTCATATATCGCATTTGCTTTAATGCAGGGGAATATAAAATCACGTACAAATTCTTCTTTAAGGTCTTCAATATAGCATTTGGAAGCGCCGGTATTTATAGCCTTTTGTTCAAGGCCATCCAATTCTTCTTCTTGTCCAACATCAGCAGCATAGCAAATAACTTCACATTTATAGGTTTCAAGGAGCCACTTAACAATGACAGAAGTATCAAGCCCCCCTGAATATGCTAATACAACTTTTTTTATTGACATATACATAACCCTATATTCTCAAAAATATGTTTGAAACATAAGACAAATATACTTTTTGTTGTTGTATTGTCAATTGTCTTTATTGTGTGATAATAAAATTTTGTACAATTGAAAATATAAAAATATAATTTGACAATTTTTGTTATTTCGATTATTTAATATATTGTCATCATATAATATAACAAAATAATGTTAATTTTATGGAAATGAAATATCTGCTATCAGCCCTATTGCTTCTATCTGCATTTTCAACATTATTTTTAAGTTTTCAAATTATCAGGTTAGGAAAAATAAAAGAGAAAAAATATTTTCTTTTATTGCTTATATCATGTTCCCTTTATGCTTTAGGATATTTCCTTGAAATTCAAGGCCAGACATTAGAATGGATACACAAATCCTTGATTGTTGAATATGCAGGTATATCGTTCATTCCACCATTTTTGATATTATTTGCGTTATCGTATACCAAAGATACGGATACTATTCCTTTAATTAAATCAATACTCTTCAGTATATCGATCATCACTTTTTTATTAATGATAACAGAACCACATCATGCTTTATTGCACAAAAATCATTCTATAGATTATTCAGGGCCATTTCCAATCCTTTCGTTTGAAAAAGGAATTTGGTACTGGGTCCATATTGCATATATAAATAGTGCGGTGCTTATATCAAATGTTATTTTTCTTAAAATGTATTTTAAAAGTCATGCACGGTATAAAACTCAAGGTCTTATTTTGTTTTTCAGTTCACTTATACCCTGGATAGCATTCATGATTTATTTATTGGAATTCATATCCTGGCCTGTTGATATAAACCCATTTGCATTTACACTTATGTCATTAATCATTTATTTAGGTTCAAAAGATCAAAATATTTTGGAGATAGTTCCTATAGCAAGAGACACAGTATTTGAAAACATCTATGACGCGGTAATTGTTCTGGATACCAAAGGTATAATAGTTGATTATAATCGTGCTGCAGAACACCTTTTAGGTAAGGAAAAAATAATTGGTACATCCATTCAATCTATACTAAAAAAGTATTTTGATGATAACACAGTTATTGATATAGCGAATATTGATTCATTTAATGAAGTTACGATAAATAATAAAGTTTTTAATATCCGACACATCAGCTTTACAAATAAGAAAAGCCAAAATATTGGAAGTGCTTTTATTTTACGAGATATCACTGAATATAAACTGTTAACACAAAAATTACATGAACTGGCAATAACTGACGAATTAACCGGCATTTCCAACCGGCGTTATTTCTTTGACAATGCAAATCGTGAGTTATTCCGTTCAAAAAGAGCATCACGCCCTTTATCAATAATTATGCTTGATATTGACCATTTTAAATCAGTCAACGACACCTATGGTCATGCAGTTGGTGATGACGTATTAAAGAAAATTGCTGCCAGGATATCCAGTAATTTACGTTCGTTAGATATTTATGCCCGATATGGCGGCGAAGAATTTATTATATGCCTTCCTGAGACAGCTTTAGAAGACGCAAAAAATGTTGCAGAAAGAATAAGGATAATTGTTGAAGAAACAATAATGCAGGATACAAACAACAACAATTTCAAAGTTACAGTAAGTTTAGGTGTTGCTGCGTTATCTAAGGATTCTGACGCTTTAGAACAGATAATTGAACAAGCAGATAAAGCCTTATATAAGGCAAAACAAGGTGGCAGAAATAGAGTGGGGGTATAATTTTAAAATTTTTTTCCACAGGGACAATATATGTCCCTGTTATTTTTTTATATTGTTAGTCTATAAATGTTAGAGGTGTGTTATGCGTTTTGTGTGTTTTATGGAAGTTGAAAATGATACTGTGTTGTTGCCGCCGTGGTACCGCCTTGGATTTGCCTCGCTTTTGAAAGAGGCTTTAAAGCAGGGCAATCACACTCTTTTTAATTACTACTATGGCAATTCAAAGAAAAATATTCCCAAACCCTTTACTTTTGCTGTTAAGCTTGATGTTGATCGTGTAGAAAAAGGCGCCATCAATATGTTGAAGTTGCGCAATAACATTGCACAGCTGTATGTTTCAAGCAATAACTATGAATTCATCATAGCAATGTATAATGGCTTGCGCCACATTAAAAGCTATCCAATTTACGACAATATTGCAAATATTATTAATTTCAACCTGCTTCCACAAAGAAAATTTACAAGTTCACAAGCAGTATATACAATTTTTTCGCCAGTTGTTGTACGCAGGGTTGATGAAAACAAAAGAGGTGTGGGGTATGCCAGTGTCAATGACAGTGATTATGTGCAAATGCTTTTATACAGTATTAAAAGCCAGTGTAAATTTTTGGGCGATAGTTACTGTGTAGATATCAATAGCATAAAAATTAACACAAACGCAGCATTCCCTGTTAAAATTCCACACTACAATAAAGAAAATCCACACAAGCCTGAAGTAATTGTTGCTGCCGATGGTAGTTTGGAAATTGAGGCGCCACAAGAAGTGCTTGAACTCATCTATGATTTGGGACTGGGTGCACGCCGAAGCCAGGGATTTGGTATGCTGGAGGTGGTGGGATGAGTGAAAGTGATATTATATCCATCAAACTGGCTTTATAATGCGGGGGTGGTTAAAGAATGAAAGAAGTTTTACAAAAAGTTGCAAGTTTTATAAAAGAACACTTTCATGCTCAAAAGGTTATTCTCTTTGGCTCGTATGCTTCTGGAAATCCAACAGAGGACAGCGATATAGATTTGTTTGTTATTATGAATACCACTATGCGATTTCCAAAACAAGCAGCCGCTATTAGAATTGAAATAGATAAACACTTTGCTATTACCAAACCAATGGATATCATTGTGCGAACTCCAGAATTTGTCAATAACCGATATAAGGAAGGTGACTTTTATATTAAAGATATTCTGGAAAAAGGTATGGAATTATGAAAAATATTACCCGTGAGTGGATCAATAAAGCCAATAAAGATTTGTTAGTTGCGCAAAGAGAAATGCAAGAAAAAGATCCGGTTTATGATGCGGTTTGTTTCCATTCACAACAAGCGGTTGAAAAGTATCTCAAAGCAATTTTGCAAGAAAATGGTGTTTATTTTTCAAAAACTCATGATTTAAAGATTCTATATGATCAATGCAAAACTTTTGTCCCTGAAATTGAAGATTTGAAAGAGAAAATTATAGAGCTATCAAGTTATGCTGTGGAGATACGATATCCTGGTATTGAAGCAACAGATGAAGAAGCACAGGATTCTTTGCAAGTGGTTTTGAAAGTTAAAGAAATTGTAAGCAAATATTTTAAAATGGAGAATTGACATGGCTGATATTATATTATATCCATCAAATTGGTTATATAATGCGGGGGTGGTGGGATTTTTAAACTGTTTAGAAAGAAATGATTATTTAATAGAATACAAT
>Ga0101944_10004121_pt1 | contig 18629 bp, 14 predicted proteins | sample DewCreD2012metaG_FD_75245 | JGI IMG/M metagenome (GOLD analysis project Ga0101944, IMG submission 75245) | Hot spring sediment bacterial and archeal communities from British Columbia, Canada, to study Microbial Dark Matter (Phase II) - Dewar... ... | reverse complement strand
ATGTCCTTAAGTCCCACGACCTGCCCGGTTCCAGTGTTCCAGGCCTTTGTAATATTTGTAAGCTGCAGCATATTTACTCCTTGCATGTAAGTTGTACCGGCATTCTGCGGCCGGAACGCTTATTTGGATCCTTCCTCCACCGGGAAAGAATCCAGGTGGATGAAATCCCGATAATCCGAAATAATCACCCGGTCCCCCTCATTCAGGCCTGAAACAACCTGAATATAGGAACCATCGGCTACACCAAACTTAACAGTCACTTTTTTTGCCACCCCGTTGGAGACCACATAGACCGTGCTATAGTTTCCACTAGAAAGATAGGGCCCCCGGGGCAGAACCAGGGCATCGGGAATTGTACCAGCGACGATTTCGCCGGAAACTGAAGCCCCAATGGTGGGCCTTTCCGGCTTTGTTTTAAACAGGGCGGTTACCCGCACCACCGAACCGGAGGAACTGGAAGAACTGGTAGCCGAAGGTGCAATGGTTTCTACCGTTGCGGGGTATGCAGTTTCACCGACGTAGACCGTCACCGGCAAACCCTTCGTTATGGAGCCGATACGGGTCTCTGGCACATCCAGCGCGGCACGGCTGTCGGCAGGATTGGCCACCACCGCCAGTTCCTTGTAATTACTCACGGTGCCACCGACTGCAACCGAGAGACTGTAGACCGTGCCGCCACGGCTCGTGCACACCCTGTAGGCCGCGATCTTGGCCTTAAGGTCAGCGATGTCCTTTTCCAGAATACTGCGATCGGCCAGGGAATTTTTCATTTCAAGCTGATAGCTTGCTTCAGCCTGATCCTGACTTATCTGGGCCTTATCCAGTGCATCCTGGGCATTCAAGAGTTTTTGCTGAGCGCTCAGCAAGTCCTGATCTGAAGCAAGGTTTTTATCCTTCAGGGCCTTAACCTTATCAAGCTCCCGCTGAGCATCCTCCAGGGACCGCTTCGCCGCGGCTATTTCTATACTACGCTGTTTGCGGCTAAACTCCTGTGTCACCGTAGCCTGTTCAATCTGACGGTTCAGTTTTTCCAAAGACAACAGCTTGCTCTCCAGTTGGGACTCCAGGTCAGAAGTTCCAATCTGAAGCAGAGCCTGGCCGGCTCTCACCTGATCCCCTTCCTGCACATAGACCTGATCAACAATGCCATCCCCCGGAGAACTTATAATTTCTTTTTTTGTAAGTTCCAAAACACCCGAGACAGAGACAATGTCCCGAATGGTTTTCTTTGCTACCACCGCAATGGAGGGAGCTCTTACCACCGTGCCCCCGTTCTGCGGCTTGGCAGAAATCAGACTGCTGATACCCAGACCAGCAATACCCAGAATCAGGATCGCCCCCAAAATAATGATCCATGTAACCGGCTTTTTCCGGCCCTGCCCGGGATACTGCCCAGAACCATCCTGAAATATAGGACTCGTATTCGGCATACCATTTTTCTCCTTACTGTAATAAAGGTACTGTATTTGCATTGGCTCATGGTTAAGAGTATGTAAAACCGTATGTTAAAATTGTAAAAAGATTGAACTATAATTCATCAACCTATGACAGAAGCTCCCGCCCTTTGTTACAATAGAAGTATGAGGTTTTTAAAACGGTACTGGTCCCTGCTCATCACCGGTTCTCTCATACCCCTGCTCATTTTTATGGCCCTTAACCAGCTCCAATGGGTGCAGGACCTGGGCATCCGTGAACGATACCGGCTCATACAGGCCCTCCATTCAACGGCCAACCAGCTTGGCAATGCTATTCAGAACGAGATTGGCATAATTCCCATCCTCTTTGACCTGGATAGCGATGAGCTATCCCAAAGCCTTGCCAAGGGGCACTACGATGAATTTGCAAAACGGTGGACAGCCTGGGAAACCTATGCCCAAAGCCCGGATATCATTTCGGAACTTTATATTATTCATATTGATGAACGGATGCCTCGTAAAGGTTCACCGGTATGGCAGTGGAAGGACAACGGTTTTGTTCGGGTAAGCCTTAACCCGGAAGATCCCGCTCTTTTTATGTTCCCCCTCAGGCCCGGCGATTCAGGCGAGCGGTTTAATATGCTTGTCAGAATTAATAATGACCTATTAGGCCAAAAACTGATCCCCCTTTTGGCAGAACAATATCTGTTTGGGAAAAATGATTATTACTTTAGAATCCTAGACACGGTTCAACAAAAAGTAGTCTATGTTTCTGCCAATCCAGTTTCCGAAGATTTGTTTGCCGCCCCGGATATACGGTATCCGCTTTTAAAACCGGATTACCTCTTTTTCTTTAACCGTTTGCCTGAAATGAGAGATCCCGGCTTTGCATCTGTTCCTGCCATGACGATCCTGCAATTACGGCGGCAGAGTGCGACCGATCAGGAAAATCCGGACCGGGCAGCGGAAGTCTTTTTTAGCCGACGACCGCCGGAACAACGGGACAGGACCGAAGGTGCCCGTTGGGTTTTGGAAGCGGTACACAAGTCAGGGTCCCTCAAGGCGGTGGTAAACACCCTGGTAATCCGGAACACCATCATCAGCCTGGGAACCCTTATTCTATTAGCCCTCGCATTAGTAGCCCTCACCATAGCGGTGCGGCGGAATCAGGAACTGGCGGAACGACAGCAGGATTTTATAGCCACGGTGACCCACGAACTTAAAACACCGGTGGCGGTGATTAGCTCTGGGGCAGACAACCTTGCATCGGGGATTATCACCGAACCGGACCGGGCAAGACAATACGGCACCATGATCCTGGAAGAAAGCAATAAACTAGCCACCATGGTGGATCGGCTTTTACTCTATTCCCGGCTTTCCAGCCACCGCCCCCTGGAATTTACCAGGCTGAACTTGCAGGAACTGATTCATTCTGTGTTAGATCAGTATAAAAAGCAACTTGCAGAGGCTGATTTCAGAGTAGAATGTCTAGCACCAAATCCGGTCTTTGTTAATGGGGATATGCAAACCCTGAGCCTTGCCCTGGGAAACCTGGTAAGCAATGCCATAAAACATGCCCGTGAAGGGTCGTTCCTCGGCATTGACCTCAGGGTAGACCATAACAAGTGGGCTATTATTTCGGTCCGGGACCATGGGCCCGGCATTACTCGTCAGGAACGGAAACATATCTTCGACGCCTTTTATCGGGGGTCCCTGGCAAAGGCTAAACAGATTCCGGGAAGCGGACTCGGACTCAATGTGGTCCGCCGAATTATCGAAACCCATGGGGGCAGCGTAACCTGTGAAGCCATGGGTGAACTGGGAACCCAGTTCAGCATCAAACTGCCCCTTATAAGAGAGCCGAACCATGAACAAAGCTAAGCACTTACTCCTTGTAGAAGATGAGCCTGGGCTTATTCTGACCATCTCGGACCGGCTTGCCGCAGAAGGCTATCATCTTGACACCGCAAAGGATGGAAAGACCGGTTTTGATATGGCAAAAAACCATTCCTATGACCTTATTCTGTTAGATGTGATGCTTCCTGAAAAAAGCGGTTATGATATTTGCCGGGACCTTCGGGCCTCAGGAATGAGCACACCCATATTGATGCTCACCGCCCGCAGTCAGATCATCGACCGGGTACTGGGTCTGAAACTAGGGGCCGATGATTACCTTTGCAAACCCTTTGATATGAACGAACTTCTTGCCAGGATCGAAGCCCTGCTGCGCCGAATTCCAAGCGCAGAGCCCTCTCTTCCACAAGGTTCAAGTTCACCATCTGGGTCTAATCCTGTACCTGGAACCAGTACCGAAACCCGGCGCGGCGTAGAAACCTATACCCATTTTACGGTCGATTTTCAAAAGGGCACCGTAGAAAGCCGTGGAGTGGTACAGAACCTTTCTTCCCAGGAATATAAATTACTGGCCTACCTTACCAGGCATCCCGGCGAAATTATTACCCGGGACACTCTGCTCGATGCGGTCTGGGGTTATGGGAATGAAACAACAACCCGCACCGTCGATGTCCATATTGCCTGGCTTCGTAAAAAGATCGGCGATTCTGAACCCGCCCCCTACCATATCCAAACCATCCGGGGACTTGGGTATCGGTTTATCCCGTAAGTACTAATATTAAATACTAGAATTGAACAGAATAAAACATTCCCTCATTACTATCCCAGAAGGTTTGCCCTCCAGTCTGATAAAAAAGGGCAAACTGAAGCACGGCCCCAACAGGGATATCCGACTTAGACAGAATAAGAAATTCATCAACCTGAGGATTCACCTGCCGGCTCCATTGGCCATATACATCGGTAAAATGGTTAAATCTGTCTATGCTATAACGGATTCCAACTTTTTTTTCATAGGCGATATTTTCCACTCCCGCCAGAACCTTAAGCTGGCCAGCAATAGTATGAGCCCCGCCTTCGCGACTGTAGCAAAGTTTTTCCGCTGATATGAGCCAGACCTGTTTCATCGGGAACCTCCTTTGTAAATTACAAACGCTTCTAAAAACTCAGTTAGATTTCTAAAGGCGCCTGAGCAAAGCATTGCAAGTAAAACGGTCAACTAAAAATTCATATATAATAATATCACATTAAATTATTATATGTATTATATATGTTTATTACAAATAAACACTACTTAAAACGGTTTAGATTTTTCTTGACAGCTCATAAAAACGGGTTTATTCTTTTTCTATACGATATAGAATATCTACATATACTTTAATTACTCCATTATATCTATATTCGTATACGGCTATACCCTAAGCTACACCTATGGTTAAGCCGATGAGGGTACCATCTTTTTATCCGTTATGAGGAGGGATCAATGAAAAGGAGTGTGAGAAAAAGCGGACTATTGGCCTTGGCTGCCGGTATTTCACTGTTATTCTGGAGCTGCAATACACAGCTTGTAGGAACAGATACCACAGCATTAAATTCTACATCCGATTCGGGAACTGCCAAGTCCATTACAGGGAAATCGGGTGTTATGATGCAGGGTTTTTATTGGGATGTTCCTGCAGGGGGCACCTGGTATGATACCATGAAGAGCAAGGCTGCAGAACTGGCTAATATGGCTGGCGGCTATGGTATTGATGCAATTTGGTTCCCGCCAGCTTCTAAGGCTGATAATGGGGCCTATTCCATGGGTTATGATCCCTTCGATTATTATGACCTTGGTCAGTATAACCAAAAAGGGTCTACTGAAACCCGTTTTGGTTCTCAGGCTGAATTAAAGAGTGCAATTGCCACTTTTAAAAGCTACGGCATTGCCAGCATGGCCGATATAGTTTTGAACCACCGGTCCGGTGGCAACAGTGAATACAACCCCAAAACCGGTACCAATACATGGACCGATTTTTCTGCGGTTGCTTCCGGGAAGAATAAATGGCATTGGGATTCTTTCCATCCAAATAACTATTGCGCAGGTGATCCTGGAGCTTTTGCCGGGTTCCCCGATGTATGTTTTGCTTCCGGTTCTGCCTACAACGATCAGAAAGCATGGATGAACTGGCTGATGAGCACTACCAATGCGGGCTTTACCCAGTGGCGCTTTGATTATGTAAAAGGTCTTGAACCTTGGGTAATTAAGGATATGAAGGCTGCTACAGGCGGGGCATTCTCGGTTGGTGAATATTGGGATGCAAATACTTCAACACTGGATTGGTGGACCAATGCTGCCAACGCATCCGCCTTTGACTTCGCGTTGTATTACACCATGAAGGATATCTGCAATAACACAAGCGGCGGCGGCTACCTGCCAAATCTGGTGGATTACAGCAAATCCTTTGCTGCAAAAAATCCCATGCGGGCGGTTACTTTTGTAGGCAATCATGATACGGATGAAATATACACTGATAAGATGATGGCCTATGCATTCATTCTAACTTACCAGGGTTATCCGAGCATTTGGTGGAAAGACTACTATAACTACGGTTTAAGCAATCTGGGCGGCCAGTGGGGCAATGGCATTAAACAGCTCGTTTGGGTACGGGGAAAATTGGCTGGCGGAGCGCCCAGCATTCAAAACCTGAAGACCAACGATGGGGACATGCTTATTTATGGAAGTTACGGGACATCCTCCACTTCACCGGGCTACATTGTTATCATTAACGATAATCCGGCCAGTTGGAAGGGTTCCTGGGTACAGACCGGCAATGGGTACCTTAAGAATAAAAACCTTAAGGTATATGCCTGGTACTCTTCGGTCAGCGGCCAAAACTATCAACCCCAGACAAAATATTGCGACAGCAATGGCTGGGTAGAAGTTTGGGCTCCGCCCCGGGGCTATGCAGTTTATTCTGTAGACGGTCTATAATCCAAAGATTAGGCTAAGGATTGTAAAAATTACTTGTGGGCTGTCCTATTACGAGGGACAGCCCGTTCTTTATGAGAAAGCAACATTCTAAAATGTATGTTTTTAGAGTCAATCGGATAAATTACGGAATTTAGAATGAAAAAGCATCAATTTTTTCCATTTTACAGTAGTTTAATACTCCTAATTTTAATCGTTTTTTCCTGTTCTCAGCGGACAACAGCTTCACCGGAGAACGGATTGGATAAAACAGCCCTTATTTTTACTTTGGACCCTTATTCTAATAATGGAATACATATTACGGGCACATTAGGCATTGTACCGCAAACCAGTGAAGGGACTTTGGTGCTTGCAATTAAAAATGGATCGAACAGTTCTATTTCTATAAAGACCAGTCTACTAATTTTAAAAAGTGACAGCGGTTATGAAAACTTGCCCTATAAAAGCTCCGTATCTGAATTAACCTTAAAAAAAGGTGCATCAAAAACCATAACATTGAATTATGCCATTATAAACAACCCTTTTTTGTATCAGCGCTTCGGATTGGCAGGAGATATTAGAAACAAATACTGGATTACCGATGATTTTATTACTATAAATAATACAAGACCATTCGATTCCAAAACAATTCTATGCATTATTTCTGATGATGTCTATCAGAGCTATTTAAAAGAATTCGGCATAGAAAAAGATATTACAACCTATGAAACAGGGATAAACAACGGGGCCTTTTTACAACAACAAGGTCAGTATCTTAAGCAACACAAACTTTTAATGACAGAACATCATGACGACGAAAACACTCAAAATGAAAAAACTAAGGAACCTGCTGTACTGCTTTCAGGTGATGAGATTGTCCTAAATCAATTAATATGTAAATTTTCTCCCTACAAAATAAAAGATACCTATTATCTTTCTATTAAAATAATTAACAGATATCCAGATCCGATTCAAATTGATAGTTCCAAATTTACAATTCTTGTTGGAACTTCTGCCTCCAATAATGAAAATAAAACAGAAGTATGGGTGAGCCAAGCGCTTGATTTTACCAAAATAAAACAGAACTATTCACCGCTTAATGAAAGAACAGGTAAAGAGGTCCTTGTTCTGCAACAGAATGACCGAGTTAACATGACTTTTTCATTCAGAAAGACAAACCCAACAAACATAAAGGATACTGTAATCTATATAATTGCCGATGGAGTTACCATGTATAAGCAAGAGATTCCGTTAATTGGGATTCCCTTGCTTTATAAGACCGGTGCTAACTAAATAACCTGAGCCTATTTTATTTATACCTTAAATCGACCGATGAAATTGTCCATGGATGCAATAATCGAGGTGGTTTTATCCGAAGACTCAAGCACGACCTGAGTAGTACCTTCGATCTCAGCCACTTCCAGGACCACCGTATCCATCATGCCTTTTATATCCGAAGCACTTTGATGAATATTTCCAATTTCATCACGAATAATCATTATACTCGATGTCATTTCTCCGGAAGCAGCCTTTACCTGGCTCGTAATATCATTCATAGTTTTAAGAGCCTCGAGAATCTGGCTGGAACCTGCTTTCTGTTCCTCCATTGCACCTTTTATCTGATAAACCAAGGAACCGGTGGTCTCTATATGTTTTATAAGGCTTCCAAAGGTTTGTACCGATCTTTGAGATGAAGAAACAACACCATCAATTTCGGCTCGCATAGAAGCTAAATTTGCACCAATTGTTTTAGATTGTTCACTGGCAGTCTCCGCAAGGCGGCGTATTTCATCGGCTACTACGGAGAAACCTTTACCAAGATCCCCTGCATGGGCTGCTTCTATGGCGGCATTCATCGCAAGAAGATTAGTCTGGCTTGCTATTGCCGCGATGGCTTCGTTCGCTTCTTCTAGAGCTCGGGACTGCTCCGCCACCAGAGTAATCCGATCCACCACCTCCTGCTGGGCTTCAGAACCCAGGTCAGAAGCCTTATTTATTTCTTCGAATTGAGAGGCCATAAGCTCGATAGATGCAGTAACAGAACCGATGTTGCCTACCATCTGTTCAACCGCAGAAGAAGCCTGTTCTATGCTATCCACCTGGGTCCGTATCATGGTATTCAGGCTTTCAATCGATTGGGCAATCTCAGTAGCTGCAATGGCAGCCTGGTCGGTACTTTGGGCCTGTGTCTCTGATTTCGACTTGACATTTGAAACCGTACTGTTAACCCTATCTACTATGTGTTTTGCTTCCAGGCTTTCCTGTTCAAGATTTTTCCCAACCAGGGATAATTCTTGCTGTGCTTCTTTGAGAGCAATGACCAGGGAATGTAACTTTTCTATAAAGTTGTTAAAGTTGTTCACTAAATCTGAAACTTCATCATGGCCTGTCACAGTAAGCCTTTTGGTTAAATCCGCATCTCCCTCAGATAAAGATTGGAAAGCTCCAACAGCATGATTTAATTGTTTCGTAATAGACTTTGCAATAAGCAGAGAAACCAAAACAGTAAAGACTATCGCCACTCCTGAAAGGATTATTATAAAAATTAAAAGTTCCTGAATAGGCTTATGTATTTCTGCGGTAGGAACCGAAATTACCAATTTCCAGCCTGATTCCTCATCAACCTGGGAAAAGAAACTGATATATTCCTTGTTCCACATATCCTTGTAAATACCATAGCCGGTGGTCTGGCTCAACAAGGTGGAGCTAAAACTGCTTAAGCCTGAAAAACCCCGGCTGTCTGCATCCTGAATTTGCATATCCATCACTAGGCTTTCTTCTGGATACGCAAGAACAAGCCCCTCCTTATCTAAAAGCCAGCCGAAGCCGCTTTTATTCACCTTAATTTTTTCAGTTATTGAAGAAAGGGTAGAAAGTTTTATTTGAAACCCAACTATTCCGGTAAAATTACCCTGAGCATTTTTTATACCTTGAGCCACGACAACAATAGGTATACCCCAGTTTTGGGAAATCTCCGGTTTTCCAACAACAAAATCTGCACCATTACGTATCTGTTTGTAATAATCACTTTTATTAGCCGAATAGGTTGCCCGAAGATCCGTATAGGTATTACCATTAGGAGCTGTAAAAAATACCCCCAGAACTTCTTGAGAAACCGAGCGTCGTATTCTTTGCAGCAATTCAAGACTATTCGTTTCAGTTAGGTCATAACTCGAAGCGAGGATTTTGAGTTCCCAATGAAGCTGTTCCAACTGGCGGCGTAATACATCAGCCTTTGCCTGGGCCAGTTGCAGCATGTCATCCTGTGAAATACGTGTAATATCAGAACCAATTCGGAGACTAATGGCTAAGGTAATAGAACCCAAAATAAAAAAAGACAGTAGGCCAAAACTTAAAATCATTTTGAGCCGTATGGTACCTTTCATTTCATGCCTCCGAAAAAAGGGCTGTCTATCTTAAGACAGCCCTTTACATATATCCTACTACAAATAATATATTATGTCTATTTTTATATTTATCTCTATATTTATTATCTTTTACTAAACCTTCCGTTTCCGTGAAGTTACATCAAAAATAACCGCACCCACCAGAACAAGACCGCGGATGATGTATTGCAGGGAGATATCCGTACCCATAAGATTCATCCCGTTCATTAGGGACATATACACGAGAGCTCCCACGAGGGATCCCGTAATTGAGCCAATACCGCCGGCGGCAGACACACCGCCAATATAACAAGCGGCGATGGCGTCCAGCTCAAAGAGGGTTCCCGCCTGAGGGGTTGCCGATTTAAGTCGGGCGGTGAAAAGGATGCCTGCAAGAGCTGAAAGGAGGCCCATGGAAGCAAAAACAAAGAGGGTAATCTTCTTAACATTAATGCCAGAGAGTTCCGCCGCTTCGGGGTTACCGCCTACTGCAAAAATATGCCGGCCAAGCACGGTTTTCCGTGCCAGGAAGTCGTACACAAAGACCACGACCATCATAATCACAAAGGTCCAGGAAAGTCCGTTATAACCAGCGAGAATCCAGGTAATATAAGCAATAACCAAGGACAGCACGATTTGCTGAAGGATAAACAGAGGCAGCGAAAGGACTTCAAAATGATATTGCTGTTTCCGTTTCCGATCCATGATCTGGCTTACAACCATAAACAATATGGCTAAAAGGCCAATAAATACAGTAGTTTTATGAAGCCCGGGAAGGACATTATCTAAAGGGAAAAGTTCCGGAATATATCCATTACCCAGGGCGTTAAAGTCTTCATTGGGAACAATTATGGTACCAGTAGCGGCGGTAGTCAGCATGAGAGCGCCACGGTAGATTAGCCAGCCCGCCAGGGATGAAACGAAGGCAGGAATACCAAGCAAAGCAACAGGAGCTCCAGTAACAAAACCTGCGGCAGCGCCAAGGACCAAAACCAATAATATGGTTAACCACGCATTCAGATGGATTTGGGTCATTAAAACTGCAGCCACAGCTCCCAGGAACCCGGCGAGGAAGCCAACTGAAAGATCGATATGTCGGATAACAATAATCAGGGTCATACCTACCGCTAAAACTGCGATATAACCAGTCTGATTAAGTAAATTGGCAATATTACGGGACGAAATAAAGTTCCCGTTTGTAAAAATGCTAAAAATAATCATTATAGCTACGAGTGCTATATACATTGCATATTCCCGCAGATTTCTGCGGAGCATGGTTCTAATTTCTTTATATGCCATTTTTTTCCCCCTAATATTGAGTAGCAAGTTCCATTACCCGTTCCTGGGTAGCTTCGCTGATCGGCAGTTCGCCGGTAATTTGCCCATTTGCAACCACATAAAGTCGGTCACTCATACCAAGCACTTCCGGAAGCTCAGAGGATATCATGAGGATACTCATGCCCCTTGCAACCAGTTCATTCATCAGGGTGTAGATTTCGTATTTTGCACCCACATCGATACCCCGGGTAGGTTCATCCAGAATTAGCAGGTCAGGCTTTGCAAATAGCCATTTTGCGATAGAAACTTTTTGCTGGTTTCCGCCAGAAAGATTAACCACCAACTGCTGGATACTCGGTGTTTTTATGGTGATATCCTTTACATATTCAGAAGCAACCTGGATTTCTTTTTCATCAATTATTACACCCTGCTTCGTTGCAACCTCTTCCAGATTTGCCATGGTAATGTTGGTCCGTATCGGCTGTATCAGTACCAGGCCGTTCCGTTTACGATCCTCAGAAGCATAGGCCATACCCGCAGCGATAGCTTCAGATGGATGGGTAAAACGCTGCACTTTGCCTTTAAAGATTAGCTCTCCTGAAATTTCGTAGCCATCGGGATTTCCGAAAAGGCTCCGGGCCAATTCGGTGCGGCCAGAACCCATAAGGCCCGCAAGACCGACAATTTCTCCTCGGCGTATTTTTAAGTTTACATTTTTAAGGACGTTCCGTCCCAATTTTGGATCAAAGGCAGTCCAATCATTTACTTCGAGAACCACGTCGTCCCAGATGCGGGAATGCCGTTTCGGATAAATATTTTCTATAGAGCGGCCAACCATGTGCTTAATCAGCACCTGTTCATTAACCTTATCTTTTTCCCGATCTAAAGTACAGATGGTTTTTCCATCCCGCAGAACGGTGATAGTATCTGCAATGCTGAGAACTTCTTTTAATTTGTGGGAAATCATGATGCAGGTAACACCCTGACCCTTAAGCTCCCGTATAATATTCAAAAGGTTTTCGCAGTCATCTTCGTTAAGGGCTGCGGTAGGTTCGTCCAGAATGAGCAGTTTTACGTTTTTGCTCAGTGCTTTTGCAATCTCTACCAACTGCTGTTTTCCAATTCCCAGATCCTTTATCTTAGTAGTGGGGTTAACCTTTAGATGAACCCGTTCAAGGAGATGTTCCGTTTCCTTTATCATCTCATGGGTGTCTATTGTAAGACCCCGGCGAATTTCATGTCCTAAAAGTACATTTTCATAAACCATCATTTCAGGAACTAAGGCCAGTTCCTGATAAATAATACCTATTCCGGCGCTTTCACTGTCATGAATACCATTAAATTTAACTTCTTTACTATCGAAAAGAATCTTCCCTTCAAACTCATGGTGTGGATATACACCGCTTAATATTTTCATCAGGGTCGATTTGCCAGCCCCATTTTCACCAACCAGACAGTGAATCTCACCTTTTTTTACAGAAAAGGTGACGTCACTCAGAGCCCTGACCCCCGGAAAGGTTTTGGTGATATGCTGCATTTCCAGTATGGATTCGCTCATGTAATTACCTGCTTATAAAAAGTAAAAGACCAATAAAAGGGTTGTCCGGAAACCTGCGTTTCCGGACAACCTCATTCCCAGACTTTCGTGCAGCCTTAAGGGCTGCGTTTATTTAGTTATTTGTCAAGACCGGTGAACTTGTCAGCTGACCAGTAACCAGAATCGATAATTTCTTTCTTAACATTTTCCTTGGTTACCGTAACGATGGCGGTGGGCTTTGCAGGAACATCCTTTTTGCCATTGTTGTAGTAGGCAGTAACAGGAGGAGTCTGGCCCTTCATATAGGCTACAGCCGCATTAATTGCATCCTGAACCAGGGTGCGGACGTCCTTAAGAACGGTCATGGACTGTTTGCCATCGATGATGTACTGGATGGATGCAATTTCAGCATCCTGACCGGTGATGTAGTACTTGGTTACAGCCTTGTCAGCGGCGAAGGCATCGGCGATTGCACGGGCGGTACCATCATTGGGAGCGCAGATATACACAGTGCCCTTTGCTTCGGGACCAACAGCGGTCAGGTTAGCTTCGGCTTTGCTCTTAGCATCGTTGAAGTTCCAGTTGGTGGTAACCTGGCCGATAATCTGAGCCATTTCATCCCGGGTCAGCTTAGCCTTGTCTTTCAGAGCTACAGCTTTGTCGGAGTTGCGGACGATATAGGTACCATCGGCAATCTTGGGCTGGAGTTTGCTCCATGCACCTTCGAAGAAGAGGAAGGCGTTGTTATCAGAAGCAGCACCGGCATAGATATAAAGGTTATTATTCTTGGAACCAGCGGGAACCTTGGAGTTCAGATAGTCACCCCAAGCGGCACCAACCTGCACGCTGTCGAAGGTTACATAGTAGTCAACATTCGGAGTACCGGTGATGAGGCGGTCGTAGGAAATAACCTTTACACCAGCCTTGGCAGCGAGATCAGCAGCAGCGGCTGCAGCAGCACTGTCATGGGGGCAGATAACGAGAACCTTAATACCCTGGCTGATGAGGGCTTCTACGTTTGATTTTTCCTTGGCGGAATCGCCCTGGCTAAAGAGAACGTTTGCGCTGAAACCAGCAGCTTTCAGGGCATCCAGGAACCGGGTCTGGTCCTGAATCCAGCGGGGCTCATCCTTGGTCGGGAGAACAATACCAACCTGAGTTTTGCCAGCTTCACCCTGGCCGCTTGCGAATACGCCGCCGATAACGGCTACAGAGAGCAGTGCAACGAGTAAACCACGTACGATCTTCATTGCTTCCTCCTAAATGGGGACTTTTTGTCTGCAGTTGCTAGGAACTGCAGTGGCAGGCGGGCCTAAGCACCCCCTTGCCGAGTATCAGTGTCCCTCGTTTTTTACAATCCCGCATCAGGAAAGAATTTGCATTTTTCTGTTATTTTTTATAATTACAGTATTTTTTAGCAGAATAGCACTTTTTTAACGTTACATTTGATCAATAATGTCCTGATTAAGACAGGACTTTTAACGGTTTGGTACATTCCTGAATACATCTTCTCTGCTATGAAAGCCATCTTTTATAACCGTCGTTTCAAGACTATCCTTTGTTATCAGGATGGGTTCCAGCTTTACATAGGGTACATCGTATGCCCCATCGTTTATAGTAGATGCGGCGGGCAGTTTTTCTCCCTTGGCCAGCATAACCGCCAGGGCAGCAGCTTTTAGGGATAACTTTTCAATCGGTTTATAAATGGTTGCATATTGGCTCCCTTCGGCCACCCGCTGGCAGGCGGAAAGTTCCGCATCCTGGCCTAATACAAGGGTTTTACCCAGCATACGATTCTCTGAAAGCACCCCAATAACCGTCTCCGCCAGCATATCATTGCCGCAGAGAACCACATCGATATTCTTTTCCTCTCCAAGGAGGGCTTCAAACCGGGATTTTACCTCATCGCTGATCCAGTCCGAGGGCCATATTTCCTTAACCAGATTGATGTTCCCTGAAGCGACCTGGGGATCCAGCACTTGATGATAGCCCCGATTAATCATATAGGCGTTATTGTCGGTGATTGCTCCGTTAATGATGACATAGTTACCCTGTGGTTTCGCTGAAAGGGCAGCACTGGCCATTAAGGAGCCTACCCGTTCGTTATCAAAGGAAATATACAGATCGACATTGGCCCTATTCACGAGACGGTCATAACTGATGACAGGTATATGCTTTCGGGATACCATGCGGCACACCTCAGTCAGTTTATCCGCATGATTGGGAATCACCACCAATACATCGATGCCTGAATCGAGGAGGCTTTTAATTTGGGCAATCTGGGTATCCGCATCCTGGTTTGCCACCCGAAGTTTAACCGTTGCATCCAGATCGGTAGCGGCCCGGGTAAAGCTATCCACATCCCGGCGCCACCGTTCAACTACAAGGGAATCCAAAGAAAGGCCAATTACCGGTTTATAGCTGGCAGATTTTTTTGTATTTTGAGTACACGAAACAAAGAACGCCGCACATATTACAGAGAAACCTAGACATACCATGAATCTTTTCATAGGGTTTCTGCTCCTTCGGGATTCTTTTTCAGAAAATCCATATATTCAGTTGGGGTCATACCAATCCAGTTTTTAAAAAGCCGGGCAAAATAATTTGGATCCTGGTACCCGCAGGCAATGCTTACTTCCTTTACCGAAACAGAACCCTGCCGTAACAGTTCCTTGGCCCGTTTTAAACGATATTCAATCAGGGTACGGGCAAAGCCGGTTCCCAGTTCCTCTGAAAACAGCCGGGACAAGCTTGCAGGAGCAATGCCTAAAATATCCGCTACCTGCTCCAAACTGATGGGTTCTGCGAAGTGATTTTCCATATATTGCAAGGCCCGTTTCAAAGTGGCGGAAAGATTTCTCTTTTCTCTGGCCTTTTCAAGAATTACTTTCAGGGTTTCTTGCGCCTTTTCTATAAAAGGTGAAAGAAGCCCCCCATTCCACAGGCTCATTAAGTCTTCATATTGTAATAGCTCTTGGATTTCTTGTTCTGAAATGGATGCCTTTTCTGCAACCTCTACCACGATGAGCGTTATGATACTGAGAAACCTATACAGACTTTGGGTATCACTGATACCTCTTGCCAGAATCCGGCCGAGAATTTCTTCGTAGAGCCGCTGTACCTGGCCAAAGTTGGAATCCATAACTGCAATGACAAGTTCCCTGTCCAGGCTGAGCGGCCAGGGGAGGATATCTTCCCCTTCTTTCAGGCGTGCCTGGTTTAAGTACCGGGCAAAAGCAGACTTCCAGGAAACAGAGAGGTCTTCTATTGGTTGGATCTCACCAGGATACAGGGTGAGCCTGCCCAGACTCATTTCTGAGGGAAAGGCTGCTGCAAAGCGGTTTACCCAATCCAGCAAGAGCTCCCCTTGTTTTTGCTTTAGGGGCAAAAGAATGGGGACATACTGACGTTCTTCCAATGAACCGACTATGGCTTCGGTTTTATACTGGATATGTTCGGCAATTCGTTTATAGAGGCTCGGGACCGGTTCTTCGCTCGATGACCTAATAAAGACTATAATAATGGCACCCCATTCGGTTTGCAGGTGCAAAGCCTTTCGTAAATTAAATAATTCCCTGCTATAATCGATGCTGTTTTTGATGCGATAAAAAAATGCATCCTTTAATAGGGGAGCAAGTTGATGATCCTGCTCGGTTAATTCGAGCCTGAGTTTTTCCAGTTCCCTACCCTGCTCCAGGTATTGGGTAGCGGCGTGAAGGGCTGTTTCGAGCCTCTCCCGGGATACTGGTTTTAAGATATAGTCACACACCCCGAGGCTCAGCGCTTCCCGGGCAATATCAAAACGTTCGTAGGCGGTTATCAGAATAAAAGCTTTGGGGCTTCCCATGCCGGCAATGGTTTTAATTGCTTCCAATCCGGAAATACCCGGCATCTGTACATCCATGAGCACAATATCCGGCAACAAATCCCGCGCTTTTTCTATGGCTTCCCGCCCTGAAGAAGCACTGCCCACAATGGTATATTCTTCAGAAAAATAGCGCTTAATCAGCAAACTGAGTCCTGTTACGATGGGCTGTTCATCATCTACAATAAGGATTCGTTTCATCCATGGAGCTCCATAGGAATGTACATAATAACCTTGCTTCCCTTGCCTTCGGTGCTTTCTATTGCAACATGGCCCCGACCGGTGGTAGACAGGGTCACTCGACGAATTACATTAAAAAGACCGATACCGCTATGTTCGGTAGTATCATCCAGCTTAGCGGCCTTCATGGCCTCTTCTATATCTTCTTTTTTCATCCCCTTGCCGGTATCCGCTACGGCAAGCAGTATTTGCCTGTTGGCTTCATCCAGGGTGACAGAAACGGTGACCCTGCCGCCCTGTTCCAGGTCATGAAGGCCGTGGGTAATGGCATTTTCTATGAGGGGCTGTAAGATAAGCGCAGGGGTCTCATAGACCAGCGCCCGTTCATCAACCTGAATATCAAATTGGTAGCGCTCGGCAAAGCGGAGCTTCAGGAGCCAGATGTATTTATTGGCGCAGTCTAGTTCTTCCGAAATAGGAACAAAGCGGTTTGTGGGCTTAAGGACATAGCGGATAAATTGGGCTAATTTTTCCAGGAACTCGGCGGTAGTCTCATCCTGTTCAGCCAGGGCCAATTGCCAGCCCGCTGAGAGGGTATTATACAGGAAATGGGGATTTATCTGGGTTTGCAGGGCCAGTAGTTCCGCATCCTTTAACTTATGCTGATAGTCGAGCATTTGCATTTTCTGTTCCAAGAGCAGTTTTTCCAGTTCTGCCTTTTTGTTCAGTTCTTCAAAGGCATTTTGAATACTTTTCTGCATTCGCTTAAAGGCATGATTAAGGGTACCTATTTCGTCATCCTCTTCATAGGGTGGCAGGTTATGGGAATAGTCCCCCCGCTCTACGGCTTTCACGGTCTCGGAAAGATGTTCCAGAGGTTCTGTAAGAATGCTGGAATAACGCATCATAAAGATGGAGCTCACCAGGAATGCAAGCATGATGAGGAGCAGATTCAGAAAAAGTACGATGCTGATGTTAGTACGATAGCCCATGAAAGAAGTGAGGGCTTCATCCAGATAGATGGTATTCATCTTTTCCAGCAGGAACTTTATAAGTCCTTCAATTTTTTTTGCTTCATCATATTGACTGACATAGGTACTGACATTCCGGCCCCGTTTCGCCTGGACTGCATTGTCCGTAGATGCCAGGTAGTTTTCGATGAGGATGGCCAGATTCCGCTCGAGCAGCAGAAGCTGGTCGTCCTTGATCTCCCGGTTAAGTTTACCCGCTAAAACCTGCAGGTCAGAGGCATATCTGATATAGTCCTTCAGGGACTCGGAGTTTTTAGCCCGGAGATAGGCCGTTAAATTGTTCTGGGTTTCATCCAGATTTTTCTGTATATCCTTAAGAACCAGATTATTCTGCAGAAGCAGGTCAAAACTTTTAGAGAGTTCTATAGATGCAATCGCAGTGTATATCATTACTATAGAAAGAATAAACAGTATTACCATAGAATTCAGCACAATACGGTTCCGCAGTCTGTGTTTCATCATTTGGTTGCCTTCCCGTACTTGGTATAGGTGGATACCTTGCTGATCGGTGCAAACCTGGAGGTAATACCTTTCTGTGAAAGGGAGAGTATCGCCGTTTCTCCCATTTTTATTGCATCCCGTACAATGGTTGCCTGGACAACCCCTTTTTCCAGAAGTCTTGCGACGTCCAGGTCTTCATCGGCGCCGATGATCACAATTTTTCTGGCCATGAAAAAACTCCTTATTATCCCGGAAAATCTGTATTTCTTTTAGATTAGAGCATGAATGAACGCAAAACGATCGGAAAAGGTATTTTTGCTACCGGCCCATCCGTCTCTTTTTGAGCATTGGCAGGAAGGCCTTAAAAATTATAAGATCTGAAATTCCTCGGAAGCCTTGGTCAGAGGCTTCAGCCCCGTTTCGGTCATTTGGTAGGTGTTTTCGATCCCCACCAACCCGAATTCGGGAAGGATCATCTTGGGTTCCAAGGCTAAGACCATACCCGGTTCCATGGGCCAATCGAATTTCGGACCCACCACCGGAAGTTCGTCCAGTTCCAGTCCCAAGCCGTGTCCGATGTAACGGACTTGAAAAGGTTCCCGACCCATGAAATAGGACTGATAACCCTGTCGCAGGGCTTCTTCCTGGGCCCAGAAATATAATTGACTGCAGGATATCCCGGGCTGGGCCCGAAG
>Ga0101944_10004120_pt1 | contig 18637 bp, 12 predicted proteins | sample DewCreD2012metaG_FD_75245 | JGI IMG/M metagenome (GOLD analysis project Ga0101944, IMG submission 75245) | Hot spring sediment bacterial and archeal communities from British Columbia, Canada, to study Microbial Dark Matter (Phase II) - Dewar... ... | reverse complement strand
GCGCCGCAATTTTTTTATAATCAGCATTCATTCCGCGAATCATTACTTCTTTTGTGATTCCCGGAAAAGTTGCAACACGAACTCCCTTAGCAGATGCAGCTCTTCTGGCGTTTGTGTGAGTCAGTGATTTTGCAGTTGGACAAAAAACCACATCAAACTTTTGCATTAATTCAGCTACTTCAGCCGGAGGTTCTTCGCCATTTATTTTACCTGATTTCATTTCAACAAGCAGAGAATAATATCTTAATCTGATTGCATTTTCATATAACGATAATCCAATTTCTCTTTTTATTTCATCTGTAATTACCAAAATTTTTTCATCTTTTTTGGCTCCCATACAATCTCGAATTGCAATCTGGGAAGCAGTGTCTAATTTTGTTATTCTTTTCATAGTAATCCTTGTTATAATGGAAATCCTACATTTAATTGAACAGTGGCATTTATTCCACCTGATTTAATGAATGGGTTATTCTTATCAGATGCAGCTAATAAATCTTTAAAGTCTGTTTTATCTTCTGATACCATTCTATCAATTTTAAAGAAACTATAACCAACAATACCTTCAATACTAATGTAGTTTTTCAAAATATCTAAAACGAAACCGGAACCAATTGAATAACCAAGTTCAGTTTTTTCATTATCGAACTTACTCACATTAGTTCCCATAAAATTATTCTTTGTTTCAGTCATTCTAACAGTATTTATTAAAACTGCTCCATCTAAAATTTTCCATAATAATCTGTTGTAAATTGGAATACCAATATCTAAACCAACTCCAAAGCTTTTAAACTTAAGTTCATAATTAAAATCTTCGAAACCGCCTCTTGAAAATTTTTGAGCATCATGAGATTCTTCCAATTGTTGATAATATCCTTTAGCAGTTACAAAAAATCCACTAAATTTAGCTCTGAAAAAATTTACCCCAAATCTATAACCATCAGCTTTACCAAAGTCATCTAATTGTTTTGTTTTAAAGGCGTTAAACTCATTTACATAGTCTTTTAGTAAGCCAGGTTGATAATACTGCGTGCTATAGCCGCCATAACCACCAACTAATCCAAGGCAACCAAATCCAAAAGATTGTGCAAATGGTTTAATAGAAAACAAAATCAGAAAAACTATAATCATTTTCATATAAATAACTTCTAATTATGAAATTAAATCTCTACCGATAAAATAATAAGTTTATTTTTTAATTATCACTTTTTCTTGCTTTAATTGTTTCTAACCCGTGAGCATTTGGACCTGTTTCATTTTTCCAAAGTAGAAAAGAAAACAACAGACCAAGTGAAGCTAATATTGTAAAAATCCACATACCGGGAGCATAACCTTGAGGATTATCTGGACCGGCTAAAAAGAAATCATTTGTTAAACCGATAACCCAAGGTATTGCTGCCATTCCTAATTGCTGACATAAAGTCATCAAAGAATATCCTGTTCCTAATCTGCTTTGCTCTACTATGTAAGCAACTGAAGGCCACATCACAGACGGAATCATTGAAAAAGAAATTCCTAATAGCAGCATAACTATCAATAAAGTTAATGGAATTTGTCCCGAACCAATAAGTGGAATAGAAACTAAAATCAAGGGACCTGGCGGTAAATAGGTTATAATTAAAAAAAGTGGAAACAGAATAAAAGTTCCTACAATCATAAATAATGATCTTTTACCAACTTTATCAACCCAAAGACCAAAAAGCGGAGTTGCAATCATAGCAGCTAACGGCAGTAAACTATTTAGAATTCCAGCCGCATCTCTTTCTAAATTATGTGCCTGTTGAAAATAATAAATTGCAAAAGCCCTGAATGGAAAAACAGTTGAATAAAATACCACGCACAATGCAACAATGTACCAATATGATTTACTAAAATTTAATAAACCCTTCAATTCAAATTTTTCAGCTTCTGACTTATCCAGACTAAACTTTTTTTCTGCAGAGCTTTCCATTGCCCAGTAAAGTACAGAAGCAGCAACTGTGATTCCTGCTATTAAAGATGCGAGCAATAATGGGTCTTGCCAATTTTCATAAAATGGTTTTGCCCATCCAGGTGATAAATCGGCTGACCACGAACCTAATCTCGCTATTGTCAGATTTAATCCGAATGCAAGACTTAACAATCTTCCTTTAAACCATTTAGCCAAAGCAGTAGTTACTGCAACAATTAAAGGTTCTGCTCCGATACCAAGCAAAAATCTTCCTGACAACATAATGTATAAATTTGGAGATGATGCAGTGATTATTGCAGCAACTAAACAAATCAAAGCAAACATAAGTATTGACTTTTTCGTACCGAATCTATCAATAATATATCCACCTATAAGTAAAACTATTATTGCTGCAATGCTGTAAACGGTGTATAATAAACCTAATTGTTGATCAGAATAGTTTAATTGTTTTGATAATAAATCAAATACTGGAGCAATGCTGTCGTAAACATAATAGTTTCCGAACATTGCTAAACTTACAAAAAGCAGAACCATCCATCTGTAAAAAGGAGTTGGCTCAGATTTTAGAGGAATTGTTTCTTGCATATATCTTTTCCCAATATTGAGAGAATATCAGCTTAAATTTTTGTTTTAATAAAGCAATAAAAATTATTCTTTAGAAATCCTTTAACTTTAAAAAGAATCCCACATCCAAAATAATTTTTAAGTTGAATGTGGGATTTTGAATTTAATAATAATTATTTCGCAGGAATATTTTTAAGAACATTCACAAGTTGATTCCAGAATTCAGGGACGGTATCAATCTTCAATCTTTCATCAGGTGAATGAACTCCAAACATAGTAGGACCAAAAGAAATCATATCCATATGTGGATATTTTTCTTTGATAATACCGCATTCAAGACCAGCGTGAATAGCTTTTACTTCTGGCTCTCTTCCATAGATTCTTTTGAAAACTGATTTGAAAACACCAAGAACCTCTGAATTTACATCCGGTTTCCATCCAGGATAACCATCACCATAAGATAATTCTGCTCCTGCTAATTCGAATACAGAAGTAATAATATTAGTGGCATCTTGAATTTCTGAAGCGACTGAACTTCTTTGGCTTGTAGTAACTTTAAATGTTTTTCCTTCTTGTTTTAATACTGCAAGATTATTTGAAGTTTCAACTAATTCTGGAATATCGGGAGACATTTTCAGGACACCGTGAGGAACAGCATATAAAGCACTTAATAATCTCACGGTTGTTTTTTGATCTACAACTTTATCCGGGCTCTTAATTTTAGAAACAGATACATTTAATCCAGGATCAACAGTAGCAAACTCATCTTTAACTATTTTATTAAAATTAGCAACAAATTTTTTGAACTTCTTTTCATCTTTTTTAGGAACTAAAACATCTGCAAATGCTTCACGCGGAATTGCATTGTGCTTATTACCACCTTCCATTTTTGCAAGAAGCAAATTGCCTTCTTTAAGATATGACCATAACAATCTTGATAAAATTTTCAAAGCATTTCCTAAACCAACGTGAATCTCTAACCCGGAGTGCCCACCTTTGAGACCTTCAACTTTTGCTTCATAAGCAACATAATTATTCGGAGTTTTTTCTTGTTTGAATTTAAAAGTAGCAACAGTGTTTTTTCCACCCGAACAACCAATATACAAAGACATTAACTCTTCCGAATCCATATTGATAAGGATATCACCTTTTAACCAATTCTTTTTAAGATTTGAGGCACCTGTTAAACCAGTCTCTTCATCAAGAGTAAACAGAGCTTCAATTGGTCCGTGTTGTAAATCAGTAGATTCCAAAACAGCCAGAGCAGCAGCAGCACCAATTCCATTATCAGCACCGAGAGTAGTACCTTTTGCTTTCACCCATTCACCATCAATGTATGGTTGAATTGGGTCATTATCGAAATCGTGTTCAACATCTCTGTTCTTTTCGCAAACCATATCAATGTGTGATTGAAGAGTTACAGTTTTTCTGTCTTCATAACCGGGAGTTGCAGGTTTTCTAATCAAAATATTTCCGAACTTATCCTTTTCCCAATTCAAATTGAGTCTTTCTGCAACTGACACAACATAAGCAGCAATCTTTTCTTCTTTTTTGGATGGTCGAGGATACTTACAAAATTCCTCAAAGTGATACCAAACTAATTTTGGTTCTAAATGACCTAAAATACTTCCCATAATTTCTCCTAAATATTTTTAATTTCTTTGAATGTAATAAAATCTTGTTGATATAATATAAAGATAAAATTTATTATTCTGTTTTCTGCATCTATAAGTTCATCTGAAAGTTGATTTTTTATTTCTTGAATAATTAAATCAACGTTTTTTCCACCATCAATTTTTTTCCATACTTCTGAGCCATATTTATCGAGTTTTACTTTCATAAACATATTTTTAACATATCTCGAAGCAAAATTTCTTAAAGTTTCATTCTTAATTTTTGGGATCAACACGCTAACAATACCTTCGTCATCAATTAACTCAGAATAGCATTTTATCGGATGAAGTTCTAAAGTGTTTGCTGACTTTAAGAATTTCCTTCGTTTCAAAAAAGAAAATAACACGTTAATCCTTTAATTCGAATAAATAAAAATAATCACCCTTTGCCTGAACAAAGGGTGATTCTTAAAATAATTACATTGATACTTGTGGTGGAGCAGGTTCATCTGGTTTGCCAGCATTATTGATAGGTATTTTTGTGAAATACCAACCAATGAAGATGAATACTAAAATACTGATGATAAATCCAGGTGAATCGAAGAATGCAAATAACTTAAAGTCATAAAAAGCAAATCCAGCAAACAGCAATCCAATTAAAGCTTCACCAGCTATCATACCAGCAGCTAATAGAATTCCAGTATTTTCAACTCTTGCTTTCTGAGCATCATTAAATGCACGTTTTTCAGCAATCTTATCAACTAAACCTTTTATCAAGCCACCGACAAAAATTGCGAAAGTTGTTCCTAATGGTAAATACATTCCAACGCTGACTAACATAGGGCTTTTAACATTCATCAGAATGAAACCGAAGCCCATCAACATTCCAACGATAATTAAAATCCATTGCATTTCACCGGCAACAATACCTTTAGATAAAATAGCCATTAAAGAGGCTTGAGGAGCAGGAATATTTTCACCACCGAAACCGGTTCCGCCCATTTTAATATCGCCTTCGTGAAGAACTAATAATGGAAGGAACATAACTAACGATGAAACAATTGCACCTATAATATTACCGGTTTGCATTTTCCACGGAGTACCGCCAAGAAGATGTCCTGCCTTTAAATCCTGGAACATTTCGCCGGCAACTGCTGCAGCAACGCAAATTACAGCAGCGACACCAATTACTGCAGCAACTCCTTCAGTACCTTTCATACCTAAAGCAACCATCAAAACTGCAGCAATAACTAAAGTAGAAATAGTTAAACCACTAACAGGATTATTGCTTGAACCGATAATACCAACAAGATAACCTGAAACTGCCGAGAAGAAAAATCCAGCAATAACTAAAACTACTGTTGCAACTAATGCTGCTAATACATTTTGTGCGAAGTAATTATAAATGAAAAATATTCCCACAGTAGTTGCTAAAATTATTAAAGCAACTGTTTTAATATTTATATCTTTTTCAATTCTATCAGTGGTTTGAACTCCACTGGCTGCTTTTTTAACATCTTTAACTGAACGTGAAATTCCTGCACCTAAACTCTTTCTCATTCTAAATAAAGTAAAACCTGCACCGACTAACATACCTCCAATAGCAATCGGACGGACAAAATCCTTCCAAACCTGAGTTAATGCATCTAACCAATTAAAATCAACGGGTAACTCAGCATTTTGGAATTTGAAATAAGCAATGACAGGAGTTAAAAGACCCCAAGCAATCAAACCACCACTGAAGTTCAATGCTGCTAATTTAGGTCCGATTATGTAACCAACGCCCATATAAGCAGGTTTAACATCAGGAGAGATAAATAATAGTTTACCTTGTCCAATAGCAAAAACATGTTTGAAGCTTGTAGCATATAATTTCAAAACACCAAGGGCTTTAATTAAAGCACCAATACCCATCGCAGTAAATAAAAATTTAGAGCTTGAACCACCTCTCTGCCCTGCTTTATGAATTTCAGCAGCAGCTACTGATTCCGGAAATGGAAGTTCAGCGTCTTCAACTAAAACCCGACGAAGCATTGCAACGAACATAATACCTAAAACTCCGCCTGAAACCATAATAGCTACAGAGATGAAATAATTCGTTGTTGTATAAAATGGAACCCATATTCCTGCGATATAAAAAGCAGGTAAAGTGAAAATTGCTCCTGCTGCAATGGATTCGCCTATTGAACCAACTGTTCTTGCGAAGTTTTCTTCGAGTATAGAACCCTTTAACAGTCTAAGTACTGCCATACCTATAACTGCTGCAGGATAAGTAGCTGCTATGGTCATACCGGCTTTCAGTCCTAAATAAGCGTTTGCAGCTCCTAAGACTACAGACATTACTAAACCTATTAGTAATGCCCTAATTGTGAATTCTGCCATATTTGTCTCGGATGAGACGAAAGGAACGAAACGTTTTTGTTCTGACATAATGATTCTCCTATAAGTGGAAGATATCTTAATTAATTATTAGAATTGCAAAAATTTTATGTGCAAATTTAATTACTAAAGGTGAATTTAAAAGAAATATTTTGAACTTTTCTACGTTTTATTTTCTAAAATTTTAACTTTCTAATTCCAATATGGCACAATGCAAAATCATATTTTATTGGATCAATTGAGTCAAATTTTTTAAGATTTTCTGTAATCTCTTCAGCCATTGACCAACTGACATTTTTCTTATTAGTTAATTTTAACTGCTTGCTGATTTTTGCAATATGAGTATCAACAGGAATGATTAATTTATTTTTTGGAATTTCTGACCACAACCCAAAATCTATTTTATCCTTTCTAACCATCCACCTCAGAAAAAGATTCATTCTCTTACAGGCACTTCCCTTTTCAGGAATTGGAAACATAAATTTTACTGCGTGATTTACATTTATGGATTTATTTTCATATACATTTAGTATTGCCTTAGAAAAAACTGAAAATGCCTGTTTAATATTTGGATGTCTTTCAGAATATCCTGATAAGAATAAATTCTTTATAGTTCTGTGTTTTCTTAAAACATATTGCAATACTATGAATAAGTTATGTATATCAGAGCTTCTGTAAAATCTATGATTAAAATTTATTCTAAACTTTTTATCATAATTGATTATAAAATCGTATGGCTTATTTTCAGCTAAACTAAGAAAATTTCCGAGACTTGAAAGTATTTGTTCTATTTTTCCATACGAAAATATGGAGGCAATAAAAGCCATAATTTCAATATCACTATAATCCGAGAATTTTTTCGGAAATAGAATTGGATCAGAATCAATAATAGACTTATTGAAAGATTTATAGTGAAATTCTAATTTCTCTCTAAGATTATTCAAATAAAATCAGTTCAGATTATCTTTTATATGTCATTTCCATATTTTTGAACTCAATATCATTATAATAACCGTACGTTTCCATTAGAATTTCATTTTCATTTAAGTAGTTGACAACTGATTTTACTTTTACATCTTTATTTTGCATTGGGTCAAACATCATTCCTTCATAAAAAACTGTTTTTCCATCATCATCGCTTTTTCCGTACATAATAGAAATACCGGTTCCAAAGTTATCCATCCAAATACTGATATACTGCTTTTTAAAGTTATCATAAGCATCCACTGCAATTCCTTCGAAAGGCATTCCCATATAGTTAGCATTGTAGGCTGTTTTAATATATCTGCCGCCTAATAACATTTTCATATTAGCTGTTCCTTCTGATATAATCGGTTCAGTATCAGGGGCTTGCCACATTTTTGAAACCACTTTCCAATCGCCTGCATATTTCGCAAAGTGATTATGAACTTTTCCGGGAGTTGAATATTCCATCCAAGTTTTCATCTGCTGATCAATATTCATTTGTTCATTTTGAGCATTCAAAAAATTTGTAAAAAGAATCACTGCAAAAATGAATGTTATGTAACGCATTGAACCTCCTATAATTTAATTGTTAGATTTTAGGTAACCTCTCTAAATAAGAGCTATTACTTAATACAGCAAAAGTTTCGACTTTTTTCAATTCATTTATATTAAAGCAATTCATATAACTCATAGAACTTCTTAAACCGTCAGAGATTGCGTTGATAACATTCTCAACTGTTCCCTTATAAGCAACCATAGTTTCTTCACCTTCGATAAATTCATTTCTCATTTTTACACCAAAAGAAGCAGAACCTCGATATTTTTTCCAAAGCTGACCTTTATATTTAATAATTTCACCAGGCGTTTCTTTAGTCCCCGAGAGCATTCTTCCTAACATTACAACATCTGCTCCAAGTGCGATTGCTTTAGCTACATCACCCGGACTTTTAATTCCACCATCAGCAATGATTTTAATTTTAAGTTTTTTCTGTTCTCTATTAAAAAACACATTCAATATAGAAGATACCTGCCCGATTCCAATTCCTGTTTGAATTGAAGTTGTGCAAACACTTCCACTTCCAATGCCAACTCTGACTGCATCCGCTCCGGCATTTTCTAAATCCTGTAAAGTATCACCGTGAGCAATATTTCCAATAATAATTTTTGTATCAAATTTCTTTTTTATTGATTCACATTTCTTAAGAACTTCTTTGTTATTCGCATTTGCAGTGTCAATGCAGATTATCATTTTCTTTTCCACAAGTTTTTCTACAACATTAAAACCTGTGTTTAATCCTATTGAAACTGCTTTTACATATTTATGATTTTTTTTATTAAGCACTATATCAAGTGATGAATCAAAACGATTTAAGATCCCCAAACAACCAAGTTTTGTCAGGGCTTCTGTCATTTCCAATCCTGTTACTGTGTCCATCGGACTTGAAAGAACTGGCACTTTTAATTTGAGGTCAAGAAAAGTTGTATTAGTTGACGCTTCTGTTCGAGATTTAATTCTTGATACTTCGGTTGGGATTAAACTGATATCATCATAAGTTAATGATTGATGAAATTCGTTTAATTCATTTTTAGAGTAAACTTTCATTTCGTTCCTTTTGATTAATTAAATTTTCAAGTTGATTAAGTAATTGTTCCATTTTATTAACAACTGCTTCAATTGGTTGAATAGAGTTCATATCCACTCCAGCTTCGTAAAGAACTTCTAAAGGATATTTATGTGAACCTGCCTTCAAAAATTTGAGATATTTTTGCACCGCTGTTTCACCTTCCTGGTTTATTTTATTTAATATTATTTTTGAAGCAGCAAAACCAGTGGCATATTGAAATACATAGAAATTAAAATAAAAATGAGGAACTCTTGCCCAAGTATAAGACTCTTCTTCAATTACATCCATAGCTTCGCCCCAATATTTTTTATAAAGTGTTGAATAAATCTGGCATAAATGGTCGCTTGTCAGATACTCACCTTTCTCGGTTCGTTCATAAATTATCATTTCAAATTCAGCGAACATAATTTGCCGATAAAAAGTTGTCGTGATGTTATTTAGATATTTTTCAATTAAAAATATTTTTTCGTCAATTGAATTTGAATTATTCAGAAGATAATCAAGAAGTAATCCTTCATTTACTGTCGAAGCAACTTCAGCAAGAAATATAGAATAGTTAGCATAAATATACGGTTGTGAAACTCCTGTATAGTATGAATGAAGATTATGTCCCATCTCGTGAGCGAAAGTAAATACATCATTTAGTTGATAGTTCCAGTTTAATAACACATAAGGATGCACACCGAATGTCGTTCCGGAAGAATAGGCACCGCTTCTTTTTCCTTTTGTTTCCATAACATCAATCCATCTTTCATTAAATGCTTTATTAAGAATATTTATATAATCATCGCCAAGTACTCGTAAAGAATTATTCAGCAAAATTTTTGCTTCCTCGTAAGAATATTTTCTTTCAGAGTTGATATCAAACAGAGATACATAAGTATCAAAAGGATTTAATTTTTCTAATCGAAGTATTACTCTCTTCAAGCCTGCCCATCTATGCATCGGTTGTAAATTATCCCCAGCAGATTCAATCAGATTTTTATAAATATTTACCGGAATATTATCCCGGAATAAAGCTGCTTCCAATGCAGAGTTGAAGTTTCTTACCTTGGCATAGAAAATATTCGCTTTAAGATTTCCATTTAAGGTTGTGTTCAAAGAGTTAGAATATTCTTTAAAGACAGACATATATCCCTTATATGCATTTTCTCTAAACTCCCTGTTTTTTGAATACAAAGCAGAATAAAATCTTCCGTGCGAGAGTTGATAATCATTGCCATTTTCATCTTTTATTTTGGGGAATTTTAAATCTGCATTCGTTAAAATCGTAAAAGTGTTATAAGGAACTTGTGCAATTTCATTTGTAAGGGCGAGAATTGATTCTGTTTTTGAATCGTGAGTATGATTTTTTGCTCTGAGAATATCATCTAAATAATGAGCATAAATTTTTAACTCTTCATTTTCTCTTAACCAATTATCAATCTGGTTCTTTTCTATTTCTAAGATTTCGGGTTTAATAAATGAAGACTCTGATAAAACTAAAGAAGAAAGTGATTTAATTCTGTTATCCATAGATAAATATGACTGTACTCTCGAATCACTATCTTTTGACAGCATAGCATATAAAGATAATCTTTCAACTTTTACACCTATTGATTCATCAAATTTCAAACACTCAAATAAAATTGAAGGCGAAGATTTTAATTTCCCTTTAAACAGTTTGTAATTTATATAATTACTTTTAACCCAGTTAAAGTCCTCTTCCCAAAGTTCATCAGATTGATAAATATCTTTAAGATTCCATTTCAAGTTTTCATCAACCTGATTTCTTTCTAATAATTCTAATGAACAAGGTTCTGCATCATTTTGAAATAGCATAACTGCTGTATTTATAAATTGATTGTTGTTTTATTTAATTCTTCTCTTGCAAAATAAATTCTTAACCCATCTAATATCATCTCATAAAATCAAATTAAAGCCAAAGGAAAAGTTTCTAATAGGTCTTAGGTTTCCGACTAATTCTACGTAATTATAATTAAAAAGATTATTAATATTAAAATACAAAGTTATTGGAAGATTCAGGGCAACCAAATCGTAACTCAAATTAACATCTGTCTGATAAACAGGAACTCGAAGATTTCCATCCCGAACAATTCCTAAATCAATAAGTTCATTATCAATTTCATCAACTCTGCTCTGATAACGGAAATATAAGCCTAAACCTAAATGCCAATTTCTGAACTCCATTCCACCTGTAAAACTATGTTTTGGTCTGTATTTAAGAAATTTATTTTGTTCAATGTCTTTTGAATTAAGATAAACATAACCAGAATAAGCTTTCAAAACGCCAGGAATTAAATTCACAGAAACACTTGCTTCAAATCCCTGAATTCTGGCGCGGAGAAGATTATCAAAAAAAATCTTTCCGTCTAAAGGATCAACACTCGCTTCAATCATTTCGTAATATTCATTTTGAAAAACAGCTAAATCAATTTCAAATAATGATTGATATGAATAATTTGTTCCAAATTCAACAGTAATATTTCTTTCAGGTTTTATTTTAGGATTTGGTTTAACTGTAAGCCCGCTTGTTGTTGTTGATGTAAATGCTTCTGCAAGAGAAGGATTGCGAAATCCCGTTCCAATAGAAGATCTTATAATTAAATTATCATAAAGTTTATAGTTAATTCCAACTTTTGGAGAAAGAGAGCCTGAAGATTCAAGTGAATCAAGCTTACCGTAATCATATCTTAAACCAACTGAGATAATTAAAGGGATGTCAAAATTTATGTCTGCAACTGAATATAATCCTGCTGAAATTGCGTCAGGATTTCCAAAAAGGCTTGATTTAACTTTTGAGGGAATAACCTCTGCTCCTGAAGTAAGTACAATTCTTTCGTTTAAACTTGAGGTTAGTTGAGTTTCCAATCTGTATAAATGGGATGTTGATGTGTTTGCTGGAATTCCATTGTCTGCGAAATTATTTCTATAATAACTTCCTTTAATAAACAATATAGATTTCTCACTTAGAAGATTTTTATAATTCATTCCGATTAAATATCTATTGGTTTCAATCCTATCTGTCGTAACAAGTTCTGAGTTAATCAAAGCATTTCTTGAATCTTTCCAATAAAGAAAACTTCCTCCTTTTTTATTGAATGTATTGACCAGAAATGAAATATCAGAAGACTGACTTACTTTATATTCTAACTTCAGAAAACCAATATATTTTTTGGAGAAATCATCTTTTCTGTAGCTTAAATCTTCCAATCTGGTTAAAGACAAATTGAAGCCGAAATCTCCAAACGTATTTGAATGGGATAAAGTAATTCCATTAAACGGTCTCATCTCACCAGACCAATCCCACTCATTATAATATGGCTTATCATAAAATCCATAAAAAGCATTTATCATAGTACGTGGGAATTTTGAAATATTTCTGGTTATGGCATTTACAACTCCCCCAATGGCTGATGAACCGTATAAAGAACTTGCAGCACCTTTTATTATTTCCACTCTTTGAATTTCTGTTGTTGGAATCATTTCCCAAACAATTTCCCCGGTATCTCCGGTATAAAATGGCAAACCATCAATTGTAACAAGTGCCCTTGCTCCAGCACCTCTGCTATAACCACTTGAACCTCTGATACTGATTTGATCCTCTGTCATTACTACACCCGGAATAGTTCTCATTGCATATTCAAGATTTCTAAAATTTCTTTCGGTCAAAGTTGAGCCATAAAGAATTTCAGTGCTTACAGGAAGTTCAGATTTCTTCTGCTCATATTTGCCAGCGGTTACAATAACTTCATCAGTTTTAATTGGTTCAGGGAATAAAATTACGTTTAATTTTACTGACTTATTTGTAATGCTTGTTTTAATTTTTTTCTTTGCAAATCCTATCGCTGAAAATTCTAATTCGTAATTTCCCGGAGAAATATTCTTTAAATGATAATTTCCTTTTTCATCTGTTGCATCGCCATAAGAAGTATTTAGAATTATAATATTAACTCCGGGGATAGGATTGAACTCCATATCAGTAACCCTGCCTGATATTTCATAAGATTGAGAGTAAAATTGTAATGAATAAAAGGTAATTAATATTGTAATTAGTCTAATCATAAGTTTATCCACCTGGTGGTTGTGTAGGAAGTTTATTAAAATCAACTGTTATGTTTACATTTCGTGTAACTTTATTTTCTTGAATTTTTAAAATTCCAGGTTTGGTTGTATCATTATTTGTATAATAGATACCTGAAACAAACCAATCCTTTCTTGCAAGGGAAATTTCCTCTGTTGTTTGATGTGCAACTGCAACATAAGCGTAATCACCCGGTTCAAAAGGACCTGGCAATGAAGGAATTAATGCAGTATCAAGAGAACTAAAACGATACGATTGTACACCAAAAGGAATTTCATTACTTATAAACTTTATATTAGTAAGAACAAAATCTGATGGCTGAAGTAAAGGATTCTTAAAGATTACTAGATGTGTCCTTGTTATACTATCAGGCCAGGGACTTACGAAAGTAATTGTTCCTTCAAATCCTGAAACTTCAGGTTGCACAGGCAACGGTGAAATACCCTGATCACAGGAAAAAGAAAAATAAATTAAAAATATTACTATTAACGATTTAATTAATTTCATAATAATTGAACCTTATTTGATTAACAACATTTTCCTCTTCACAGCCTAACGGAACGGACAGGAGTCCGTTCCCTACATTTATTTTTTGTTTTATAATTTCAAGTATCTTCCATTTGACTAATGCAACAACAAAATAAATTTAATTATTCATTCTGCTTTTCAAATCTTAATTGAACATTGAGCATTGAAAATTGAACATTGAACATTTTTAATTCACTTGACCAACAACATCTTCCTCATCTCAGTATAAACCGGAATATTCCCTGCTCCTATCACTTCTATCCTATACAAATATATTCCACTTGCTATCGTATTGCCTATTGCTGATTGCCTACTGCCTAATTGATATTTATTAGCGTTAAATTCTACTTCATAATACCCCGCTTCCTGCTCTTGATTTACCAATACCGCTATTTGTTCTCCTTTTATATCATATACCATCAACTTTACATAACCTCTGTCTTTGAGTTTGTAACCTATCTTTGTACTTGGATTTCCTCCTGAGGCGGATCCGCCTTTGGCTGAGAATGGATTTGGATAGTTCTGATATAAATAATATTCTCTTACTTCTGTTGGATATTCATTTATTGACACCAGGTTTACCAGCAACTCCTCCGATGGACCTGACTGATTCCCTTGTTTATCTACACAAGTTATTTTGTAATATAATCTCTCATATGTCTGTGTTAATATATCTACATAATTTGTATCTCTCGTTGAACCTATCAGTTTGGTTGAATCTATTATAAAGTTTGCTGTTGTTGAACGATATATGTTGTAATGTGATGTATCTGCTTCGGTATTCTTATTCCATTTTATTCTTACTCTACTTGAATCAACTACTGCTGAAAGGTTTCTTGGTGGACGAGGGGCTAAATCCTGATATGTGTATATCTGACCAAATGGTCCTCCATACATCCCAATATCACTTCTGCTACCATCAGGGTCGAGTATTGTTGGGTCGCCTTTATCTATTGCCGGTGAGTATGCCTGCAAGTGATAGTCCCAACTACCTCCGTATCTTGCTATTGTATCTTTTACAAACATTGGGTCTCTGTCTATTATGTTACCATCTCCTATTAGTGGCTGACCTGTTATTATATTCGGAATTTCATAGAATAGATTATAATCAGACCTTACGTTTGTTGTGTTTTGTTTCATTATCCCAAATGCACTTCTCATAAAAATATTGTTCTTTAACATTGTATATGCACCATTGCCTGTCCTAAATGCATAACCGTATTTCCAAGTATTTATGACAATATTATTTATTACTTTCTCCATTTCAGTTCCCATTGGAGATGAGCTAATTCCTATCTGTTCCATATTGGCTACAAGGTTGTTATACAATGATATTCCATCTGTATATGTTCCGATCCCTATAGGCACTGATACATCTTTCTCCGCTAATACAATATTACCTACAAATACCTGTCTCCCTCCAAATCCAAAATTTACAATTTTTGTCCCTATAAATCTTTTCGTAGCTATCATTATATTGTCTTTATACAATGTAAATTGAGTGCCTGTTATACTTTCATCAAAAATAGCTTTTTCCTCAAAATCTCTAAAAATACAATTCTGTATTTTTGAGGCTGAACCACCAATGAAAATACCAGTAGATAGATTTTCTATAATACATTCTTTTAATGTAACATTTCCACTTATTACTACACCATCTTGAAAAATATATATTCCTCTTCTTCCTATAATTCTTACATTCCTCATTTCTCCACCATTGAAAAATCGTACAACTTGCGGTGAATTTATTCCCTGACTTGAAATTATTGTACTATCCATACTACTACCAATTAAGGTTAAATATCTGTTTATTCTTATTACTTCATTATATACTCCGTTTGCTATGTAAATCGTATCTCCATCTTCACAAATGTTTATGCACTCCTGAATACTATCGGCTGCTGTTGACCAGCTTGTGTAGGGTGGAGTGCTGCTTCCCGTCTTGCTTACATATCGCACCGTTGCACCAGTTTCAATGTAGAATGTATAATGTAGAATGTAGAATGTTATTAGTATTAAATATTTATTTGTTTTCATCTTATCTCTCTTTTCTATTTTCTATTTTCTATTTTCTATTTTCTACTTGACTATCAATAGTTTCTTTACATCACTAAACGCTCCTGACTGTATCTTGTATATATACACTCCACTTGTTAGTTTATACTTATTTGCATCTAATTCTATCTCATATTCTCCTGACTCTTTTTCTTCATTTAATAATTCAACTACTTCTCTTCCTATTATATCATATACCTTTATAGTTGTATGACTTTTTCCTTTTCCCCCTACACTATATCTTATCCTTGTTACTGGATTAAATGGATTTGGATAGTTCTGCTCTAAACTATAGCTTATTTCTTTTAACCCCTCAATTGCTCGTTTATCTATTGCAAATTGATCTTCTATCGTATCATATCTTACTGGATTTGAATCTACACTCTCTAAATTCTGTCCGTTTTCTATATATACTGCCCTAACTCTATATTCCACAAAATTTGGATTGTTCCTCGGTGGATTGTCATTTATTTGTCTACCATAATCTATATATTGTCTCGGACTTGTGGCCGATACCGTTGCAATATGACTAAAGGCTCCCTCTCCTATTTTACGATATACTTTATAACCAACTATTTGATTACTATGTGGATATTTTGACCAGATTATTCTTGGATTATTTCCTGAGCGCCCTTTATATAACGACCTTGTCCAATTATTTGTAATTATCTCTCCTGTATTTGTTAAATGAATATAGCCCGCTCCAAATATGTAACCATTTCCTGCTAATTCAATTGTATCTTTTATTGTATAATACTTATTCCTTGCTATGAATATGTTTGAATTATTTAATAACCTTAAATCTCCTTCCAAACTAATATTTGAATTTATTATCTCATCTGTTCTTAACTCTCCAACTGTAATTACTGCTGGACTAACTTCATATAGTTTACCATCTCCTGGAATAATATTAGTTGTATATTCAGCTTTATCATTGTTTGCTACTACTGAAATATTAACTGTATCTGAGATATTATTGATTTTCCAATTTCTATATCCGCTAAGATTCCTTAATCCTACATATAATTCTCCTCCGATTGTACTATAATATCTATTTAATAAGAGAAAATATCTTTTATCTAAATTCTGTTGCTCTTCAAATATACCAATATCAATAAAGCAAGTGTCCGTTGAAAGTCCAACTGCCTTTATATATTCAATTATATTCGGTAGATTGTTATTAGAATAATTTATAGATTGACCTGCGGGTAATACTATTTCCGCTCTGATTCCTTTTGTTCCTATATATTGATTAGTTGGAATTAGATTTCTTAGTGTTTTTCCCATCTGTCCTGATAATCTTTTACTAATTATATTCTTTAGTGTTAAATACTTATCTGTAATTGAAAATTCAGGATAATTTAATATACCAGTAAAAGTTTGAGCAGAATCGTTCCACCCTCCGAAATATAACCAAGGCGATATCAATTTTGAACCATAGATAAGTGCTAAATTTGTGTTATATAGAAGTTCTGACCCTTTTATTTCCCTAATTCTATTTTCGGGAATACCATTATAAGTATATCGGTATTTCCCTGTTTGTAAACTAAATCCATAATGTAAATTTGGGAATTGCCTTGCTGTTTTTAATACTTTTGAATAGATTGTATCTGCTGCCCAATTTAAGTTAAATTCTCTGAAATCTTGACCATTACAAGGTTGAATGTTATTATTTTCACTATTACAAGGCTGATCATACAACCACCAAGTTATCCAAACATTTGCTTTCTTAACTCGCCTTATAAACTCTTCTAATATCTCTACTTTCATTGCTCTTGCAGAATCATTATAATCTCCAAATCTACCGTTCCAGCCTACATTAAATTGAAAATATAATTGTGCTCCTTTGGTTTCTAATATTTCCTGAACCTTCCTTATCGGTGCCCAAAAATCTAAGTTCCAAGGCTCATCTAATCCTATCCAGCCTGCTATCCTATCTGAACCAAAATCTCGCCTGTTATCGGCTATCTGGGATTTTATACTGTCGGTAATTGCTGGTCTAGAGAATAAATCTCTACCTCTTTCATCTGAAATAATTATCTTATCAACTGACAATCTTAATATCTGTGAATTACCTTTCCATTTAACTTTAAATTGAATGCAGCCTACTCCTTTTCTTTGGGTTTCTATACCTTTTATTGATAATGGCTTTTTTAAGTCTTCATTACTATTATATTCATTAGGAACATCTATTAAATTATAATTCAACGTGAATCTCTGTAATTGTCCTGTTCTTTCAAAATCTCCATATTTAATCGCTGATTCAGCTATTATATGCTCATTATGCCAACCCCAAATACCCTGATATGTTTTTGTAGTTGTAACTTGTATAACACATACCGTATCTTCTGCCTGAAGATTGTTTGATGGAATAATTTGTTCTATCATTAAGTAAAAATCAGCTCTGTATTGAATGGTATGACCAATATCTACAAAAGCATAATGAACTTGTTGACTATACATCGGTCCATAAATTAGTGTCCCGTTGGGTGTGTTGGGCAAGGTTCTTACTAATCCATTTTCTCTAATACACGCAATCGAATCACTATATAAAGTAACCTTACCGTCTTCTTCTGGTGTTCCCTCTGCTTCCCATTCTGAATATATCGCCTCCGTATATTTATATATATACCTTTTAACTCTCTCTGATTGTTGTTCTGGCATTACTAATAGATTAGAATTTTTAATATATCTATCATAATCGGTTTTGGTTAAATTTGGTGAAACTACTGCCCTAACTCCACTTTGTTTCATTGTATCAAATAATGTAGAGCGAAGGTATTGATAATCTAATCCCTGATAGGTAATGATTGGAATACCTGGATATTCTTTTATTGGTTTTTGCTGGGCATTTGCTGAAAAAACAATAATTACA
>Ga0101944_10004119_pt1 | contig 18639 bp, 29 predicted proteins | sample DewCreD2012metaG_FD_75245 | JGI IMG/M metagenome (GOLD analysis project Ga0101944, IMG submission 75245) | Hot spring sediment bacterial and archeal communities from British Columbia, Canada, to study Microbial Dark Matter (Phase II) - Dewar... ... | reverse complement strand
CGGCGTGGGCTCGGCTGCGGTCGTTGGTGCGGGAGCCGTCTGACACGAGGCCAGCAACGAGGCAGCGCCGGCTGCGACTAGGCCCTGAAGCCCGATCCTGAGGAACACGCGGCGGCTGAAAGCACGATGCCTGACGTCCATCTCCCCTTCCTTTCTGTTTCCCCATCGATGGGGCACAACACAGCAGACCCATCACGCCAAACCGCTTGCGGGAACCAGCATAGCGCCAGTTCGCGTGGCTGTCGAGACTGCGCTTCCGTCCCGACGCAGACCTCCTACCGGAGCTTGCCTTTGGGTGGATCCAGCACCACTGTCTGCCCCGTCGCGTGCGATCTTCGCGCCGCCTCCAGCATGGCGATCACGTCGCGGCCACGCTGTGCGCTGATGGCTGGCGCGCGCCCTTGGGCCAGGGCCTCGGCCAACAGGTACTCGCCCCACCCAATACGGATCGGGTAGGGCAGGCCCGCCTCCAGCATCGCGGCCAGGGTCTGGGCCGCCGTCTGGCCAGGCCATTCGAGTGCAATGAAGGCCTCGCCAGGCTTCTGGATCGCCAGGGCCTCCGGCGCGGCCAGGCGCAGGAACTTGGGCCGGGCCCGGCCGGCCAGCCGTGGCGCGTCGCTCGTGAAACGCTCGTAGCGGCGTCCCAGGCCCTGCACCTGCCGATAGGCGTCCTCATCGTCGCGCAGCTGCAGCGTTTCACCACTGCCGGCGACGAGTGATGCCCACAAGGCATTCAGGACCTTGGGGTGCTGGGGCGCGAATTCCACCCAGACGAGCACGTCGCCCGGGTGCTTGATCCCGTCCTCGGCGCGCAGCGTCGCAATGGCGAACGAGCGCAGGACGGCGCTGGTGGACTTGTTACTCAGTCGCATCGTGTTGTTCTCCAGAGATTACGAGCCGCCAGAACGCCCGACCTAATCGCGGCGAGCGGCCGGCTGGCCCGAACGTTGTGAGAGGTAGGATGTCGTCTTGCGGCCGGATGGGGCAAGGTCAACGCGTGGACGGCCGTTTCGCACGCGCGAAAGAAGGCCCGGCTGTTTAGGCCCGGGCAGACGAAAGCAGCGCTCGGAGAGCGCCGGCACAGGAGGCGCGCTTCAAGGCGCGCAGCTCATCCACGAGAAGCGCGCGGCTCAGGTCACTGAGGCGCACAGGCCAGCCGGAAAGGCGATGCTTTCCGGCTGGCCTGTCGTTGGCGGAAAACGGGAGGGCTTTCCAGCCCTCCCGTCGTGTGTCATCGAGCTCAGACAGTAGACCGAAGGCTTATGGCCTCCTGAAGCGCTTGATAGGCCCTCCGGTAATCACTCATCCAGAGGGCGTCCATGACCCACTCGCGACCTTTTTCGTCGCGCAGGATCACGCCTCCCTGGGAATCAGGGTTCGGCGGCGCCATCTCAAGTTGGTGGTGAGAGAACCAGGCCACCAGCCGGCCGCTGGTGACCGTGACACCGTTTGAGTTCACGACGCTGGGCATTTGTGTCACTCCTGGTGACCATCCACACAGGTGCACTCCGGCAGGAGCCGAGTGGTGAGCACCAGTCCCTGCCCAGCCTGCCCCCCGCCATGGGGGGTGGTGCCGTAGCCGTAACGGCCCCAATCGGGCCAATCGGCTTTGAGCCGGGCCGCGGCCTGGCGGTACGCGAGCGGGACTAACTTGCGAGGCAGGTCGTCTGGGATGCGGTACAGGTGCTCCTCGTGCTCGCCCACCTGCTGGACGGAGTGCCGGATGCGGATCGGCACTTCTATGTGCGCCAGCGCTGTGGAGAGCGCGTCAGGGTGCGTGAGCGACGTGATCTGGCCCGCCTCATAGCGCCGGACGAAGCCTTGCTCGCGCAGGTTCCTGGCCCACATCCCGGCGAAGTGCAAGGCGTCCTTCATCGCGCGCGGGAAGTACAGCAGCCGGGGCGGCTCATCGCCACCCTGGACCACCTGGCCGGTCGGGTAGACGCGGCCGAAGCCGCCCGGCTCGGTGCTTTTGGGCACCCAGCCCCGGAACAGGCCGCCGGACAGCGCTTCCCACTCCGCCAGCGAGAAGACCATTTCCGGGTCGCGGGTTGGATCACCACCACGCTCGACGTAGTGCGTAACGGAGACTTCATCTCCATGCCGCTCAACGACAAGGGACAGCCAGGGGTCGTTCACCAGGCGCAGGTGGAAGTCCTGGGCCTCGTCAAAGGCCTCGGCCAGCCCGTTGAAATACAAGCTGGCACGAATGACGTTCTTCATCTTGGTGTTCATGTGTTTCTTTCGGGAAAAAAGACACCGGCAGACCTCTTGGGGCCTGCCGGTGTGGTGGGGTTCGTGTTGAAACGGAGCTGGGTCTCAGGACGGGATCGGCTCTGGGTCGAGGAGATGGGTGACCTCCAGCCCGTCGTCCAGGTCCGGCCAGTAGACGTCGCCCCAGGGCGTGATCGTCCAGCCGGCGCGCTGCTCGGGCGTGGCCTCGCGCAGCCACCTCAGGTAGCGGTCCGCGAGCGGCATCCCGACCTCGCGGCCGTCGCTCAGGGCGACGTACACGTGCGTGTCGGTGAAGCGGACGCCGGTCGGCCGCAGCTTACGGCCGGTCGTGTTGGCAGTGCTCATCCCAGAACTCCATGAGCCGGGCAAGGTTGGCGCGCATGATGTCGCGGATCTTGTTCAGCTCTTTTGCATTGTAGCCGTGGTTCCACTCGACTTCAAGACTGCGTAGCCAGATCTTGGCTTCATATGTGCCGCGCGTCACATGCAGGTGCGGAGGTTCCCGGCAGTCGGCCGAGTAGAAGAAGAAGCGATAGCCTTCCAGGCGGATCGAAGGCATGGATTGTCTCCAGTTGTTCGGGTCAGAGGGATGGTGAGGCTCGGACTGCGCCTACGCGCGGGGCACGCGGGCATCCGCGGCGGGCTGGTCCATCCGGCCGGGCAGGAGCCTCAGCCGGACGGCATACGTCGAGCCATCGGCACCGGGCACACACAGGTCATCGGGGGAAGCGGGATCCGTGAGGCTGGCCCAGGGGAAGCGGCTCTGGCCGCGGCTGGATGCCGCCCAGCGGTCCGGCAGGTCGTTTTCTGCGGTAGTCCATGTAGGCCACCAGTCCCGGAACCAGGTTCGCGCATCCTCCCGGGCGAAGTCCTGGGCCGAGGCGTGGTCCGGGGCGACGACCAGGCGCTCGCTGTGGAAGGCCTGGCCGTGGGCGTCCTCGCCGAAGACGGTGTATTCGTAGAGCTGGCGGGCAAGGCCCTTGCCCGTGTGGCGCCCGGTCCGTGGCGCGGTTGGGGTTGTGATCGTTTTGGTAGTTGTGGGGAGCATCGGAGTGTCGCGCCGCCGGCGGTGGCGACCTTGGGCGGCGTGTCGTTGTGAGTGGGTGGGGGGCTGGCCTGGCCGGCCAGACCGGGCTGTCATTCGGCGAGTGGGGCCTCCACCGGGCAGAGGGTGAAGCCCACGTAGCCCTGGCCTTCCTGCCACGGCCCATAGATCAGGCGGCCGTGGGCCTGGATGTAGGCCTCGACCCGGGCCCGGGAGAGCGTCCGGGGCAGGTGGTAGCGCTCCAGGAGCGTCGTCCAGCGGACCCCGTAGCGGGCCAGGTCATACAAGAGGGTGAGCAGGAAGTGCTCGTTGCCGATGGGGAGCAGCGGCGCGTGGCATTTCATGACTCGTCCTTCGTCGAGGACGGGCGTGACCTCGCGGACGTGCCAGAACTCGATCGCGGGCTCAGGTGTCGTGTCGGCGCCTTCCGGCTGGACGTTCCCGGCCAGGACCTGCTCGATATGCTTGCAGGGTTGCCGGGTGCGCAGGAACGGCCAGCAGTGGCAGCGATAGGCGCCGTCCGCGGTCAGGGAGACCGTGTAGGCCTTGTCCGGCTCCGACTCGGATGGCACCTTCCACCGGTTGAGGGATGGATGGGAAGTCATGCGGGCCGCCTCAGTGAATGCCGTCCGGGTGCCGGTCGTCGCCGCTGATGAGCGGCAGGCCGTGGCGAAGCCGGTAGCCGTTGGAGAGCCGCCGCCAGGTCTTGGCCTGCGCGATCCGCTGCAGGTGGCGGGCCATGGCCGCCCGGCCCATGCGCTCGGTCTGGGTGATGCCGCTGCGATGGGCGAGCCAGGCCATGCGCGACCCGAACACGTCACCGGCCAGTCCGCAGCATGGGCAGACGGCGGGTGGATTACTCCGCGCGACTGCCTGGCCGCCCTTGCTCTGGTACCCGTCAAAGGGCAGGATGCCGCGCCCGCGCTTGGTCTCCCAGGCCCGGCGCGCGGCCTCGGAGCGTCTCAGGTCCGGCATGGCCGCGCTCCTGGCCTGCGCCGAGGGCGCGGGGCCGCCTGTCTCGTTTTGGTTCTCATGGGGAATCTCCGTGTTGGCCGTCCGGTCCATGGGGTGGCCGGAGGCGAGAGGGCCGGATGCACGCGCACCCGGCAGGCGAAAGGCCGGCCCGGTCAGGCCAGCCGAGGAGTGAGGCGCCGAGGGAACTCAGGCGCACAACTCACACGGAGTGGAGCGCGCTTCAACGCGGCCTGAAGCGCACCCGCCAGGGTCCAAGCGGGCTTGGGCGCTGGCGGGTCGGAGGCGGATCCTCGAATGACAAAGCGAGGGGGGTGGTTGCGTCCGGTCGTCCTTGGCGTTATACTTTTCGGTGTGAATGTATAACGATCCCGGAGACGACCATGACCGTCACAATTTCGGAGAAGGGCTGGGTGGTGATCCCGGCCGAGCTGCGCAAGAAGTACGCCCTGCACCCGGGGACCGAGGTCCAGGTGGTGGATTACGGCGGGGTCCTGGCCCTGGTGCCCACGCTGCCCAACCCGGTCGGCCAGGCGGCTAGCCTCCTCAAGGGCCGCAAGCGCCTGACCCGCGCCCTGCTCGCCGACCGCAAGGCCGAGCGCGGCCGGGAGCGCCGGCGTGGCCGCTGAGCGTGCCGCTTTTGCCCTGGACAGTTTTGCGGTGCTGGCCTACCTGGACGGGGAGGCCGGGATGCCGCGCGTTCGGGCGCTCCTGACCGAGGCCCGCCAGGGCCGGGTTGATGTGTTCCTGTCGCTCATCAACCTGGGAGAGGTGCTGTACACCGTGGAGCGCGAGCGCGGGCTGGTCGCCGCCCAGCGGGCGCTGGCCGCCCTCGACCAGCTGCCGGTTCAAGTCCTGGACGCGGACCGGCCGACCGTGCTCGCCGCCGCGCATCTGAAGGCGCAGTATCCGATCTCGTACGCGGATGCGTTTGCGGTGGCCGCGGCCCGGGCGCAAAGGGCGGTGTTGGTCACCGGGGATCCGGAGTTCAGGCCACTGGCGAAGGCCGGCCTGGTCGAGATCGACTGGCTGCCTCGCGGGTAACGCGCGCACCCCGGCGTAGGACACAGGCCGGCGCAAAAGGATGCGCCGGCCTGTGTCTTTGTTAGTTTGTCTTCCGCTCGTTGAATTACGCGCTCACCGCGGCGAGCGCCCGGATGCGCCGGACCGCCTCATCCGGGGCAAGGAGGCCGGCCAGCAGCTCACGGACCAGGCGCTCGGCCGGCTCCACGCTGCGGGCCTCCGGCGGCAGGGACGCCGCGATGTCGCGCACGGCCTCGGCGACGGCGGCCAGATTGGCCGCCACCCGTTCCCCGAAAGTGGGGAAGTCTGCCTCGCCCACGAGCGCGAGCGGCGTGACCGCATCTCCCAGCCGGGCCACGCGCTTGGAGCACGCGCAGGGCGTGTTCAGGTAGGCGATGTGGGCGGCCCAGGCGTCCAGGGGCGAGCCGCATGGGCGCCAGGCGATCAGCCCGCGTGCTTTCGCGCCGCAGGTGAAGCAGTGGAAGACCGGCCCGACCTGGATCGGCCGGGGCGACGCAGCGGCGTCAGTCGTGGTCAGGGTCGAAGTCATGTGCAAGTACGTCATCGTCTTGGGTTCCTGTTGTGGGTGTTGCCCCCCACCCTGCCATGTGTCGGTTACGGGTGTGAGGTGCCGCCGGCCGGGTCCAGAGCACTCGCTCTGCGATCGGTGGCCTTGAGCGTCCATACGGCCTAGCGCGAGGGCGCTTCGCGTCTGGGCGCCGGCTCTCAAACGCGACCACGCGAATGACGACCATCATCGCGCCGCCGACCACCAGGAGGCCGGCGAGGAGCGCCAGGAGTGGCGCGAAGACCAGGCCGATCAGGAGGTGCGGCACGGTCGCCGGGCGCAGGCCGAACTGGCCCCAAGCGTTCAGGGCGCTGCCGGCCAGGCCCAGGCCCGCCACCAGCAGGATGCCGATGACCATGACGGCCAGCAGCGCGAAGCCGGCCAGCAAGACGCCGGCCAGGGGCAGCCAGAGCGCGGCGTAGCGCCGGTCGAAGCGGGATAAGTTTTGCATGCTGTCCTCGTTGTGGTCTCCTGTCGCGTGAGGGCTCAACTGGCGGCATCGAACCCGAGGCCCCGCTCCTTAAGGCTGACGAAGCGCTCGCCGCCGAAGATCAGGTGGTCGAGTACGTCGACATCGAGGAGCTTGCCGGCCTCGCGGATGGCGCGCGTGACCGCGACGTCCTCCGGGCTCGGGGCCGGGTCCCCACTGGGGTGGTTGTGGGCGACGATCAGGGCCGCGGCGTTGGCCCGGATCGCGTCTCGGAAGAGCTCGCCCACCCGGATCAGGGACGTGTTGAGCGAGCCGTGGTAGACCTCGACCGGGTCGCCCATCACGCGGTTGCGCGTGTTGAGGAGCACCACATACAGATACTCCTGGTCCTTGTGCAGCAGGTGCGGCAGGAAGAGCGCCGCGGCGTCGGCCGGGGCGCGCACGATCGGGAAGGGGTCCTCGACGTGGGCGCGCCGCGCCAGCTCGAAGGCCGCGCAGAGCGTGGCCGCGGCCCCGCCCCCGATCCCGCGCACGCTCATCAGGTCGGCGGACTTGGCCCGGGAGAGGGCATGGGCCGAGGGGAAGGCCTCGACCAGGCGCTCGGCGGTCGGGCTGGCGTTCGGGCCGCGGATCAGGGTCGCCAGCAGCTCGACCAGGTTGCAGGCGCCGGCGTTGGCCTGGACGCGGTAGGCCGCCGTCTCGCGCAGCGGCAGAACCGCGGGTGGCGTCCGCCCATACAGGGCGCATTGAGCAGGCGCTGGGGCAGGCTTCGTTGTGTGACTCATCTTTGGACTCCGTGAGGGAAGAAACCCGGGCAGAGGGCGCCCGGCGGGCGAAAGGCCAGCGGGTGCTGGCCAGCAAAGAGACGCGCTAAGGCGCGAAACTCACGGAAGCTGTGACGAGGTGGGTCAGGAGTCACAGCGGGCGCGGGCCGAGCACCAGGCTCGACCCGCCTCCGCTGTGCCCAATCGCCAGTCTCAAGGCTTGGAGACTGGCGATTGGGGTGGTTGGTGGAGCTCGCCCTAGTCGAGCAGGCCGAAGCGGTCTTCGTAGGCCATCTCAAGGTGGGCGTCGGGCGCGGGCACCGGCGGGTCGAGGACGGCCTGCGCAGCCTGGACCGCGCGGCCGAACTGGGCCTCATCCAGGCCCAGCCCGATGTTCTTCTCGATCTCGCGCACCAGCCAGTCGGCCGGGATGCGGCGGTCGTCGTCGTAGTCGTAGGCCACGGCCCCGATCGTCTCCAGCCCGATCTGGTACTCGATCTCGTCCAGCGCCAGGTCGGCGGCCGCGAGGATCGCGTCCAGCAGGTGCTCCTCAGGCCGGCGCTGGAGCGTGATCAGAGTTGGGTCGCCGGCGGTGCCGCCGTTGGGCACCGGAGTCTCTCGCCGTAGCGCGGATCGGGTGCGGGTCATGGATCACCCCCTAGAAGGGGATATCGTCGCTGCCGTCGTCCACGCCCAGGTCGCCTTCCTGGCGCGAGCTGAGGAAGGTCACCTGCCGCGCCACGAGGGTGAGGTCCACGCTGGGCTCGCCGTTCTGGGGTTGATAAATCTTGGGCGGCAGGAGTTCGCCGGAGACGTGGACCTTGGCGCCCTTGCGCAGGTACTGGGCGCAGTTCTTGGCCAGCTGGTTGTAGGCCATGACGTTGACCCAGACCGTCCCGTCGCCGAAGGCCGGATCGACGGCCACGGAGAAGGACGTGTAGGGTTTGTCCTTCTGGGAGTTGCCGGTGCGCGGGTCGCGCCCGAGGTTGCCGATGATCGTGTAATTCTGGAAGGTAGCCATGTTGGGATCTCCAAAGTTTGGGTGAGGGAACTCGCTTGAGTTAGTGAACGCGCGGCGCCAGGAGCTGCGCGGCCTTCTTGAGGGCCCGGCCGTCCGGGCGGGCCGCGTCGGGCGTCCACTGGCGGGCCAGGCGCGCGATGAAGGCCCGACCCTCGGGCGTGCCCGACAATTGGCCGAAGGTCTGGCCGCGGAAGTCCGGGCGGTCGCTGGCGCCCAGCGTGCAGACCACGGCCCGGGCGTCCTCGACGGTCTGCGGCACGGCCTGGGGACCGACCGGCCCGGGTTTGGGCTGACCCGCTGGGGTCGCCGGGCCAGGGCCCGTGGGTGGTGTACCCGAACCGTTCTGGCCCGGGGCTGCGCCATTGCCGGCGGGTGCGACGGCCGGTGTGCCCCCCGCCGGCAGCCCAGGCTGCTTCCGATCGGCGCCTGGCAGCGCCCAATTTGGCAGGACGGGCTGCTGCTTGAACTGGCGCTTGTCGGCGTCCCAGTCCACCCACTGCTTGGGCAGCGAGTAGAGGTAGCGGGCGACGCCCCACAGGACCGCCGCGCGCTTGAGGCCGTCGCTGGCGGTGCCTTTCACGGCCTTCATCTGCGTGTCGTCATTGTCCGAGTCGGAGCCGCCGACGAAGCCGACGTCCCACTTCCACAGCCATTCGCCGCTAGCCGGGTGGCGCAGGCCCAGGCCCGTGATCAGCTGGCCGGCGGCCTCGCGGTGCTCGACCTGCCAGTTGAATGGGCCGGCGACCTCGTCCAGCCGGTCCATCACGTCCCGGGCATCCACGTAGGCCACGGCCATCGCCCGGGTCTTGTCCTTGCTGATGGTCTGGGGCTTCCACGAGACCATGCTGGCCGAGAACGGGGCCTTGAGCCGCGCGATCAAGTTGCGGAGCGCGTCCGAAGCCGTTTCTTGGTTAGTAGCTTGTGGTGAAGGTGTCATCGTGTTCTCCTCGTCTGGGTGTTGCAGGCGCACGGCGTCGATGTGCTTGCACCGCCAGCCGTGCTTCAGGCAGGTCTTGGTGAAATCCGGGCACGTGCAGGCCCACTCCGGCAAGCGCGTGACGGTATATGGGTCACTGTCCCCATTCCGGACCGACCAGGTCTGGTCGCCCGCGGGCGTGACCGTCATCTCGCCGCGCTCCAGCGCCAACCGGGCGCGTCGAGTTCTCTCTTCTTGGCTCATGTGGGTGTCCTTTCCTTCTCGTTTTTGTCTTGGTGTGAAATAGAAAACCCCCGGTAGGGGGTGGGCGAAGGCAGGCCGCGGTAGGCCTGCAGGAGTACTCGCGCCTGAGGGCGCGGGTCTGACGAGGACTGTGGCTCTGGAACAGGCCACACGCGGGCCACTCACGGGGAGTGACGAGCCCGGGTGTGGCGGGCAGGAAAGCGCAAAGCCCCTGCCCGCCAGAACTTCGGTGCGGACTTAGCGTGAGACGTAATCGTCCAGGCGCCGGTCGATGGGCGCCTGGGTGCGGGCGTAGTGCAGCACCCAGAGCGAATGCCCAATCGGCACGCAGACGAAGAGCCCCACCACCACCATGATCATGACTTCCATCTTTGCCTCCTGGAATTGAGCAGCGACTTGCCCGGTGACACGGCTGGCCTATCGGCGTGCTGCGCGCGATAAGCCAGGCCGGTCTGGGCTGAAACCAGAGGCTTCAGCCCAGACCGGCACTCAGGGTCATTGACCCTGAGTCCGTGTCATGGGCGTCGGTGCCCAGGCCGGAGGTGCAGCCGGGATGGCTACCGCTGCACGTAGTCCTTGAGGCGCTCCCGTACCGCGGGCTGGCCGGAGCGGGCATAGGCCAGCACCCAGACGCTGTGCGCGATCAGGCCGAGCACGAACAGGACTCCGAGCGTTGAGAGAAGCGTGATCATGGTGGTCTCGTGTTGACGTGAGGGCCGGCACACTGGCCGGCGATAAAAAATGCCCGGCGCCTGAATTGGCGCCGGGCTCTCGTTGTGGCCTGAGCACGAAGGCTCAGGGGTCTTGGGATAGAGCGCTGGCGACGACATTGTCGTCGCCAGCGACCGTCTGAGGGACACAGCACGGTGGGTGAGCTTCCCCGCGGTTGTGCTGATCGACCCGTCGGGGAAGATGGAGCGCCGTCCAGGCGCCCCAATGAGTGAGCTCGTCTTGGCCGCAGCTGCCGTCCCAGCGGGTACCCCCGCTGGGACGGCCATGATCCGGCGGGCCGCGGTCAGGCCAGCCGGGGAGAGAGGTCCGGGACTTGAGTGGGGATCCCGGCAGACGAAAGGCGGTGTTGTCAAGACGCGTGCGCAGCGCGCGAGACCTTTGGCACCACCGGCGAAGCAATCCTGTGCGATATGCTCAGAGCCACTCAAAGCCGCACAGAATTAAAGCGGCGCGTCAGGCGTGACCCTGGTGGCCTCCGCTCTCAGTGAGAGCCTTCAGGCACGCGCCGGGTGGTGACTGCAAGTGAAGTCGTGGTCTGCCCACGGCCAGGCGGCGCAGAGCCGCCCGGGGGCAGAGGCTCAGGATCGTCCTGGACGCCACTCAGAGGACATTCACAGCCATCGGCGTCCAGGACGCTCGTGCGTGATCCGCGCGCCAGAGTCGCAACTGGCGCAGGCGCGGATGTTTGTAAAGGTGCTGACGACTTCGCCGCGTTCAGGCCGCCACAGGCGCTTCCACAATGGTGTCCCCGACGGCTTCCGCCGGGGCGTTCGCTTCTTTGTTTTGGCCGTTCCTGGAACGGCGCGGCCTTGACTCCTGGCTGGCCGTAGAAGCACTGGTAGCCGCCTTCTGGCGCTCAGGCACGAAGGCGATCCGTTCGGCCAGGATTTCGGTGGCGACACGGTTTAGCGTGATTTGTTCCGCGATCTCGTCCGTGACGCTGACGAGCCGGGTCAGGCCGTTCGCCCGGGTCAGGTACGTCTTGAGGGTCTCCTGGTATTCCCGGCTTTGCAGGAAGCCGTGGACCCGGACCCGCATCCCCTCCCGGAAATCGACCGGCATGCCGGCCAGGGTCTGGGCCGGCGCACGCACGGTGAAGTAGTCTGAGCCGTCCCGGGCCCCGGTGCCTTTCCGGCCGCGCTGCAGGTCGCGATCGACACCGACGCGAAACATCGTGTCGCCCGACCAGCGCCAGGAGGTCCCGATGACGTGCCCTTCGATGGCGACTTCGTTTAGCATTGTGGTGTCTCCTTGTGATGGGCAATGAGCGATTAGAGCCCGATTGCCTCGTCTGAAATCAAAAGAGCGCACCGGGGACCCGTCTGGTCCCAGCGGTGCGCTCTCGGTTGTTGTGCATTATGAGGCGAGTTGAGGGGAAGTCAATGGGGTCGCGCGACGATGGTCACGGATGACGCAATTGCTCCGTTTGAATAGCGGTAGGCAGCCGTTATCAGTTGGGTGGGCAATTATCCGTGAACGCCCAGGCACATCCCATTTTGGTTGGGTCGGCTGCGGACGGCTACGGCACGGCGATTGAGGACACGAGTGCTGCTCAGGGTGGTGTTGACAATAGCGTGCCCGAGCAGCTCCTGGATGGTGCGCAGATCGCAGATGGGTTGCGAAGGGGTGCCGGAGGGTTTAGCCCGTCACGGGTTTGGCTGGGTCGCGGGCCAGCGGCTGAATGTCCCGGCCGACGCTCATTTCAATTTGATGGATAGGCGGCGATCGGCGGTAAGGCGCTTGCGGCCGCTGCGCAGTCAACTGCTAGACCTTGATGGACGCCCGCCTGAACTTGGCCCCTATTTGGTCGGTGATGTTGGCGAAGGCCATCTCGAGATGCGGATACGCCAACCAGACGGCGCCGAGACCGAACAGAACACCCGTGACCAGCCGCATCCACGAATTGAACGACCCCAGCGAGTCCCCGGCATAGAATTCCGCTGGCAAGGCGCCACCGGTCAGCACTATCAGCCAGGTGTTGCTATCACGGAAACCCTGGCCAATCCCGGCCAAATCGCTTAGGAGATGTGTCCCGCCGTCAAGAGCCATGGGCAGCGCCAGGACAATGAAGCCCCATAGCGGCAACGGTTTCAGCCATCGGCGCAGTAGTGCGAAGAGCAGCCCTCCGGCGAATAAGCTGGTATACATGGAAACCATCCGGTCGGACCAGGCCACCTTCCAGCCCAGGATGGCATTGCCGTTGAACTGGCGCAGGATGATTGGGTTATTGGTATCCTGCCAGGCGGCCTGGACTTCCGCCAGTAAGTACATGGGCTTTTCGCCGAATAGGAAGAAGGAACGCTGCGGCAGTTGATGGCACTGAGTGGAGTAGATCAGGTAAATCAGGTTTGCAGGCCCGGTCCATCCGATCTGCATGAAGATGGGGGCCAGCCAGGGCAGGCCGACGTACAGCCCGATCACCAGATTGAAGACCAGCAGCCAGCGTCGGCTAAACCAGTAAACGGCACGGTTGGCTCGCGCTGCAGCAGAACGCCCCCGATCAGAAAGTGGAAGAGCAGACGACATGGGGTTATCCTAAATTTCAGGCGAGATGCTGAGGCTCTGGAGCGGGCGGTCCAGCGAGCCAGCGCCGAAGAGCCCATGCGGTGTACATTCTTTGGTGAGCAGTCGGTTACAGCGGCTCAAGGTTGGAGTTCATCCGTGGATATCGAAAACGACCAAACCTGGCGGTCACTCCGGACCGTGACGTTGACCCCTGTCAACGCCAAGTCCGCCGACCCAACGGCCGCCTGTGCCATATACCGGCCTGGTTCTTGGCTGTTCAGGGCCTGGACGAATTCTCCATCATGCTCACCCAGCATTCCCGCCATCCCGCCGACGAGCCAGCTCAACGGTCGCATCGGCCAGCGGTTGCCCAGTTGCGTCAGTGAGCAAAGCTTCGTAGATGGCGGGAGCGCCCAACTGCGGGGGATAGGGGTTGAAACACTGCACCAGGATCAGCTCCTCCCGGGTTTGAAGCCAGGGCAGGCCGACCTCGCATTCCACCGCGACCACTACCGGAGCCACAGTCTCCGAGGCCTGAGGCGTCGGGGCCAGGGTCGGCGCAGGGGTAGGAACGTCGGTGGGTGTCAATGGCGGCTGTGTCGGTGCGCGCGCGGCTGGCGCGGAGGCAACAATTGGCACCGTCGTCGTTGGGGCTGCAGATGGGGTGGCCGCGGGACTGCAAGCGGCTGTCACAACCGCAAGCCAGGCCATCAACTCAAGACCCAAAATGGGCCGCGTCATCCGCCTCCTCCTGAGACTAACCGGGTGAGTCGAGCGTACACGGCCGGCGTAGCGATGGCCGGACGCCCGGGGCGATCTACCAATCACCTCTTCTGCAGCACTTCGTAGCCTGCCTGCTCCCAGGCGATCATCCCGCCCGCCAGGTTCCACACGTTGGTGTATCCAGCCTGCACCAATTCCTGGGCGACGATGGCCGACATGCGGCCGCTGCGGCAATACAACACAATCCTGGCTGATTTGTCAGCGGGATAGTCGCCGACGCGCTGCGGACCTGCCGCTTCGTAGGCGATGAAGGCATCGGTCTGGGCAAGCTCGCCTTCGTAAGGCACGTGAGTGTTGACGAAGAGAAAGTCCTTACGCTCCAACATCGCGGCCAACTGAGCGGGCGTAATGTTCGTATAAGTCCCGCCAGTCGAGGTGACCAGCACTCCTGTCGCTGGCTCACGCGTCGCCGTGGCATCCTCTGGATTGGGGGACAGGCAGGCGGTTAGCAGCAGGCCGGCCAGCAAGATTGACAACAGGCTTCGAAGAGACATCTGGGTTCCTTGGCACGACTTGAACGGGGGCCGGTCGGGAGGGTCGGGGGTCCGGCCTCCCAACCGGCCGCAACTGGACTCAGTGATGCGAGCCGTGCTCGCCGTGTTGCTGTCCAGACGCCGTGCCGACGTACTTCTCCGGCTCTTTGTCAAAGGCCTTCTTACAGCCCGTCGAGCAAAAGTAATAGGTCTGCCCCTTGTACTCGGATTTGCCGGCGGCGGTCTTCTCGTCCACGTCCATGCCGCATACAGGATCCTTGGCCATCTGCTTCACCTCCTTTCGTCGCGAGCTCAATTGATGGTGGGCGTGCAGGCCGGCCCACACGCCACGTTCGCCCTACTCTGGATTGTCGCCGGCCTCACAGCGTGCCGACGACGGGCGTCGTCAAAAGCGGCTTACCGCATGTAAGACTTTAGCCGGTTGCCATCCTCTCGTCAAGTATCCGCGAATGAGAGACGCACAAGTCTCGACGGAGGCATAGGCGCCGCCCTGGCCTGGCCCGGATCTTGCTCAGGGCTGTGGGATCGCGCCAGCATCCGTCCGGGTGGCCGTCATCCACCACTGATACTCACGTTCCTGGCGGCCCCACGCGTTTTTGATGAAGTCCAGCACCGCCGCCATCTCCTCTTCCGTCAGCGTAGCTTGAAAGGCCGGCATCTTTGAGTCGGCGCTGAAAGCCAGGCCGCCATCAGCCACGATGTACAACAGGACTTCGTCCGAGTGATGCCAGGTATGCCCGCCGTTATCGTGCGGCGGGGCGGGGAGCGAGCCGTCCGGTAGGCGCTGCCGCCAGTTGGGCTGGCCTTCCAGGTTGGCGCCGTGACACTCGGCACAATACCGGGCGTACAAGGCCTTCCCCTGGATCACGCGCTCGGCGTGCAGGACCGGCACGGGGGGCGCGGCGGTCCCATTGATGACGACGCCAGCGCCTGTCGAAGGGGCAGAGTTGTAGATCCAGAGCGCGGCGGCGAGGCCGAGGGCCAGTCCAAGACACACCAGGATGATCAAAGGTCGTTTCATAGGTCATTTTGCAGCGTCGTCAGCGATGCATCACCGACCGGACGATGAGGCTGGCGAATTCACAGTTAGGCCGCCCACGGTGTGGTCCCGCGCGAATATCTCCAGGTCGCCGCTCGGTAAGCCTGTCATGATTGAATAAGCGTGGCGCCGGGCGCGAGCTTCTCGGCGACGACCACCGTCACCCGGCTGTGCCCCAGGTTGACCCGCCTCATTTGCACGGCAAATCCGGCTAATTCCAAGTTGCGCCGAACCGGTTCCGGCACGGGGGCGGACTGACCGGTCACATCAAACAGCCATCCGACCAAGAGATCGCCCATGCCCTGGCCCGTGGTCTCCGCAGCGAGCACCAACACCGCCATACCATCGTGGTCCAACACACGGCAGAGCTCCGGCACAGTCCGGGCATCGAGCAGGATGTCCGACGGCGGAAATGTGGCGATCAGGCTGGTGAAGCGGCCCGAGGCAAACGGCAGGGCCTGGGCTTGGGCCCGCACCAGACTGATGTGTGGAGAATGGCCCAGTAGGAGGAGCTTGGCGCGAGCCAGCCGGCCCATTGCCAGGGACTCGTCCAGGCCGACAACAGAATAACCCGCCCTAGTCAGGTCCAGCAGAAGGTCGCCGGTGCCGTGGGCCAGTTCCAGGATCCGGGTGCCTCGCAGGAACGGCAGGGCAGTGCGTTGCCATTCGCGCCAGTGACCGTTGGAGACTGTCCGGCTCACCCGATCATAGGCAGGGGCCAGTGCGGTGTAGAGCCAATGGAACAAACTCGAGAGTCCACGCACGCTGAATGCTCACAGCCAGCGCGATCGCGCGGCGCGCTCAATGCGGATGTGGCTAGAACGCATCACGCAGACCATCGCCGGAGAAGGCGATAGCAATGGCGTTTGGGAGCCATCACCCAGGGCTGACCACCACATGCGTGCCGTTCGCGTGATGCACGTAGTCTTCGCCGGGTGGCACGACGGGCAAAGTCCAGCGGTAGAGCCATTTCGCGTCAGCCGGCGTCAGGTTGATGCAGCCCCGGCTGCGCGGCGTGCCGTAGTCGTTGTGCCAGTAAGTGCCGTGCAGCGCCACGCCCGTCCAGTAGATGTACGACACCCACGGCACGCCCGGTAGGTCGAAACCGTTGCCGTCGGTGGCGGCCATGTGCCGGGATGGCCGCTTTTGCTCGACCTTGAACTCGCCGCTGGGCGTTGCCGCTCCCTTGCGCCCGGTGGAGACGCGGGCAGTGAAGACGGTCGCGCCGTTCTCGTAGGCGGTCAGTCTCTGCCGTTTCAAATCCACTTCAATGCGCTTGTCAGCCACGTCCGGCGCAAGCGGCGTCAATTCGTCGTCGGCGACACGTCGCAGGCTTTCGGCCAGCACGAAGTAGTAGACCTTGTAGCGGTCATCCAGCACGCGATACCACCCGCGGCCTTTCTTGTCGGTCACCGCCTGGTCCACCCAGTGCGTGCTGGCGTAATAAAAGCGATAGACCTTCTTCGGGTTGCCGTCATCGTTGCGCCAGGCATCGGAGAAGGGCACCGTGATCTCGGCCAGGAAGCCTTCTCTGGGGAGATCCAGGACGGGTTCGTTCAAGTCGTTGCGCACGGGCTGAACCAGCGACGAGTGTACCCAACCCTCATCGGTGCGCCACCAGACGGGGTTCTGTGACTGGCCCAGGTCGCCATCCTTCCTTTCTTCGTAGATGTTGAGCAGTGTGTCGGCGTAGAAGATCTTCTCCACTACTTTGGCCGCGAACTGCGGCTTCTCGTAGGCGCGCAAGGCGGAGTTGGTGACGCGGCCGAGCAGGATGGGCGTCTGGTTGGCCTGTCCTATTGGCGGCCGGCCAAGTACAACGCCAAGCGCGGCGGTCCCGGTGAGCTTGACAAAATCGCGGCGAGATCGGCGGCGCATACTCAAAGACAACTCCACTATTGATGGCGTCGCCAGAGCCACAGGATGAGGCCGTAGGTTAAGCTGCCAACCACACCGGCACCGATCCCGGCACTCAACCAATGGTAGGCGTGTGGTCGCCCGGCAAGGACCAGTTCAGCCCCCAGGTAGGCCAGGAAAAACCCCACGAAGAGCCCGGTGTAGCCGAACGATAGGGCGTCCTCGCCCGGGGAGATCTGCCATTTGGGCCGGGGTCTCTCAGCGCCCCTCTGGTGGTCGAGCTTTGATCGCGAATATTCCGGCTTGTGTCGCTGCGGCTCGTGGCGCAAATGCCAGAGCGTGAGTTTATAGACCAATCGACCGGCCAGCACTGCACCGATGAACGTTGTCCGCCAGAAGCGCTGGGGTTGCGCGACCAACAGAGCCTTGCCGACGTTGCCGGCAGCCCTCAGCCCACTTAACAAAGCAATCAGGTGGGTCATGCTTGTAGCCTCCCTGCAACCCGAGGTTGTGGGCCGTCGCAGTTTTATTGGGCCGGCTCAACGCGAAATGTGAAGCGCACCTGATCCTGCGCCTGGCCCTTGCGTGCCGTGGCGCGCACCCACCAACTGCCTACCTGCGGGAACTGCGCCCCGCCCATGAACATGAGCATGCCCTGGCTGTCCGTCATCGGCTCCGCCTGAACCACGCCAATCGGTTGTTCGGTGCCCTCCAGCCCGTACTCAAAAGTCAGGCTATCCAGTGTCACCGAACGCTGACGCGAGTCCATCGGCATAAAGCTCAGGGTCACGGTGCCCGTCGGTAGTGGCGGGTTCGGGTCTGTAGAGAATCGGATGGTGACCAAGCCATACGGCCCTAGATCGGCGGTGGCGTCGCGCGCCGGTGCGTCGCGTATCAATTGATACGTCATCCCGATCATGGCTCCGACGACGGCCAATCCGAAGATCAACGAGATCGGCCAGGCGAGGTTGCGTGGGCGGCGGATCGGCCGCGCATCAGCGAGAGAGGGATCTTGGCTCATTGTGGAGATCCACCTGTGTCGAAGGGGAAACGCCGGTCTGGGCCCAGACGCGCATCAGCCACAGCGCCGCGGCCAGGACGAGCAGCCCAATGACCTGGGCGGCGCGAAAGCCGCCGGCCCAGGTCAGGCTGTCGCCGCGGAAGGTTTCCAGCAACACCCGCGCGGCGGCGGCCAGCGCCACGACTGCCAGCAGGTTCAGGCCCGTGCCCTCTTCGCCGAAGGGTTTCTTCCAGGCCGCACCGAAGATCAGCAGGGCGACCAGGATCTCGTAGACCTGCGCCGGATGGCGGTATTCGTCCCACAGGTAAATCGACCAGGGGAGCCGCGCCGGCGCCCCATAGGCGTCGCCGCTGAACAGGTGCGCCACGCCTGACGCCACCAGGAACGCCGCCAAGCCGGGGGCGAGCGCGTCCAGGCTGGGGCGGAGCGGCAGCCCCCGGCGCTGGCCGTGGGCGGCAGCCCGCCGGTCAGCGCGGACGCGTCCCAGGCGGCAACAGCCGCGGGCGTCGGCAGCGATTCAAGATTGGCAGGCAGCATGGCGGCACTCAGCTCTGGCGAGGCTCCTGATGATCTTCACCGTAGGCCCAGTCCAGCACGCCCTTGCGCCAGATGAAGTAGAAGCCGGTGAGGACCACCTCGATGAAGATGATCATCAGGATGAACCCGTAGAGCCGGAGGTCCTTGTACACCACCGCCCACGGGTAGAAAAAGATCGCCTCGATATCAAACAGGATGAACAACATCGCCACGAGATAGAATTTCACGCTGAAGCGTTCGCGCGCCCCGCCCACAGGCGGGATGCCGCACTCGTAGGGCGTGTCTTTCACGCGGTTGCGCACCCGTTTGCCGAGCAGAACCCCGAGAGCGATGAGGGCCGCAGCCAGACCCGACGCCAGGAGCACCTGAGCCAGGACAGGGAAGTAAGCCTCGTAGATGGAAGTGGGCATGATGGCGGATGAGGAACGCCCCT
>Ga0101944_10004118_pt1 | contig 18643 bp, 11 predicted proteins | sample DewCreD2012metaG_FD_75245 | JGI IMG/M metagenome (GOLD analysis project Ga0101944, IMG submission 75245) | Hot spring sediment bacterial and archeal communities from British Columbia, Canada, to study Microbial Dark Matter (Phase II) - Dewar... ... | reverse complement strand
TTTTGACTTCCCAAGAAAGCCATCGTGTCCGGCGAAGAGGACCGGTTCGGCGCGCAAGGAGTATAACGTAGGCCGTTAGGGAGAATTGCTCAAGCCCCAAACCGGCCAAGACAGAGGGGCGAAAACCCCGATCTTTCGGATTTTATCCATATTGCCTACTTGACAGCTTGTTGCGATTCGTTAGTTTGGATGGTCTGCGCAAAATGCGGCATAGGAGTAAAAAAGGCAACACGGAGGGATCACACCTGATGCTCAATTGCCCCAGCGTCGGCAACGGCGTTGGGCTCCTGGGGTGAGGCCGGTTTCGTAAGTTGTTATTAGGCAAACGCTTTGCGTTGTTGTGCGATACGGCCTGTCGCCATTGGCATCCGAAGTGCTTCGTTGACTGAGCAGTTCGAGATGTTGCATGAATGTCGGCCTTCGCACTTGTAGAGGTGGCTCCCTTGCCTAAGACTCTCCGTAAGCCTGCCGTGGTCAATGGTCAGCGTCCGCGAGTCAACGGTTCGGCCCCGAACTCCAAGGGGAAGAACGGTGCCGGGGCGGTCAAGTATTTCGAGGACGACGAGCTGGTCGAGGCGCTTGAGGCCGACGATGACTACACCGGCGAGGGCCCGGTGGAGCCGGACGACGACCTCGACGAAGACCTGCTGGAAGATGTCGAATTGCTGCGCACCGGCGAAGACGACCAGATCGACGACCCGGTGCGGATTTATTTGATGCAGATGGGCGAGATCGCCCTGTTGAGCCGCAAAGACGAAATCCGCGCCGCCCGACGGATCGAGCGGGGCCGTCGGCGGTTCCGCAACGCCCTGTTGGCCGGCGACTATATCTTGCAGGGGGCAGCTTCGCTGCTCGAACAGATTCAGGCCGGCCAGTTGCGGCTTGACCGAACGATCGACGTTTCGGTGATCAACGTCCGCGAGAAGAAACGGCTGTTGAAGATTCTCGCGCCGAACTTGGCGACGTTGAAGCAATTGCTGGCCGCCAACCGCCGCGATTATGCCGTGGCGATTCATCGGCGGCGGCCGAAGGCCGAGCGAAGGGCCGCTTGGCGGCGCATTGTCTTGCGCCGCGGCAAAGGCGTTCGTCTGGTCGAAGAGCTTTGCCTGCGGACCCAGCGGTTGCAGCCGATGCTGGAGAAGTTGCGCCAGATCGGCCGCCGCATGACGGAGATTCAGCGGCAGCTTCAAGAGTCGGCCGATGGTCCCGAGGCCGCGGCCCAGCGGATCGAGCTGCGGAAAGAGCTGCACTATCTCATGCGGCTCACGCTGGAAAGCCCGGCCACGCTGCGCCGCACCTTGCAGCGCATCGAAAAACACCTCGACGACTACGAGTCGGCCAAACGCTATTTGTCGGCGGGCAATTTGCGCCTGGTCGTTTCCATTGCCAAACGGTATCGGAATCGCGGGCTGAGCTTTTTAGACTTGATCCAGGAAGGCAACACCGGATTGATGCGGGCGGTGGACAAGTTCGAATACGCCCGCGGCTACAAGTTCTCGACCTATGCGACGTGGTGGATTCGCCAGGCGATTACGCGGGCGATTGCCGACCAGAGCCGCACGATTCGCCTGCCGGTGCATATCATCGAAACATTGGGAAAGGTGCGCGCCGTGTCGCGCCAATGGCTGCAAACGCACGGCTGCGAACCGAGCGTGGAAGAGACGGCCTCGGCGGCGGGACTGCCCGTCGAAGAGGCCGCCTGCGTGCTTCGCATGACGCGGCAACCGCTTTCGCTCGATCAACCCGTGGGCGACCACGACGACACTTATTTCGGCGAGTTCCTGGCCGATCACCGTGAAGAAGACCCGTTGCACGAGATGAACGCGCAGTTGCTCAAGCAGCGCATTGCCGACGTGCTCGAAGGGCTCGACTACCGCGAACGAGAAATCATCCGCCTCCGCTACGGATTGGCCGACGGCTATTCCTACACCCTCGAAGAAGTGGGCAAGATCTTCTCGGTTACCCGCGAGCGTGTTCGCCAGATCGAAACGAAGGCGGTTCGGGCGCTGCAACACCCCTGCCGATCGCGGCAGCTCTCGAGTTTCGTGGACGGGTGGAAGGAAACCGCGCCGCCCGCCTTGCCGCCGATCGAGGGCGGGCCGGCCGCCCCGATGGAAACGGTTTGATCCGCTCGCGTTGATCCTCTCGCGTTGATCCGCTCACGGCTGCCGCAACGGCACCCGCGCGGTTTTTGCTTGCCAACCGTCGCCGACTCGATCATATTGAGCCGGTGTCGTCTGTCGGCCGGATTCGTTTCGCGGCGACGGCAGTCGGCGCCGGCCGGCGACTCCGTCTTCAACATCTTTCCCCCTAGCTTGGACCCCAGATCATGAAGCTCCTTCGAAGTTGCCTGTTGTTGGTTGCCGCGGCCGCGGCCGTCTTGGTTTCTCCCCTTTGGGCCGCATCGCCCGCGGCTGCGCCCCAGCCCGATGCCGACGGGTTCTACGAGCTTTTCGACGGCAAGTCGCTCGACGGCTGGAAGCTGGGCGGGCCGGAAGGCTCGTTCTTCGTGGAAGACGGAAAGCTCGTCGCCCGTGCCACGAAGAATCAAGCTCATCTCTTCTACGTCGGCCCGGTGAAGAACCACGACTTCAAGAACTTCCATCTTAAGGCGGAGGTGATGACCGCCCCGGGGGCCAACTCGGGCATCTATTTCCACACGGCCTTCCAAGAGGCCGGATGGCCGAGCAAAGGATACGAAATCCAAGTCAACGTTTCTCATGCCGACCCGAAGAAGTCGGGCGGGCTGTACGGCATTCGCGATTGCTTCGATCCGCCCTGCAAAGACAACGAGTGGTACACGCAGGAGATCATCGTCACGGGCAAGAAGATCGTCTCGAAAATCAACGGCAAAACGATCGTCGATTACACCGAGCCGGACGATTGGAACAAAGGCCAGCGGCGCATCGACCGCGGCACGTTCGCTTTGCAGGCGCACGACCCGAAAAGCACGGTCTATTTCAAGAGCATCCGCGTCAAGCCGTTGGACGACTGACCGACCCGGAGACTGCGCATCGCCGTTGGGCGCCGCAGGACGCCGGCCCCGATCGACGCGGCCACGGCCGCGATTGCCAGCGAGGCGATGCCCGGCTCGGGGACCGGTGCGGCATTGAGCACGCCGACGGCATCGAGGTCGAAACCGCCGCTGCCCGAGGTCGGGTGCGGGTCGTAGATCGGCCGCCCGAACGAGTCGAGCGCGGAGCCGTCGCCCACGATGTCCACGATCTTCACCTGGCTGATGGCCTGCACATCAAGCAGGGGCGATACGCCGGCCAGTTGGGCCAAGTCGAAGGGCGTGCCGAAGCCCTGACGGTATTTTCCCGCCAGGTTGTCGATGTTCGTCGGGTCCACGGAACCGAAGCCCCCGACCGGCGAGGCCGTCAGCGAGGCATTGGGAAACCGAAAGAAATCGACGCCGTTGGACGAAACCTCGACAAACGCCAATTCGAGGAAGGTGTCGCTGAAGCTGTTTTCGAAGACGGCGAAATCCCAGCCCGGACCATCGGCAATCCAGACATCGAATGTCAGGGTGATTTGCCCTCCGTTGCCCAGGCATACGATATCGGTGCTCGTTCCTTGGGCGGGACCGAGGGCTTTTTCGGGCGTTTGCCAGCTCGANTCGCAGCCCGAACCGACGAAGTAATTCGTCCAGCCGGTCGCCCAGGCAACAATCTTCGGATCATTCTTGGCGACGGCGGTGGAGCCTGGTTGACCGGCGGCCGGCGGATAGGGGCCGGCGGCCGCCGGGCCGGTTTGCAGGACCAAACAGGTCCACGCGACGACGAAAGGGGCCGACAGATAAGCGAAGCGGCTGGTAGCGTGCTGTCCCCTTGGGGACTGCGTTCGGTTCTTCGCGGGTCCATTCCCAACCAAGAGAACAACGAGCGACATTGGGCGAAGGCGGCGATTCATTGGATTTTTCCCTTTGCGCCGACGGGGCGGCGCGGATGGCGTGCGAACTGCTCTGGGAGACGCATTGCGCAGGCGGTGTCCCTCTCGTGCCGGCCGGCACGGTTGTCAAACGCTGAAGGGACCGTGCCCGAGCCGCCCCATAAGCGGACGACGGGCGCGGCGCGCGCCTTCAGCGCGCGGCGACAGCGGACCGGCGCACCAGGTTGCGGCGCGGTGCGAGATCCGCGATTCGACGGCCGCCGCGCGCTGAAAGCGCGCACGGGTCCGCTCAGCGGATGAGCCTCCAGAGCTTGGACATGCTTGATTTCGGCCGTTTCCGTCCCGCGCGGAACACGCACCCGACTCGCGTTGGTAGGTCTTCTGACTTTCGAGCTTCACCGGCCCGGCCTTCTCGCCGCCCGACGGCGGGCGGCAATGGCATGTGAAGGGGCGCGGCACAACGCTCGATGACAGCGGCGGGGACCGTTCCGGATTCGCACCGGATTCCCTGTTCGGCAGGCGGCCCAGAGCCGGCTCGCCTGCACACCAACGCACGACGGTCTAGAATATAGCTTCTTCGGGCAGCGCCGACAAGCGGTTCTGCTGTTAGAATTGGATATTCTTCCTCTATCGTTGTGCTGCCGGCGGCTACATACTGAAGCGAACATGGACATCGGTGCTTTGCGCGAACGCCTTGCCGAGTTCGAGAAGGCCGCCCCATGGCTGCGCGCGTGGAAGCTGTCCGATGTGCGCCGCGCCTACGACTGCCTGCTTCGCATCGCTTCGGGCGGGATGACGCTCGACTTGCTCGGCGTGCTTTGCGATCAACTGGCCGAACATCTGCCCGCCACGGCCGACCCCGACATGGCGCTGAACAACCTCGAGCGCTTTGTCGCGGTGGCGCGCAATCCGTTGGCGATCGGCACGCTTTTCGAGCGCGACCCGACCGCCTTGCCGCCGCTGTTGCACCTGTTCAGCACCAGCCAGTACCTCAGCGATTTGCTGGTGACCGATCCGGAAAGCTACGATCTGTTGCGGCTTAGCGAGGGTCTGCCGGTGGCGCGGCAGCCGTTGGTCGACGAACTGACGGCCGAGGTGATGGCGCTGGACGACGAGACGGCCGTGGCGCGGGCATTGCGGCGTTTCAAGCGCCGCGAGGTGCTGCGCATCGCCTACGGCGACATCATTCGCGGTCAAAGCCTGAAGACGGTTACGGCCCAAATCTCCTACCTGGCCGATGCGATCGTCGAGGCCGCCCTTCAAGCGGCCTATCGCAAAGTGGCCGCGCAGCGCGGCGTGCCGCAATTGCACGACGGCCGCGGCGCGCCCCGATTCGTGGTGCTCGGATTGGGCAAGTTGGGCGGGCTGGAACTGAATTATTCCAGCGACATCGATCTGATCTTTCTCTACGACGGCGACGGACGCACCGACGGCCGCCGCAGCGTTACCAACGTCGAGTTCTTCGACTACGTGGCCCGCGAAATGGTCCGGCTGCTGACCGAGGCCACGCAATGGGGAAGCTGCTACCGCGTCGATTTGCGGCTTCGACCCGACGGCCAACGCGGACCGACCGTTCCCAGCCTGGCCGGCGCGCTGAGCTACTACGACCTTCGAGGACGGACCTGGGAACGGCAGGCGATGATCAAGGCCCGGCCCGTGGCCGGCGACCTGGACTTGGGATGGGATTTTCTCGACCGTCTCGGGCCGTGGATCTATCGGCGCTATCTCTCGGCGGCCGACATCGCCGGCATCAAGGCGCTGAAACGGCGCATCGAGCGTCAGGCGGAGCAAGCCGGCGGCGAAACGCGCGACGTAAAAACCGGCCGCGGCGGCATTCGCGACGTGGAGTTCGCTATACAATTCCTGCAACTGCTCAACGGCGGCGACCTGCCCGAGTTGCGCACCGGCAACACGCTCGATGCGCTGTCGCGGCTGGAGGCGAGCGGGTGCCTGAGCCATACGGAAAGCACACTGCTGGCTGAAAACTACACGTTTCTCCGAAAGATCGAACATCGCTTGCAGATCATGTTCGATCTGCAAACCCATCTGCTTCCCGACGACCCCGGCGAATTGACCAAATTGGCGCTTCGCATGGGCTATGGCGAGGGCGGCCCGGCCTCGCTCAGCGCCTTCATCGACGACTATCGGCAGAAGACGGAACTGAATCGCAAAATCCTCGATCATCTGCTGCACGAAGCCTTCGCCGACGATCCGCAGACCGCCCCCGAGGTCGATCTGGTGCTCGATCCCGACCCGACGGCCGACCGCATCGAAGAAGTGTTGGGCAAGTATCCGTTTCGCGATTTGAATCGGGCCTACGAAAACCTGATGGCGCTGGGCGAGGAGCGAATCCCCTTTCTCTCGACGCGGCGCTGCCGGCACTTTCTGGCCTCGATCGCCCCGCGGCTGCTCTCGGCCGTGGCCGAAACCGTCGATCCCGACTCGACGCTCGTGCAGCTTTGCCAGGTCAGCGACTCGATCGGCGGCAAAGGGGTGTTGTGGGAACTGTTCAGCTTCAATCCGCCCAGCCTGCGTTTGTACGTCGAGCTTTGCGCCTACAGCCCCTACTTGGCCGGCATTTTGACGAGCAATCCGGGCATGCTCGACGGGTTGATGGACAGCCTGGTGCTCGACAAACTGCCGACGCCCGACTTCCTCGATCGCACCTTGGCCGAGTTGTGCGAATCGGCCGAGGATGTCGAACCGATCTTGCACAGCTTCAAGAACGATCAGATTCTTCGCGTCGGCGTCCGCGATTTGCTCGGCAAGGAAGACGTGCAGCACACCACCGGCGCCTTGGCCGATATCGCCCAAACCTGCCTGAAGCAGATCGTGCAGCGAGAATACGAGCGCTTGACGGCCAAGTTCGGAGAGCCGCATGTGCACGTCGGGCGGCGGACCGGGCGCCCCTGCGAATTGGTGATTCTCGCGTTGGGCAAGTTCGGCGGCCGCGAACTGAACTACCACAGCGATCTGGACATCGTCTTTCTTTACGAGGCCGAGGGCCATACGCAGCCCCCGCCCGGCCGCGAAGGCACGTCGAACCAGCATTTCTACAGCGAGCTGGGCCAACGGATCATCAAGTTCATCAGTCATTTGGGCGCGCACGGGCGGCTGTACGAAGTGGACGCCCGGCTGCGGCCGACCGGGCGCAGCGGCAGCCTGGCGGTTTCGCTTCCCGAGTTGCTCCGATACTTCACCAGCGGCGAGGCGCAGCTTTGGGAACGCCAAGCCTTCACCAAGGCGCGGGTGGTGTTCGGCAGCGATCGAGCGGCGCGGCTGGCGATGAATGTCGTTACCCGCGCCGTCTATCAGCGCCGATGGCAACCGGCCGACGCCGCCGAAATCCGGCAAATGCGGCATCGGCTCGAACAAACGGCGTCCGCCGGCAACTTGAAACGCGGACCCGGCGGGATCGTCGATATCGAGTTTCTCGTGCAGATGCTGCAACTCCGTCACGGCCGCGGAATCCCGCATGTGCGTTCGCCGAACACGCTACAGGCGCTTCGGGCGCTGTTCGAGGCCGGATGCCTCTCGGCCGACGATTACGAGCTGTTCTATTTCAACTACCGCCTTCTGCGGACGATCGAGGGCCGCTTGCGGCTGATGAACTCGACGGCCCGCGACCAACTCCCCGCCGACCCGAGCGAATTGGCCAAGCTGGCGCACCTGACGCGCTATCAGAGCACGGAACTCTTGCTGCAAGACTTCGCCGTGGCGACGCGGCGGATTCGCGAGCGGTTCGATCAATGGATGGAGGCGGCTGCGCGCACCTCGGCCAAGCGTCCGGCCGACGGGAAAGCGTGACGTTCGCGGAGCCGAGGCGACGGCTGCCGTTCCATCGCCGGAAGACAAACAACCGGATGCTGGGAAATGATCTACCAGTCGTCTTCTGCCGATCGCCTTTCGTCGGCGAGCTTCGGACCTGCGCCGCGCTGCAGTCTCAAGCCGCCGCGCGACGACCGCGCGTGGTTGATCGATCCGCCGCTCGATCAGCTTGCGGCCTTGATGGAGCGCAACGCCCAGCAGGCCGAGCGCCGCCGCGGAACAATCGGCGGGGCGGAATGGCGCACGTTTGCCGCCGCGGCCCGGGAAGAGCTGCTCGCAGCCGCCGTGGAATATACGCGCGAGTTCCTTGGCGACGAGTCGGCCGCTCGAGCCAATCGGGGATCGCAGCGGATGGTGTTGGCCGGCCATCAGCCGGGGTTGTTTCATCCGGGGGTCTGGCTGAAGAACTTCGTTCTCGACGGCGCAGCCCGGCAGGGCGGCGCAACGGCGGTCAACTTGGTGATCGACGACGATGTGCTCCGCTTCCCGTCGGTGTTGGTTCCCGGCGGGACGCCCGATGCGCCGACGCTGGAGCCGCTGGCCTTCGACGGTCCGCACGAGCAAACCGTGTGGGAACTGCGGCCCGCGGCCGACCGCGCGGTGTTCGAGTCGTTCGCCGCGCGGGCGTCGCAACGGCTGAGCGGATTGATCGAGCGGCCGCTGGTGATCGACTACTGGCCGTTGGTCGTGGCGCGTGCCGCCGCGGGTTGCACCCTGGGCGCGGCGTTGGCGCAAGCCCGGCGGCAATGGGAAGACCGTTGGGGCGTCGAGACGCTGGAAGTTCCGCAAAGCCGAGTATGCCGGTTGCCTTCGTTCCGCCGCTGGGTCGCCTGCCTGTTGAGCGACTTGCCGCGATTGACCGGCGCTTATAATCAGGCGTTGGCCGAGTATCGCCGAGCGCATCGGGTGCGCAATGCCGCGCAACCGGTTCCGAGCCTAGCTGTCGAAGACCAGCGGTACGAGGCTCCTTTTTGGCTGATTCCGCGCGACGGGCGCCGCCGGCGATTGTTTGCGCGGCGAACGGCGGCGGGGATCGAGGCGGCCGACGAGAAGGGCGTTGTTGCGATCTTGCCGCCCGCCGAGCGCGACGGCGGCGCGGCAGCGGCCGACGAAATGCAGCGGCTGGAATCGCAGGGTGTGCGCGTGCGCACCCGCGCGCTGATGACGACGCTTTGGGCGCGGCTGTTCCTCGGCGACTTGTTCATTCACGGGGTGGGCGGCGCCGCCTACGACGAAGTAACCGACCGGATCATCGCCGGCTACTTCGGCGTCGAGCCGCCGGGGTTCGCTGTCGTCTCGGGCACGCTTTTCTTGCCGGTTGCTTCGCCGTCGGGCAGCGCCGATGAAATGCGGCGGGTTGCTCGGCAACTGCGGGAGCTGAAGTACCATCCGGAAGCAGCCGTTCCTCCGCCCGATGATCCTGCGGCGCGGCAGCGATGGGAGGAGCTGGCGGCCGAAAAGCGTCGGGTGCTCGAAGGCGCCGGACCGCCGATGTCGCCCGCGGCGCGGCATCGCGCCATCGAGTCGTTCAACCGCGCGCTGGGAGAGTTTGCCGAGGCTGCCCGCGGCGAGTTGCTCGATCGGCTCGAAGAGGTACGCCGCGCGCAGCGCATCGAAGGCATCTTGCGCCGTCGCGACGTGCCGTATGTGTTCTACCCGGCTTCGACGCTGCGGGAATTTTTCGGCGGGCTACTTCACAAGAACGGATAAAGATGCTTTGATACCGGAGAAAGGATTCGCGCGATGGATGCCGCGATCTCGTCTTCGGAACCGACGCCGCTCATTCGAGAGCGCACATGCGCCAAACGGATTCGCACGCCCATCGTCCCCGCAACAACGGCGGACCATCCCGCGATTCACTATTTTCTCGAAGCCGTCTTCGATCGGAATTGGGCGGCTGAGTTCCGCGCGGCCTGCGACGACCCGAACTACCGGCCCGGCGATCGGCTCCTGCTGCGGCGCGGGCCGCGGATGCTGGGCCATGCCCGCATCAGTCGGCGGACGATGCAGTTCGATTGTTGCCGGGTGCCGGCGTGCGGGCTTCACGAGTTGTGCATCATTCCCTCGTTGCGGCGGCAGGGCTACGGAGCGTATCTGCTGGCCGCGGCGGAACGCGCGATGTTCGATGCCGGTGCAGAGGTCGGCTGGCTGCGGACGTCGGCACCGCACTTCTTCCGCCGTTCGGGGTGGGCGCTGTGCGGCCGGCATAATTACAGCCGTGCCGACGCCCGCTCGCTGTTGGCTCAGCTTTGGCAGCGGGGCGTGCCGCAGCGCCGCGGCCGCGTTTGGCATATTCGGCCGTGGCGGCAGTGGGAAACCGGTTCGCTGGCCCGCATCTATCAACAGAACCTATTCGGGGCCTTCGGCTGGACGGTGCGCGACAGCGACTATTGGAACTGGCTGCTCAACCGCCCGGCCTTCGACGAGATCTATGTGGCCATCGAAGGGCCGGATCAACTCGAATTGGGCGAGCGCAACACCCGGTTGATCGGCTATTCGGTCGTCCGCGGCGCGCGAATCATCGAGTTGTTGACCTCGCCCGATCGCCCTCGGGCGGCGTTGGAGCTGCTTGCCCGAATCGCTACCGACGCCTTGGAGCACGATCGTTCCGACATTACCCTCCATGCCCCGGCCGAACATCCGTTGCACGGCGTTTTTCTCGACGCCGGCGGCCTGCACCAGCACGTTCAGGCCGATCGCGGCGAAGTGTACATGGCGCGGGTGCTCGATCCCGTGCGGCTGATGCAGGCGATGGCCGAGGTCTTTCGCCGCCGCGTCGACCGGGCGCGGGTGAGTTCACCCATCGAGTTGGGGTTCTTCGTCGAGGGCCGAAAGTATCTCTTAGAGGTCGAAGGCGATTCGGTGCAGGCTTCGGCTCATCGGCTGGGCCGAAGTTACTTGGCGATGAACGTCGCCGATTTCACCCGCTTGCTTCTCGGGCAGCTCGATTGGGATTGGGCCCTCCGCGATCGGCGGATCGAGTGTTCGACGGCACTGGCCCAACAGCTTGGGCGGGTTCTCTTTCCTACCGTTCCGCTTTATCGGCCTGTGTGGGACGACTGGCCCTTGGCGTGAGTCGAACGGCCCCTGGTGCGGCGCCCGCAAGGCGCCGTCGGCGCGCCGGTTGCGCGCCCGCAGGCATCCTACAGACATTCCGCGAACGGCCTGCTCATCCGCAATCGCGTCGGGGCGTGCGGTCGCCGAAGTCTCAAACGTGGATCGCCGATAACCCTCGTCTCTCAAACGCGGATCACCGTCGTGCCGCTCAATCGGCGGATCAGCCGCCGCATCTCCAGCACGCTAAGGGTGGCCAACACGCGCGCCGCCGGCAGCTTCGTCGCCTCGACGATCTGGTCGATCGGCGTGGCTTGCTCGCCGATGGCCGAAAGCACGTCGCGTTCGGCCGCATTGAGCAGCAGCTCGGCCGGGCGGCGCAGCGGCGGACCGTCGTTGCGGGGGACGGCCTCGACCAGCGGCCCGAGGGCTTCGAGCACATCGTCGGCCGATTCGACCAGCGTTGCTCCGTCGCGGATCAGCCGATGGCAGCCGCGCGAGGTGCGGCTTTCGATGCTGCCCGGCACCGCGAACACCTCGCGGCCTTGCTCGAGCGCATGTTTGGCGGTGATCAACGCACCGCTCCGCTCGGCCGCCTCGATGACAATCACCCCCAGCGACAAACCGCTGATCAACCGATTGCGTTGCGGGAACTGCCCGGCCAAAGGTTCGACGCGCGGGGGCGATTCGCTCACCAGCGCACCGGCGGCGCGCACCTCCTCGGCCAGCGAGGCATGCTCCGGCGGATAGATGTTCAGCACGCCGCTGGCCAGAACGGCCAAGGTGCGTCCGCCGGCCGACATCGCCCCGCGATGCGCCGCGGCGTCGATCCCCCGGGCCAGCCCGCTGACAATCGTCAAACCCGCTCGGGCCAGGGCTGCCGCCAGCCGCTCGGCCTGCCTCAGCCCATACACCGAAGCATGCCGCGTGCCGACGATCCCCACGGCGGCCGCATCGCGCGGCAGCAGCGTGCCGCGGACGAAGATCGCCCCGGGCGGATCAGGAATCTCTTTCAGCGGACGGGGATAGCCCGGATCGCTTTCCAACAAAATGTCGATCCCCTCGCGGCGGCACAGTTCGATCTCGCCGAGAACATCGATCGCGGCTGCTTCGAGAATCTTGCCGGCCAGCTTCGGCCCCACGCCGGGCACTTCGCACAGCGCTGCCCGGCCGGCCGCCAGCACCGCCCGAGCCGATCCGAACCGTTCGAGCAGCGCCTTCCGTGTTCGCGGCCCGACGCCCGAGACGAGAATCAGCCGCAAGGCGTCTTCGAACGCGTCGTCAGCGTTTGCCGACAGCGGCGAGCTTATTGGCAAAGTCGTCTGAGTTTTCGGCGGCGTCGGTAGCGCAGCCGATGCAACATCGGGCGACGGCCGGTCCGATGCTCGCGATTCGTCCGGTTCAGGCGACATTTGGGCGTCAAAGTCGAAAAGGTTCGCCATGGCGAAAGGTCTCGATCGAACAACCGGAGGGCCGAAAAGAAGTCCCGCACTTCAATTGCGATTCACCGGCAGCGTCGGGAGCGGCCGGCGACGGGAGCGATCCACCGGGCTACGATTACCCCAGCGCGGCCGCCACCTCGCGCGGATCGATCCCGCCGACTAGCTCCACGTGGCCCAAGCGGCTGGGCAGAACGAATCGCAGCGTCCCGTGGCTGACCTTCTTATCGTGGGCCATGACCTTCAGGGCGGCCTCGGCATCGACCTTCGGCGGGGCGAACGGCAATTGCAGGCGTTCGAGCAGGGCCGTCTGCCGTGCGACAAAGGCCTCATCGACCCGCCGCAGCCGTTGGGCCAGCCGTGCCGCGCAGGTCATGCCCATCGCCACCGCTTCGCCGTGCAGCAAGTTGCCGTAACCGCCGAGCGTTTCGAAGGCGTGCGCGAAGGTGTGCCCGTAATTGAGAATCGCCCGTCGCCCGCTGCGTTCGAACTCGTCGGCCTCGACCACGTCGGCCTTCAGCCGGCAGCAGCGGGTGACGACGTGCGCCAAGCAGCCCGGCTCGCGGCGGTTGAGCTGCTCGACGTTGGCTTCGAGGAAGCCGAAGAACTCCGCGTCGAGGATCACGCCGTACTTGACCACCTCGGCCAAGCCGGCGCGGTACTCGCGGTCGGGCAAGGTGCCCAGCACGTTCGGATCGATCAGCACGCCGATCGGCTGCCAAAACGCCCCGACCATGTTTTTTCCCTCGGGCAGGTTGACGCCCACCTTGCCGCCCACCGAGCTATCCACTTGGGCCAAGAGTGTGGTGGGAACCTGAAAGAATCGCAGCCCGCGCAAAAACGTGGCCGCCACGAACCCGGCCAAATCGCCGACCACACCGCCGCCGACGGCGACGACGACTGCTTGCCGGTCAGCCCCCAATTCGAGCATGCCGTTCCACAGTCCGGCCGCCACTTCGACCGACTTGCTCTCTTCGCCCGGCTCAACGGAAATGATGTCCACGTCGATCTCCGCCGCCGATAGGCTTTCCGCCGCCGGCAGGGCATACGGCTCCTGCACATTGGCGTCGGTGATGACGACCGCATGAGAAACCTTGCCCAGCGAGGCCAGCAGCGGGCCGAGCCGCCCAAGCCGGCCCGAGCCGATCTCGATGTCGTAACTGCGCTCGCCAAGCGCGACATGCACGCGATGAACGTTGTCGGTCATAACTCCTCGAAGGGCATTGATGTTGTTCAGAATCGCCGTCGCTTGCGGTTCGCCAGGTCGGCGTGCGGGAGCCGTCTCCTGGATCTGTTCTCGGGATAAGTTCTAGGAATCAGTGGGCGCGACGGTCCGCCTCGACCACGCGCAGCACGGCCTCCCAGCGGCTGATCTCGCCGCCGGCAGGCACGCGCGGGGGCTGTTCCAGATAGTTCAGGTAAAGCCGGTCGGTGGCTCGGCCGCGCTCCATTTTCGCCGCGGCGAAATCCGCCGTCCGCGCTGTCGTCGGCAATGGTGCGTGCTTGGCATGACGCGATCAACTTCCCTTCTGCGATCCCTTTTTCGGCCCCGGCGGTTTGCGCGCGACGATCCGCGACTCGATCCGCCGCTGTTCAAGCCGCTTCTTCAATTGCGGAAACTTCGTGGCGGGCATCCGTGCCCCCTGCTTGCCTTGGCCCTTGCCCATCATTGCGTCTCCAAGAGGACACTTCAGGCGGATCAATCAAACCGCTCAATCAAACTGCGGAGAATGGGAAGCAGCTTGAGCGGGCGCTGCGCGATTAGCCGCCCGCAGCTTCTCTGCTGGAGCGAAGCATCGCCAGATTATCACGAGCCTGCTTCGGCGGCAATCTGCCGGCGTTTCTGCGACGCGATTCGAGCTTCGAGCCTTGGGTCGAACCGAGAAGCGCCCTGCCGCATCGCGCGCAGCGAGGCCGGGACTTCGGCCGGCGAGGCGCTCTGATCCGATCGTTGCCGCCACAACCCGCCGGCGACTGGTAACCTGCAACCGGTAGCTTGCAACTTGCAGGCAGCAAGGGTGCATCTCCGTTTCTGCGCGCCCGTCGCCGCTTACAAAACTGCGGAATTCCGAGCGAAACACGTCGTTAGCGGCCTCGCCCTGGTGTTTGCGTCGGGCTGCGGCTGCTTCTTCTGCGAAAAAGGCCTGAAAACCCGCTCGCAGAAACAGAAATGCACCCAGGCAGCAACCGGCGATTGACAGCCGTCATCCAGCGAGCATAGGCTAAATAGCTGCACACAATTGCGAAAGCGGCCCGCGTCGCAACGACGCGGCCGATTGCGTGTTGTTCCCATTTGAACCGCTTTCCGTCTTTCGCGGTTTTATTTAGGGGACTGGTTCTGCCGCAACCGCGAAGGTTGAATTTCCGCCGCTTCCGATCGAACCAGTACCCGCTGTGGTTGGAATCGATTTCGCTGCCGTCGGCCGATTGACGGGCCGTTGCAAGGGCATCAGCATGTTTCGCCACAATCCGCGCGATGCCGGCGTGGGGAAAGGCTCCGCCGCCGGAGCGATGGGCCGTTGTCTCTTTGGCTTCGGGCGATCGAAGCGAGTTGATGGCCGCGGCGCGCTGCGATGGACGGGAGCGCCCGTTCGGGCGGCGATCGGTTCGGCCGCCGTTCTGCTTTTCTTCTCCGCGGCGACTGCCGGCTGGAACACAGCTTCGGCCACCGAGGCGGAACGGCCGATCGCTTGTGCGTCCGAGTCGCGGGCTGCTTCCGCCGAAGACCGTCGGCTGCTGCGCTTTTCGGCCGAGCGGCTGGTCGATCGACCGATCATTGCGCCCGGCATGCCGGGGTTGGCCCGCGAGGGCGGTCGCGACAACATTAACGGTCCGTCGCTGATTCGCGTGCCCGACTGGGTGCCGAATGTGAAGGGGAAGTACTATCTCTACTTCGCGCATCACGGCGGCAAGCACATTCGGCTGGCTTATGCCGACGAGTTGACCGGGCCGTGGACCATCGTGCCCGGCGGGGTGCTCGGCGTCGAGCAATCGCCGGGGCGGGGGCACATCGCCAGTCCCGACGTGCATGTTGATCATTCCGAGCGGCAAATCCGCATGTATTTTCACCAGCCGGGGCCGCCGGGCAGTCCGATTTCGGGCCAGGTTTCGTTTGCGGCTGTTTCGCGCGACGGGCTGAAGTTCGAGCCGCGGCCGGAAGTGCTCGGCAAGTTCTATTTCCGCGTATTCGAATACGACGGGTGGTTCTACGCGCTGGCCAAGAACGACAATGAAGACGGCATCATCTATCGCTCGCGCGATCCGCTGAGCGGGTTCCGCCCCGGGCCGCGGTATCTGCCCAAGGTGCGCCATACGGCCGTGTGGATCGATCGGCCGTCGGCCATGCTCTACGTGTTCTACTCGCTGGTGGGCGAGGCGGACCGGCCGGAGCACATTTGTGTTTCGTCCGTCGATTTGCGCGACGATTGGATGCAGTGGCGGTTTTCGCCGCCGCAGTCGGTGCTGCTGCCGGAGCGCGACTGGGAAGGCGCCCGATTGCCGCACAAACCTTCGTCGTACGGCGCCGCGGCCGGGCCGGTGCGCCAATTGCGCGATCCGGCCGTCTTCTGCGACGGAGACCAGATGTATTTGCTCTATTCGACGGCGGGCGAACAGGGCATCGGCATCGCCCGGCTTCGCACACTGCTAGACCGCGCCGAGGACAACGCCATGCCCAAACAGCACCGGCCAGAAGACGCCCCCTACGGCGACCGCACCAAGGCCGGCCGCAGCAACGCGGCAACTTAGCTCTGTCGCATCGCCCGCTCGGCGATTGTCCGCCGACGTTGCCCCGCAGCGCGTTTCAGCGTTCGCCTGATTGCGTCCCGCTCTGCATTTGCCGGCGTTGCCCGGCCGCTTGCCTTCCGTGCGGTCATTCGCGCGGTGCAGGGGATGCATCGGCGTCGTCGGCTGTATCGCGGGCGCGGGAGTTGCCGCGGGTCGCGTTGCCGGCGAGGGCATGATAGCGAATCGTGGCGGCCAAAACGAAGAGCCAGTTGAGGGCGACGAACAGCCCGACGTACCACTGGCCGCCGCTGCCGCCGCTGCCGTACGAGTGTTTGCCCGCCGGAAGCAAGAAGTTCACGCCGTACCAGGCCATCAGGATGAACGTGGCCCCCAAGACGGAGCCGAAGGCCATGCCGAAGTTGCCCGCCCAACCGATATGTCGGGCATGGAGGATGGCCATATAGGCCAGCAGCGTCAGCAGCGACCACACCTCTTTCGCGTCCCAGCTCCAGAAGTGGCCCCAGGCCTTGTCGGCCCACAGGGCGCCGAGGATCGTGCCGGCGGCCAAGAGCAGCACGGCCACCTGCGTGGCCTTGTAGGCATATTGCGCCAAGGGAGCGACGCTCGGCGGCGGCAGCACCTGGTCGCCTTCGCGCCGGTAGCTGCCCAGCAGGTAGTAGCCCAGCGATATATTGGCCACGCCCCAGGCCAGCGCCCCGGCGGCATAGCTGGCCGTGATCGTCAACACGTGAACGAACAGCCAGAAGTTGTCGCGGAGCACCGGCTGCGCGTGCGAAATGTCTTTGTCGATTACGGTGTCGGGCGCATAATACGCGACCAATGCGGCCAACATCCCCACCGCTGCCCCCGCCAATGCGAACACCCGGCGCTCGACGGCCTGATCCACAAGCGACCGCCAGCCTGCGTGCCGCGCTTCGCGCGGAACGGTAACCAAGGCAATCAGCAGCACCGGCACGAGCCGCGACGCGAAATACACCGTGCCCGCCACCACCGCGGCCGCCACCAACCAAACGGCCAACTCGCCGAGGCGCTGCCCCCAGCTTTGATCGGCCCATTCGATCGACAGCGAGATATAGCGCGTGGTGAAATAGGCGATTGGGCCAATCAGCGCCAGCCGCACCAGTACGGCCGCGGCGACAATCGCCCGCGTTGTCGAGCCGGCCCTCGCTGCCGCGTCGGCGTTCTCCAGCGACGACTCTTCCCTTGGCACTTCCCCTGGCGGCGCGACGGTTTCGCCTTCGGCCGCAACCGAGCGCCGCAGCAGCCGCGCGTCGGTCAGCGACCACGCCCTGCGCAGCCCGGGCCACAGGATCGGCAGCAGCGTGAACCATGCCCCCAGCATCGGCACGCAGAGACTGACGAAGGCCACGGTTTCAAACATGTTCGTCAGCGGAACCAGCCGCATAATCGCCATCCGCAGGCCGAAGCCCAGCGTAGTGATCGCGACGGCAACAGCCAGAACGCACAATCCCAAAAAGAGCATCACTCGGGTTTGTCGTCCGAAGCTCAACGCCAAACACGCCAAGGCCGCCAAGTTGGCCAGCCACGACCAAAAGAACGGGTCGAGCCGGTTGTAGAACACCTCGGCATTGGTGAACCCCGGCGGCGGATACTCTGTTTGACTCAGCAGTTCTTCATCGCGTTGGGTCAGAACCAATCGATCGCGGCGGTCGCCCAACTCCCGGCCCAGCGCGGCGAGTGATTCGGCCAGCTCGTTCATGGCGGCCGTGAAGGCGGCGGGCCGATCGGCGCGGCCGCGATCGTTATAGACGGCAACCACATTCTCCCAAGCGGTCCGGACCGTGCGCACCTGGTCCGGCGGGTATCCTTCGAGCAACGCATCCGAGCCGAAGATCAACGCCCGAAAGCCCAACCACGGCTGGAAGTCGTCTTCCGGGTCGCGATCAGGCTCGAGCGCGGCCGGGTTCAGTGCGGGCGCCACTCGCAGCGTCACTTGCGGATCGTAGAGCGTGAAGTGCGCCTCGACGGCATGCTTCGAGGCTGTTTCGGCCAGCATGCCCAACCGCTTCGGTTCGTTCGCGCGACAATGCTCCGCCCACGTGGCGCATGCCTGCCGCAACCGCGCGAGTTGCCGCTCGCGTTGATTCGCCGCTGCTTGCCCGTCGGTCGCCGAACGCTCGCCCGGCGAAAGCAGCGGGTCGAGCGATTCGCGGATGACTTCGCGCACGATCGGCGCCTGCTGCTCCTGTTTGGCGCGCAGGGAATCGACCTGGCCCTGGATGAACGGCGTCACCTGGTTGTTGAAGCTGACGATGAACATCGACAGGGTAAACATCGCCGTGAGATGCGCGAGGAAGTGGGCGCTGCCGACGAAGAATTTGGTGGTGTAGCGGCGCACACCGGGCCGTTCCGTAGCGTCGACGTACCAGACGAGCACGGCATAGAGACCGCCCAGCAGCACGGTAAGCGATATGGACGCGATCAATCCCTGCACGATGTAGAGAGGCACAAACGGCAGCACGCTTGTCAGTGAGGTGCCGATGCCGAGGTCGTCGATCTTGCCCCCGGAGATACCGTAGCGACCGACAAGCGTCTGGAACTCCCAGGTGATGATCCAGTACAGCAGGCCGATGCCGATGGCGACCAGGGTATTGAGCACGAGAAGGAAAATCAGCCGGCCCGCGCTGCGGCGCTCGAGCTCGGCGGTGAGCAGGACGTGGATG
>Ga0101944_10004117_pt1 | contig 18644 bp, 18 predicted proteins | sample DewCreD2012metaG_FD_75245 | JGI IMG/M metagenome (GOLD analysis project Ga0101944, IMG submission 75245) | Hot spring sediment bacterial and archeal communities from British Columbia, Canada, to study Microbial Dark Matter (Phase II) - Dewar... ... | reverse complement strand
CTTTGCGTCCCCGCAGGCAGAACGCGTCCTTGCATTCAAAGCCGGCAGTGAGCTCGTGCATCCCTTTACGGATAGTACCGCGGTTTCATCGGAGCTCTCGCTCCGCCAGGGACTGCCCACCGGCTCCAAGCTCTCGAACCGTCTCGGCCATGAAGACGCGGCGCGCACTCCCCTTCAGTTTGGCCGCAGCGCTCTTGAACAAAGCCTTGGCAGCCTCGGTAAGAAGCCCCCCTAGGCCGCCAGGGGACGATTCAACTTGCCGGGAACCGGACTTTTGCATGGGAACCTCCTCTGCTCAGAGTTGTTTTCCCATGCCATACACGCTTTTTTTCTCGTTGTCCCGTCCTTTCTATAGGCGGGCCAACTGAGACTTCGGCTACAGTTCCAATACGTTCTCTCATTCGAAGCCGGCGATCCATCACTGGATGTTAAAATGTTGCCACAGACCTTAGAGGGGGGGTGATTCTATGTTGGCGGATTTGGCACTGGTCATCAATCTGTATGTGATCATGAGGTGTATCGAAGCCTCCCAAACCGGTACGTTTATGGTGAGGCTTGTCGGGGCGTTGGCTTGTTTGGCTGCGACCTTCTCAGTGATTGTGCAGATTTATCGTGCTCTTGGGGGGTGATTCCATGCCTTTGCGAAAACGGTTTTCGCTGTATGGTGGGCAGTTGGATGATTTGGGGCAATGGGTAGAGTTGTGTATTGACGGGTGGGCGGCTATAGGTAGGAAACACCGCCCCGATTCGAGGGGATTGAGACCCGAGACCCTAGGTTAAGATTGGAAGGAATCGAATGGAGGATGCGGCATGGCGATGGACGACAGTGTTCTCCAAAGGATGACGGAGTATTTCGAAGCGGGGGCGTGCCCGTCGTGGTCCGGCACGTCAACAAGGGGTATTCCATCATCCACGAATCGGGAGTGCCCGTGGCACGATTCCGGCCGGAGGCAGGGGAGGAGGACCGTTTCGAGGTTTGCTGGTGGAAGAGCACCTCGAACAGGTGGAGCCGCATCGGTGATTTCGGTGGCATGATCATGGGGCTGGAAGAGGCCCTCGAGTATGTCTTGTCCGATCCCGATGGACTATTCTGGATGGCGGTCCTGAGTGAGACCAGCAGCATCCCCTTTCGGACCTCCGAAAATCGCGGGTTCCTCGCCATGCTCGCCAGGTTGTTCGGCCTCGGCCGTTAAAGCGCGCCGCCGGCTCGAACAGCCCGTGCTCACCGCCTCCGCCAGTTCTGCCCGAGCCATCCGAAACGAGAAACAGCGCCCTCAAACCTCAAACCAGAAACCCACTCAATCCAGAAACGGAATGGGCTTGCCGGTGCGGAAGGCCAGGGCCTGGCAGGCGGCCATGAGCCGTCCTTCCTGGTCGGTGACCCTGATGTCGTAGAGGGCGGTCCGCCTGGTGCGGTTGACCTGGACCGCCTCGGCCCGGAGCCGCGCTCCGGGCTCCGGGCTGTTCACGTAGGTCACGTTCACGTTGAGGGCCACGGCGATGGTGCCGTCGGTCTGGCAGACGGTCTCGAAGGCCTCGTCGATGAGGGCGAAGACCGCGCCGCCGTGGGCCCTCCGGTAGATGTTGGCCATCTTTTCCGGGACGTAAGTCATCTCCACGATGGAGTGGTCCTCGTCGAGCTCCATGAGCTCCATGCCGAGGGCCCGCGCGAAGGGCTCGGTTTTCACCGCGTTTTCGATGGCCGCCTTGACCTTGGGGTCCATTCCCGTTCCTCCAGTGATGCACCCGGGAACCGGGGCGCCGCACCTGAACGACGACCGCTCCGGGCCGCACGGGTCATCCCCTCCTCAGTGACTCATGTCGAACCGGGCCGCCTGGCAGAGGCCCACCTGCTCCAGGAGGCTGGCCCGGACCGTCCTGAGGAGCTTGTCTCCTGGAGCGGCGTCCACGGCCTGACCAATGGCTTCGAGGGCATCGTACCAGAGCCCCTCCCCGGCGTACCATGCGGCGGCCAGGAGCTTGTCGCCCTCCTGGATTCTGTCCGTCGGAAGCCTCGGCCCGTCGATCCTTCGGATCATGCCCGCCGAAAGGAGGTCCCTCGAAGGGCGTCCGGGGTCCACGACGACCTTCACGATCCAGCGATAATCCCTGCCCACGGCCAGCTCCACATCCAGCTCGGCCAGGCTGATACGCTGTATGCCCGCGTTTTGGGGCGCTGGCAGTGTTGTCGTGAGCACGTTCACCCCCGTCTGCTCCTCCCGGAGGGTAAAATCCACCCGCAGGGTGGTGGGCCGGGAGATGTACCAGTAGAGCGTGGGTCTCGGATGGGTCGTGAGGCCCGGATGATCCGGAGCCAGTACCATGATTTGAGGCAGCTCCTCGATGCCGAAGGTGCGGGTGCCGCCGCCGATGCGATCGGCCGGAGCGCCGCGCAAGGGGGGCTTGTAGACCACGGAGGGAGCGGCCGTCGCGGCCTGGCCCGCCGCCGGACCGGATTCGGGCGGCCTGGCCGCACCGCGATCCGCGCTCTGGCCGAGGGCGCGGTCGGGGTGCATCCAACCCACGGCGCAGACGACGACCAAAATCGCCATGAAGGGTTTCAAGCTCAAGGTTTCAAGCGTAAAGTTGAAAGACCGTCCGGCGCTGGTCCCAGCGATCCTCTCGAGATCCCCGACGGGGGCACCGGGGACTGCCGCGGCGGGAGTATGGGCTCGCCTCATGCCGTTTTCTCCTCTGCTTTGGAAACGTTGCGATTTCTGGTTTCCGGTTTCTAGCCGAAAACCAAAGCCTTGAGAACCTGTTTTTCATTGCCCTCTCCGCCAGGATCGGATGCTTCAGGACGCAGGCGGGGGGGCAAGTCCCACGACCCGGAAAATGGAAAGCTCCCGGTCCTTTCCCTTCAGCTGGACCCTCCCGACCGACGACGTGAGGAACCTGTCGTCAAGCCGCCTTCGGGTCGTTTCGGAAATGAGGATGCGGCAGGTGCTTCCGGCATCCAGCTCCTTGTCGAAGCTCTCGAGGCGCGCGGCGACATTCACGGTGTCGCCGATCACCGTATACTCCAAACGATCGTCGGAGCCAATACACCCCACCATGAGAGGCCCCGTGTGGATGCCGATCCGCATGCGCATGGCCGTTCGGCCCCGGGCCGCCCACTCCCCGTTCAACCGCTCGAGCTCCGCTTTCATGGCCAGGGCGCACCGCACGCCGTTTCGGGCGTCCCGGGCGATCTCCTCCTCGCCGCGCCGGGGGGCGGGCACTCCGAAAAGGGCCATGACCGCGTCCCCCATGTACTTGTTGACGACCCCTCCCGAATCCATGACCGTCCGGGTCATGGCGGCCATGTATTCGTTGAGCCATTCCATGAGGGTCTGAGCATCCAGGTTTTCCGCCACGGGGGTGAACCCGGCGAGGTCCGTGAAAAGCACCGTGGCCGTGAGCTCCTGGGCCCTGGGCCGACCGCCCTCGACATACTGGTCCCGCTGACGCCAGAGGGTCTCGGCCACTTCAGGGGAGAGGTGGCACGAGAACATGCGCATGAGCTGCGCCCGTTCGGTCTTCTCGCGGTGAGCCAGCCAGGCCGTGAGCAGGGAGGCCGAGGCCAGTTCGGCGGCGGCGGGAGGGACCACGGGGACCCAGAGCCCCTTCACGAAAAGCATCAAGCTCCCCGACACGAGGACCGCCAGGGCCACCCCGTTCCACAGAACGAACCATGCCGGGGACCGAATTCTCATCCCGAGCCCGAAGCCCACCAGGCCCCAGGCGCAAATCCACAGGGTCTCCCCGGGCCGGCCGAAAAACCTCAGGCCGCGTTGCCCGGACAGGGCCGCCTCCAGCAGCTGGCTCACGATGCCCGCATGGAGCTCGACCCCCGAGAGCATCCTGCCGCCGTGCCGCTCGAGGGCGACCGGTCCCAGGAAAAGATCCTTGGTGCTCTCGGCCCAGGAGCCGATGAGCACCACCCGGTCCCGGACGAGATCGGGGGAGAACGTCCCCGCCAGTGCGTCGGCCAGCGGTATCCAGGAGAATCCCGAGGCGACGGACGAGAAATCCAGGAGAAACTGGTATCCGCCCACGTCGGCTCGGACATAGGGGCCGTCGTCGGCCTCCAGGGGGGCGAAGATCCTACGGCCCAGCTTGAGCCACTCGGGACGTGCGGGATCCGGTTCAGGGAAAACCCCTTCCCGCTGGAGGTAGAGCTGTGCCAGAAGGAGCGAAAAGGCCGTGAAGACCTCCTGTCCGTCATCGAGATAGAGCAGCCCGCGCCGCACGACCCCGTCGGGGTCCACCAGGAGATCGTTGAATCCCGTGAGATCGGGAGATGAAACCATGTAGGGAGGAGGAACCCCTGGCGAGAAGCGGTCCCTGAGCTTCCTCACGGTGACGATGTCGCGGTTCTCGGCGAAAACAGCCTCGAGCTCCTCCCGGCCCGGCGGCACGGGGATGTCCCGGTAGAGGTCGAGACCGATGGCTCGCGGCTCGTGCTTGCGGAGGTTCGTGATCAGGCGGGCCAGGGTCCCGTCGGGCAGAGGCCATGTGGACTGGGCCTGGATGTCCTCTTCGGAGATCGTGACCAGGACGATGCGGGGGTCCCGGTGATGTGGGGCGGGTGTGAAAGCGATGAACCGGTCGTAGGCGGCGAGCTCCAGTCCCTGGAACCGGCCCGCGTGACGCAGCCCGAGGATCGCGACACAGACCGCCGCACAGAGCAGAAGCCCCGTCACCATGGGTGGCAAAGCTTGACCGGATCTTTTCAACATGGAACCGGGCATCGGGTTTCCCCTGCCTCGTCGTCTCGGCCACCAAGGGAAGGGCGCGGCGGCCGAAAGCGCTGGAAAAGCACGCCCCTCCCGAAGCAGGGTATTTCTACTGCACCGGTTTCCGGTCCACAACCGAAAAAGCGGTGAGAAAATGGAGGATTTCAAAGTCAAAGCGTATGGAAACCGATCTGAGCTATTGGACATTAGTATTTAGCTTTTAGCAAAAAATTCAACGAGTTGCAGTCTAGAGCTTTTCACCCGTCAGGTCATGGCAAATGAAGCGATATTCGGGCGGATTTATTGAGCTAATGGCTAAAAGCTGAGAGCTGATCGCTCGATTTGGGTGGAAACCAGAAACCGGGGACTTCAAACCGCCTTCACGCGAAATGTTGGAGGCGGGCGGGGTCCGGTCCCTTCCGCCCGTCGAAGAAGTCGCACGAGCGGTAGTAGCGGAGGTCCTCCAGCCAGAGCCGGTAGAAAGCGGGGTGAAGGAAGACGGATTTGGCGAGCCGCAGGGGGTGGGTGGTTGCGGCCAGGAGGGGCCCGAGGAGGAAGGATGGGTCCCGGAAGCACTCCCAGTCGCAGAGGGTGCAGTCCGGTTCGGTCGCGGTAGAGCCGTTGACGCCGTTCAACCGCCAGAGCTTGCCGAGGTTCTCACGGCCTCGGTAACCGCAGGGGTAGACGTCGGCGCCCCTGGCGTCCACGAAGAAGAAGTCGATTCCTCCGCGGCAGGGGTAGGCCACGGTGGAGGCGTCCCGGTGGTCCTGGGCCAGGGCGAACAGCGAGCTTCGCGGCGAGAAGATCCTCACCCGGGAGCGGAACTCGGGGATGGTGTCGAGGAGCGCCTGGAAGAGCAGGGCCTTCTCCTCGGTGGAATAGCTCACCACGAGATCGGCGGACTCGGCGGCGTAGACGGCCCCGAGGGACTGGGATTTCCCTGGGTCGGCCATGGACATGGGATAGCAGGTGTTGACCAGGGTGAACCCCAGATCGATCACGAATTTGAAGAAGCGGCCGAAGCTGTTCCGGTAGTGACGGTAAAAGCCTTCCGCCCCCGACGGGTTCGGGCCGCCGTCGCCGCCGGCCTTGAGGACGGGGCTTCCCCGGCCTCCGATGTTGCGGTTGATCCCGAGGTTGGCCGTCGGGTAAAGCCCCCGCTCATGAAAGAGCGGAAGGGCCCTGCGGATGCCCTCGATGACCCCCGGAAACCCCCGCATCTCCTCGTGCACCGAAGGGTCCGCGGAATCGATGCTGATCCAGAAGTTTCTGAGGGGGACACCGGCCAGGGCGTCGGCGAGGCGCTCGATGCGGTCCTGGAAATCGGGCCGCTCGGGATGCGCGAACAGAAACCCGTTGGTGCCCGTTCGGATGTATTCCATGCCGGCATTGCCCGCGTAACGGATGAGCGAGACCAGGTCGTCGAGGAGCAGCAGGGGCTCGCCGCCGGTGAAGGAGAGCACTGTGAAGCCGCGGGCCGCAGCGGCGTCGACGGCCCGCCGGACGTCATCCAGGTCCAGGCTCGATCGCTTGAAGTGCTCGGTGGCCCGCATGCCGCACTGCGGACAGAGGCCGTTGCACCGGTCGGTCAGTTGAATCACAAGCTGCCCGGGAACATGATGGCGGGTCAGGTCCCGGACCTGCCTCGCCGAGAAGGGCAGGATGCGCCAGTTCATCCGAGACCTCCATCCATGGGGCGATCCTCCGGCTGCCTGCCGGCGGCGGTTGAGGGTTTCGAGTCACGAGTCACGGGTAGTGAGCCGCACGCGTGAACAGGCTCGGTTCATGCCGCGTTGATGGCATCGATGAGCTGCCTGAGGCGGCCGAATTCGCGCCGGTTGAAATCCAGGACGAGCCGCGGAAGATGCACGAGGGCCTGCTCGTCGCGCTCCTCGTCCAGGGATTCCGTCCGCATCATTTCACCGCCTTGGACCAGCAGGTCCGCGAACTCCGTCCTGAGCCGATCGATGGCTCGATCGTCCAGGGGCTCCACCAACCGGATCACCAGCCGCTCGCCCACGAACCGCATGCTGTGATACCGGCTGTAAAATCTGCGGATGATCTCGACGGCCTCGTCCACGGAGCGCACCAGCTCGAACAGGGCGAAATCGCCATGGCCGATGTAGCCCTTCAGCACCGGCTCGGACCGGAGGAATTCGACCCAGCGCTCCCAGTACGCTCCCCCTGGCTCGTCCATGAGGATGAGGGGAATGGGAGTCCGTTTTCCCGTCTGCAGCAGCGTGATGATCTCCACCGTTTCGTCCAGCGTCCCGAAACCGCCGGGGAAAACAGCCACGGCGTCCGTTTCCTTGATGAAGGCCACCTTGCGGTTGAAAAAATACTTGTAGGTGATGCTCCGGGGGCTGCCCGCCAGGACCTGGTTGGGCTGCTTTTCGAACGGGAGCCGGATGCACACCCCGAAGGAGTGGTCCGGTCCGGCGCCCTCGTTGACGGCCTCCATGATTCCCTGGCCGCCGCCCGTGATCACCATGCAACCCAGGCGGGCAAGCTCCCGGCCCAGCAGGCGCGCCATGGCGCAGGTGGGGCTCTCCCGGTGGACCCGGGCCGACCCGAAGACGCTCACCTTCCTCACCTGGCGGTAAGGTCCGAAGACCTTGGCGGTGAAGCGCATCTCCTTGAGCGTGGTCAGCATGAGCTTGAGGTCCGCCCTGTCGATGCTCTCCTGCCCGGCCTTGAGGGCGGCGAGGATCATCTCGCGGACCAGCTCCGGATGACCGATCCCTCCCGCTTCGCCCATCAGCCGGTCGATGAGATCATCGACGGGGCCGTTGTGGCTGGAAAAGGACAGCCTGGCGGTTCCGAGCCCTTCCCGGGATGGGGGCGTCGCGGAGGCCGAAAGAACGGCACCGTTGAAGCCTTCCCGCATTGACGGGTCCGTCGAGCCCGGCGGGCCGGCGCATGCCGTCCCCATGTCCCTGGCCATGGTCATCTCCCGAAGAATTGGTGCGGGTTTCGAAATTCCGGGTTGCCCTTTTCCACTCCCCGAGTGCCCCAAAGCCCCATGGTGAGGAGTCCTCCAGAAGGTGCCGGCATGAGGAAAGGCTCCGTGGTCCCCTTCCTCAGCTCGACCACCAGCGCCTCTTCCGTTTCTATCTTGCGGTTGAAGCGGGTCACCGCCCTTCCAACGTCCTCGGGGCCGTGGGCATCGCTGCCGCCGATCCCCGGAAGGCACATGCGGTGAGCCAGGAGCCCCGCACTGCTGTTCGTCTCCATGGAATTGGCCCCATTGGCCACCTCGATGCCGTCCAAATGCATCATGGCCTCGACGGATCGCCAGTCCGCATGGAGGTCGAGCCCCAGCCGGCGGAGGCTGGTCCGGAGGTTGAAGCCGTCGGCTCGAAAGGGGTGTGCGGCGAAGAGCACTCCTGCACTTTCGTGCACCTGCCGTGCGAGGTCCGCAAAGGGGATACCGTCCGGAACATCATGGTAATACCCGAACACCAGCATGTCCCCGAGGTCCGTGCGCGCCTCGATGCCGCGAAAGACGGGAAACCGCAGTCTCAGCCCCGCTTCCCGGGCGACTTCCGCGCCTTCGATGAAAAAGTGCTCCGTGACGCAGAGCCCGTCCAAACCTCGCTCACGCGCCAACTCGATGAGCTCTTCGGGGGAAAGGACGCTGTCGGGCGAGGAAACGCGAGTATGATTGTGCATGTCGATGAGCATGATTCGAAATGGTTCTCCCTTCTCAGTGAATCCATGGGCAGCCACCCCACCGCGGTACCGCCGAAACGCCAGACATTAGCTATGTTAAAGCATCAGTTGAAATTATAGCGTTACAGTTTCATGGAGATTTGGTTAAAAGCTCGCTTCGCTCACCTCGCCGCGCTCCCCGGGCTTGAGTCGAAATCGTGTGCTCAAGTCAGCCGGGACGTTTTCCGATATCAGCCACGTGGAAGAACCACGCCGCCGAACCCGCGCCATTTACGGACCTTCGTCATCGAACGGAGTTTATCCGTTCCTCGGGGCTATCTCAGCGAGGGAAGGCCGAAGATCGATGATGCGGACGCATTCCCCGCCCATCACCATTTGACCCCAAAAGGAGGAGTCAGCCATGTCGGTATTCGTCTGGAACGAGAAATACCGCGTCAACGTGAAGGAGCTCGACGATCAGCATCGGACCCTCATCGGCCTTGTGGGCCAGTTGGACGACGCCATGCGCGAGGGAAAGGGAAAACAGGCCCTGGGGTTGATCCTGGGCCAGGTGATCAATTACACCAAGACCCATTTCGCCGCGGAAGAACGGCTGATGAAGGCGTGCGGCTACCCGGAATACCACGAGCACCGGCTCATTCATGAGAAGATGACGGCCAAGGTGACGGAGCTCCAGGAGCAGTTCAAGACAGGCAAGGTCATGATCACCATGGATGTCATGAACTTCCTCACCGACTGGCTCCAGAAGCACATTCTGGGGACCGACAAAAAATACTCCCCGTTCCTGACCCGTGGGAGCATGAACTGAGGCACTCGGGCGGAAATGCCCTCCTGGATCCGCCGGCATCCAGGTTCCATGTCACTTCCTGGCCCCCGGCTTTCGCCACGGTAACGCTCAATCAACGTCATCGAACCCGGACGGTCCCTCGGGTCCCCGTTCACCGTCCGGCACCGTGAAAGCGGTCTTCGAGCCGGAAGTCATGGCGACCCGGCTGCGATGGCCGGTGCCCGATCCCTTCGCATGACATGGGTGTCGCCTGACTCTCCTCCTTTTCCGGCCATTTCAGGGGAGCCGTGGCGCACTTCCTTCAGCTCCGCAACGAAAGAGCCCACGGCCACCCTGCTCGTGAGCCTCACGGGCAGGCGCCGCTCGTCATCGGTCACCCAGATGCGCACCTTCGCCCCCTTGCTCTTGCGAAAAACGCCCCCGAGGTCCTTGAGGTCCGGCTCCAGCACATAAGCGCCGTATTCCCGTCCGTTCACGTCAATCGTTTCCCTGCCGACCACCCGAACCCTCGCCATGACGGATTTCTTGCCGTCGGACACGGGTATTTCAACGACGGTGCTCTCCGCCAGGGGCAAGAGGCGAAAGGCATAGAGCATCGACAGGGGATCGAAGGTGCCGTCCACGACGGCCACGGGCTTTTCCTTCCTGCCGAAATTGGAATACTCAGCCTGCAGCCGCCCCCAGTCGAAGCTCACCTCGATGTCCCGGCGATGGCGCCCCTCCCGTTGCTTTTTGCGATACAGCAGCGACCGTTTCATGGGCCGGTCCGTGTAGGACTCGAGACGATCCCGTATCTTGTAGAACCGGTCGATCACGGCGTTGGTCTCGACGGTCATGATGAAATGGTGGACCGCCCCTCCCCCGTATTCCTCGACGGGCGACACCTCCAGCCGGGCGGTCCCCGCCGGAACGAACTCCCAGGAAAGCTCGTAAGTGAGCCTCTCACCGGACCTGAAGGGAACCTCACGGGCCGAAGCGGAAGAATCGCACCAGCCCAAGGCGGGCGCCAGGGCAAGCAGGGCGAGGAGCACAAGCAGTGTGGGACTGACCAGTTTCGAGTACATTTGTCGGCTCTCCCATAATCATCGCCGGAATATTGCAGTCTCAAAGCCCGGAGTCAAGCCGGACAAGAAACGAGGTCCTTCATGGCATTGAAGATGCCTCAGCACACCTCCATTTATCAAGATGTCCGTTCCGGTACTCGTCACGCCGTCAGTTGTACCCGCTGAGGATGAGGTCGTGCGTCTTGCGGAGGTTTTCTGGATTCCGGCTTGAGGCCTGCCGGAATGACGGCTCGGGAGGTGGATGCTCCAGTCTGTTGAGTCTCATACTCGTCAGAGTTTAAAAACTCCATGCTCTCACCGCAAAGTCGCAAAGGTCGCAAAGGGTCCATGCCTGTCTTTCTTCGCGTACCAGGCGTCTTTGCGGTGTATTGAGGAAGGAGAGATTCAATCCTCAGATATATTCTGGGGTCGCCTCAACGGGCGTCCCGCCCACTCAAACGCCGGTCCGGGCGCTGTTCAGCCTGAAAAGGCCGTAGCCGCAGAGGCAGCCGGCTCCGGCCGCGGCGAACACTACGGGGTAGCCGGACCATTCCGCCACGTAGCCCAGGGCGGTGGAGCCGATGAACACGCCCGCGTCGATGCTCCCGGTGAAGATGCCCGTGGCCTTTCCCCGGTTGTCGGGGCTTTCGTTCCTCACGGCCATGGTGTTCAGCGCCGGATACAGAAAGCCGTGTCCGCAGCCCATGAGCACACCGGCCAGGGTGAGAAGGACGTGATCGCTCAGGAATATGATCACCGTCAGCCCCGCGGAAAGGAGCAGGAAGGCCCTCGGTATGACGTGAGACTCGCCGATTCGGTCCGTCAGGCGCCCTCCGACGATCCGTGTCAAAACAGCGGTCCCCGAGTAGCTGATGTAGTAATATGAAAGTATGGAAATGTCGCGCTCGGCGGCGAAAGGCGGCAGGAAGGTGCCCGCGGCGGCCAGGCCGAATCCGAAGACGAACGACAGGGCGGAGACCAGCACCAGGTGATTCGCTCGAAGCACGGAGAGAAAGGAGACGGAAGGCGACGACGAGCTCCGCCGGTAGGTTTCGACGAGGGGCAGGTGGGCCAGGAGGGCCAGGAGCCCCAGGACCGACGCCGTTGCGAAAAGGGCCGGGAAGCCCAGGCGCCTGATCATCAGCTCGCACACCACCGGTCCCAGGGCAAGCCCCGTGAGACCGGATATGCCGAACATGCCGATGCCCTCATTCAGCCGATGGGCGGGAATGACATCGACGGCATAGGTGAAGGCGGCGGTGAAGCAGAGAGCGATTCCTACGCCGTGAACGATGCGGATGGGGAGCAGGAAGGGGTAAATGGCCTTGATGGGGCCCTCGGGCACCAGGTAGAGCAGCGGCAGCAGGGTCATGAGCACGGCGCCGATGGTGAAGCTCCGCTTGCGTCCGAACCGGTCGATCATCTCGGCGATCCAGGGCCGGAAGAGGACCGAAGCGAGGGTGAATGTGCCCATGAGGATGCCCACGTCGGATGGGGTGCCACCCCGATCCAGGATGAAGAGCGGAAAGAGGAAGAAACAGCTGTAGCTCGATATGGTGGCCAGGTTGCAGAAGGCCATGGTGATGAAACCGGGCGTGTAGAGCATTCAGGCGGTTCACTTCCGCGTTGAGAGTGTGCAGTGCATCGTCAAGCTCAGACCCATACCAGAGACCTTGCCGGCCGACAACGAAACATTTCCCACGGACCCATGGAGAGGTGATGCGCTTCTTTCGATCCCACGACGATTATGCCATGATCGCGCCTTTTTTCGATGCGCTGCTGGGTCCCTTCATGACGGCCGTCCGGCGCGAAATCGGCCAAATCATGAGGCGGCTGGCGGTGCGGGACGTTCTGGACATCTGCTGCGGAACGGGGCGCCAAGTCCGGCTCCTTGCCGAATCCGGAATGCGAGGGATCGGCATCGATCGATCCCCTTCCATGCTCGACACGGCCAGGAGCAAAAGCAGGAAGTCCATACCCTTCCTGCTCGGCGATGCTCGAAACCTGCCCTTCCATGACAACTCCTTCGATGGGGCCATCCTCTCCTTTGCCCTTCACGAGAACGAACCCCGCATGTGGCATCCGATGGTCCGCGAGGCCACGAGAATCCTGCGCCCCCGCGGAATACTGCTGATCCTGGACTACCTCGCACCCCGAATCCCGGCGAGCCCTGGAGCCGCCGGCCCGTTGCTGATTCACGTTGTCGAATGGATGGCGGGGGAAAGGCATTTTCGAAACTTCAGGAAGTTCGTGAGCCACGGCGGGCTTGGACGTGTTCTGGAGGAGCATCCCCTGAGGATAACGGACAGGTCGATTCACTTCTTCGGAATGGTCGGTCTGGTCGGCTGCGTCAAGGAGCGCAGCATCAGTTGAGTCCGGGGGAACGGCTTCTTCCCGTCATCGCATTCCCCCGTCTCCTGTCGGCCGTGATCCTCTTGGTATTTTGAGACGCGCGTCATGCACCGGCAATGCTCCCACGGGCGGCGGTCCGGCCCTTGCGCCGGCCTGCCTGGGGACGCTCCGTCACATCTTGGGAAACTTCAGCGTCACGCTCCTCTCGTCGTCTTCCTTCTCGGCGCTCAATTCGAGCTCGAGGCTGCTGTCGCGAATTCCCACCGCCAGGGTGGTCTTCCCTTCGTCGCCGTCGAAGTGGCCGATCTCTTTCACCATTTCGAAGATTTTCCTGCCCACTTCTTTTCCAGGCGAAGGGAGCTCCGTCTTTCGAAACTTGGCGACGACCTTTACGTCGCCCTCGTCGTCAGTGGATATCTCGATGGACTTGGCATTGCTGTCGACTCCGTGGAGAATGGCGAGGGCAAGCCACTTGTAGGCGGCATCCTCGAGGTCCTCGTCATTCTTGAGTACGGACATCTCCCTGAGGGGCTGGGTATTGAGGTAGCAGTCACACATTTCCTGTACTTTGAGGTGAGCGCTGCGACTGTCTTTCATGGCTTCTTCCTCCTTCCGGTGTATATGCTCTGAACCCGAGTTGCGTGTTATAATATAATAATTATAGATCACCATCACCAAGTCATCCGGCGTGGGTGGTGCTGCAACCGTGAATGGTCATTAGCAAAAGGATAACAATCCTTTGCGGTACATCAAGCCGACGGCTCCTTACTTTTCCGGCTCGGTGGGCAGGATTTCGAAAATCCAGGGGGACTTGCCGGCTCCAGATGGCGGAGGGACGCCGGGGAGCCCCATGATGGAGAGGGGGGCGTTCCCCAGTGAAAAATACTATTCATCCATGGCGTATCTACGTAAGTCGCCCTATTCTTCTGGCAACCGAATGTCGATAGTCTGTGCGATACACATTGTCTGGGGTTCGCCGAAATTCGGCCACTGGCGGGTTTCTGCATGCATTGGCTCCCGGTGAGCGACGGCGCCGCTTCTTCGAATTCTGCTGCCTTGAGTCGGGTCGGACCATGGATGCTGAGCAGGAGACTCTGAAAGTCCTTCTCGTGGAAAACAGCGAGGATGGGTATATCCTTGTGCGCGACCTCCTCAGGGATGCGCCCCGGTCGAGGTTCGACCTCGACTGGGCCCGCGACTACGAGATGGCGGTCCGGGAATTCGATCTCAAGCGGCATGATGCCTACCTTGTGGACTACGACCTGGGCGGTCGCAACGGGATCGATATCCTGCAGGAGGCCATTCAGAGAGGGTGCCGGGCGCCCCTGGTGCTTCTGACCGGCAGGCCCGAGCGGGACGTGGACATCGCGGCCGTTAGGGCGGGAGCATCGGACTACCTCATCAAGAGCGAGATCACCCCCCGGATGCTGGAGCGGTCCATCCGATACGCCATCGAGCGGAAGCGGGCCGAGGAGACCCTGAGGGACTCCCAGCACCAGCTGAGGCACCTTTCCGCCGAGCTGCTCCATGTTCAGGAGGAAGAACGGAAGCTCATCGCCAGTGAACTGCATGGCAACCTCGGCCAGTTGCTGGTGGCCGTCAAGCTTGGCGTCGAGAACACCCTGGCCCACCTGAAACAGAGGCGCTTTTCGTCCAGAAGACTAGAGCCGCTGGTTCCCGTGCTTCAGCACGCCATCGAGGAGGTCCGCCAGCTTTACACCCGGCTGCGGCCGATCATTCTGGACGATCTGGGAATCGTGGCGACCCTTGAGTGGTATTGCCGCGAATTCGGAGGATTGCATCCGGAGGTGGAGGTCGATGCCGCCATTCAGATCCATGAGGCGGAAGTCCCCGATGACCTCAAGGTCATCCTTTACCGCCTCGTTCAGGACGCCCTGGAAATCACCATCAATGGCGGGGCGCACAAGAAAGTCGTTCTCTCCCTGAGGAAGGACCCTGCAGGGCTCACCCTTTCCATCACCGCAACCCCCCGGTCGGGGCAGTCCAGCCACGTTCCCGCCGGTCTTCGCTCCCAGAGATCGCTGACCCTAGCCGCCATGAGAGAGCGCACCATGCTGTCGGGCGGAGGTTTTTCGGGGGAAGTGGACGAGTCGGGGACCATGACCACACTCATGACCTGGCCTGTCTAAAGTTGCAGAAACGCCGCTTCTCAGCCTCAAGGAGTACAATTCCGAGGTCGGATCCGCACTGCTGCCGCTCTCTCATGAAATGAGCCTGTCCAGCTTGTGGAGGACCTCCGCCGGAAGGGGGCTGATCTCTTCCTTGCGCAAGAGATGGGCGTAAAAGAGCGTGCGAGCGGCGTGCTCGAGCTTCTCCAGCTTGAGGTAGGCATCGCGGGGAGTCGCTCCCATGGTGACGGCCCCGTGGCGCTCCATCAGGATGGCCTGATGGTTCTGCACCAGGGCTTCGATGGATCGGGGAACCTCGTCGGTGGACGGAGTGGCGAAGGGAGCGGTGGGGACTGAGCCAAAGCTCAGGTAGACTTCGGGCAGGGCTTCAGCCGGAAATGGGATCGAAGCCAGCGTGAACGCCGTGAGCATGTGCGGGTGGGCATGAACGACGGCGCCGACGTCAGGGCGCCGGGTGTAGATCAGGGTATGCATGCGGATTTCACTCGATGGTCTCCCGCTGCCCTGCAGGACATCGCCGTCGAGATTCACGAGGAGCATGTCCAGGGGCAGGAGTTCACCCTTGGCCTTGCCGCTCGGCGTTATGAGGAATGACTCCGCGCCCGCCCTGCAGCTGACGTTGCCGTCGGTGGCGGCGATGAAGCCGCCGGCCTGGAGCTTCCGACAGACCTGGACGAGAGCGATGCGCTCCGCGGTATTGCCAATCATATCCCCCCTGCCTCCGAATCCCGGTTTCCATCCATGATCTGGCTGCATTTGACCTTGTTTTGTTCAACCACTTTATATATCTGTACCACACCATGAGCCTGATTCCAGTCTTTTGATGCTGGTTCGAAGCCGGGTGGGGGCCGGAGGGCAGCGTTGTCGAGTCACCTCATCAGCTCGGTAGTGCAACAGCTTTGTGGCGGCGGGGGACGCTGAGGGTGGCGGGGGCATCCTGTTTCGCCGCCCTCGACCTGGACTCCGCGAGACGGGACCTTGCGGTGGTCAGTGCCGTTGACTTTTCACGGGGAGGCAGCCAGACACCCATGATCAAGTGGTTCAAAAGAAGAAAAGCGAAGGGAGCCGACGTTTCTGGGGTGCAGAGCCCTGAATCGCCGCCGGCTGAGGCGGGGGACGAGCCTGCAGGGGACCTGGACGAGGCGCCGCCGGACACGTTCATGGAGGAGGGCGGACCTGGCGAAGCATTGGAGGAAGGCGAGGATCAGATCTCCTGGGAGGCCGAGATCGAACCGGATGCCGAAGCGCTTGTGGAAGATCGCCCCGAGAAGAGGCGCTGGGCCGGCCGGCTGAGGGAGCGGCTGCGCAAGACGCGGGAGCGGCTGGTCCATCGCCTGGACCGGCTCATGGTCGGCAGAAAGCATCTCGACGAAGACATGCTCGATGAGCTGGAGGAAATCCTCATCACGTCGGACCTCGGAGTGCGGACCACCCAGCGTCTCCTCCAGCACGTGACCGAGGGCATCAGGCGCAGGGAGCTCAAGGATGCCGAGGTGCTCCGGCAGCGCCTGCGCGAGGACATTCGCGGCCTGCTTTCGTTGGAGGCAGAGCCGTGGGATTTCGAGAAGCACCGACCGTTTGTCATCATGGCCGTGGGCGTCAACGGCGTCGGCAAGACGACCACGGTGGGGAAGCTGGCTCACCGGCTGAAGCAGGAGGGGCGCAGCGTCATGCTGGTGGCCGCGGATACCTTCCGGGCCGCGGCGGTCGAGCAGCTGATCCTCTGGGGACAGCGGACCGAGGTTCCTGTGATCCACCAGAAGAGCGGATCGGATCCTTCGGCGGTGGCCTTCGACGCCATCGATGCCGCCGTGGCCCGTGGGGTCGATGTCGTCCTCCTGGACACGGCCGGCCGCATGCACACGAAAGCCAACCTCATGGAGGAGTTGAAGAAGATCCAGAGGGTCATCGCCAGGAAGCTCCCCGGGGCGCCCCACGAAGTCCTGCTGGTGCTGGACGCCACGACGGGCCAGAACGCGCTTTCCCAGGCCAGGCAGTTCAAGGAAGGTGTGGGAGTGACGGGGCTTATCCTCACCAAACTCGACGGAACGGCCAAGGGGGGGATCGTCGCCGCCATCTGCGAGGAAACAGGGGTCCCCGTCCGCTTCATCGGGATTGGTGAGGCAGTCGAGGATCTCAGGCCGTTCGATCCGGACGAGTTCAGCCGAGCCATTTTTTGAGAGGAATCGGGAAAGGACAGGCATGCAGGGTGCTTTGGAAGGAATCAAGGTGCTGGATCTCTCCCGGCTCCTGCCGGGGCCGTTTTGCTCGATGCTCATGGCGGACCTGGGGGCGGACGTCATCAAGGTCGAGGATCCCGCCGTTGGGGACTACATGCGCTGGTGGCCTCCCAAAATCGGGAGCAACAGCGGATTTCACGTGGTCCTGAACCGCAACAAGCGGTCGCTGACATTGAACCTCAAGGCGAAGGAAGGCCGGGACATCTTCCTGCGGCTGGCCGGGGAATCCGATGTGGTCCTGGAAGGTTTCCGACCGGGAGTCATGAAGAAACTGGGCCTGGACTACCCTTCCCTCGAGAAGGTGAACCCGAGACTCGTTTTTTGCGCCATCTCGGGATACGGACAGGAAGGGGAGCGCGCTCTCAAGGCCGGCCACGACATCAACTACCTGGCTCTCAACGGGCTCCTCTCCCATAGCGGGCGCGCGGGAAAGCCGACGGTCCCCGGCACTCAGATCGCCGACCTGGGCGGCGGGGCGCTCCTCGCCGCTTTCAGCATCCTGGCCGCCCTGCTGGCCCGGGAGCGCACGGGCCGGGGCCAGTGCATCGACATTTCCATGACCGATGGAGCCATGGCATGGAACTGCCTGCGCTGGGGCCAGTTCATCGCCGATGGTCGGGTCCCCGCTCCCGGAGACGATTTTCTGAACCACGGCTATGCCTGCTACAACGTCTACGAGACCAGGGACGGGCGCTTCATGGCGCTGGGCGCCCTCGAACCCCAGTTCTGGAAAGCCTTCTGCCAGGCCATGGAGCGGCCCCAATGGGATCGCCCGGATTACTTCGACCCGGGACCCCACCAGGCCGTTCTCGAAAGGGAGATCGGGGACGCCTTCATGGAGAAGACCCAGGCCGAGTGGGTCGAAATCCTCTCGGCACACGACTGCTGCTGCGAGCCTGTGCGCACCCTGGCCGAAGCCATGGACGACCGGGAGCTGCAGGCGAGAAAAATGGTGGTGAGCCTGGTTCACGAAAGCTGGGGGGCTTATCGTCAGCTGGGGATCGCGCCGAAGTTTTCGGCTACGCCGGGCGAGATCAGAAGCCACGCTCCGGAGCTCGGGGAGCATACCGCAACCATTTTGCGGGACCTGGGTTTCGACCGGACCGAAGTCGACCGGCTCAAGGCGGGGGGGATTGTGTGAGGGGCCGCCCCGCTTCACGAGAAGCGGGGCCAGGCTCCCATCAGCGGGTGTGACCGGGCAGCTGAATGGTGGTACAGCTCTTTCCGGGGGCGCAGGTCCGAGTCGTGGCGCATGGGCTCGAAGCGCTCTTTTCGCTCGATGAGCTTCCCATGGAGTAGCTCACCTGGCTGAGGACTCTCTCCAGCTCATCGCCCTGGCATTCGGGGCAGGTGAGCTCGGCGGATTCCGACGACCTGGTGAAGAGGAATTCCTGAATGTGCCCGCACCGGGCGCAGCGAAACTCGTAGATGGGCATGGTTTCTCCTTTTGACGAAAATGAGACCCAAATCGAGCGATCAGCTTTCAGCTGTTAGCCATTGGCTCATTAAATCCGCCCGAATATCGCTTCATTTGCCATGACCTGACGGGTGAAAAGCTCTAGAGTGCAACCCGTTGAATTTTTGGTTCATCGCAGATTAGCGTGAAGTTCGTTCCCTCTCCCTTAGGGAGAGGGCTAGGGTGAGGGGAGATCTTGATTCTGTAAGCCCCCCTCACCCCGACC
>Ga0101944_10004116_pt1 | contig 18648 bp, 12 predicted proteins | sample DewCreD2012metaG_FD_75245 | JGI IMG/M metagenome (GOLD analysis project Ga0101944, IMG submission 75245) | Hot spring sediment bacterial and archeal communities from British Columbia, Canada, to study Microbial Dark Matter (Phase II) - Dewar... ... | reverse complement strand
CCGTTCCCTCACTGGTAACAAAATTATAATTATCATTACGGTTAAATGCGTTGGTAATATAATCCTTGCCATAGGTCACCACACTAGGCGCTGTAGGATAAAGAGCCAGGATCCGAACAGTTCCCACATAGATAAAATGGAAAGGACTGCGTGTATAGCACAAAGAAAACCAACGATTTGCCGTATCATCGCTGGGTCCGTTTTTTTCAAACCATGCAATGGCCTTTGGCCAGTAATGTTTTTCATCATCAATGCTGCTTACATTCGGAACACCTAAACCAGGACTACCAAAATCGGCTGCAATCAAAGCATCGCGAAGTAATATTGCTCTTGTCTGAAAATCACTCTCGTATTGTGAAAAAGCCATAGCGCATAAAAAGAAAAATAAACTAAACAGTAATCGTGTCTTCATAAAATTCGATTTTAATTAAACAATGATTAATACAAAAAGCAAACTCAAATTTAGGCCATTTCCGGTAATTATGTATTGATATTTGCAATTATCAGATTTTTGCAAATCCTTTTTTTAATCATTATACAATATTTCAGTGGATTAGCAGAGCATCATTCATAAAATGTTTAACCCAATTTATTCAATAGATGTATCTGCAAAGAGACAAACTACTTGAATTAATTGGGTTTATCCCGATTTAGAAAAATAAACTATTAAGTAACTGACAAAGAGCATAATAAGGTATATTTTTCTTAATCGCTCTGCAATAGAAAAGCTTCTATTGCATAAAAGGGGGTTAATCCATTACCGGGTAATCTGCCGGATAAAAGATACTTCGTTGCGACTAAAAGGGGTTCCATCACTTCTGAAAATATCATGAAACCACACATCGGGTTCAGATGAGCCCTCTTTTGATTCCCATGTATAAATTGTTTGTGATTTGCCACTGACTAACCCCCAGTTGATGGCGCCGATTGCATATCGCTTAAATACCGGGAGATGGGTTTCGAACCTGCTGTTGCGGTTACGGGCCATATATTCAGTACAAATGAGCGGACGGTTAAAGGGCTGAAGCTTACCAATTACCTCTTTCAAACCGGCTGTATCGCCGTAGTGATGAAAGGTTATAATGTCGCTGTTTTCTATCGAGAAGCTGTTGAGCGAGTCGTATCGTGCATCAAAATTCCATACACCACAGGTTAAAGGGTGAATGGGATTGACCTCGCGCGCCCATATAAAACTCCATTGCAGAAGTGGCATACTATAACTGAAATAGTTTGAGTTACCGGGTTCATTGTACAGGTCCCACATCAGTATCCGGCTATCGTAACGGAATTGCCTGATAATGTCACGGGTATACTTTTCAAAATCGGAGATGGCTGTAACATCGCCCGACAGTGAATCGCCGGGGCATTGTACCCAGCGTGAGTTATGCACCCCGGGTATGGGTGATGGCTGAGGGCCTGTGTAAGCATGGCTATTCCAGCAATCGTCAAATAAAACCGGTATAGCCCTGATAAAATGGTGACTGCAAAGGTTAAGGAAAATATCCATCCGTTCCCTGAATCCGTCCGGATCATCAGCCCAAACAGCATAATGGAGAAACACCCTTACGGTATTAAAGCCGATTTGCTGCGCCCATTGGAGTTCCCTGTTTATAGCGGCAGTATCAAATGTTTCGGGCTGCCACATCTCAATCTGATTAACCGCATAGCCGGGGATATAGTTACAGCCCACAATCCAGCCCTGCAAAGCATACCATTCGTGAGCTTGTACGGAGCTCCATACGGGCTGCGCGCTGACACGCAATGCCAACAATATTTGCGCGATCAAAAATAAACATCTGAACATAAGTTATCCGCAATTAGTTACTAAATGTAAATAATAATCCTGAACCGGCAAAATCGGCAGTTTTTGTTATTTTTGTTCTAAATATCCGCTAACAATCATGTCCGAATTAATCAATAATACATCGCAACGCCAGGAACGGCTTCTGTTATTTGCCGAACTACTAATTAAAGGCAGAGATGGAAATGAACTGATTAATAAATACCGTTACTTCATTACCCATGCAACACCGGCCGATGTAATTTACATTACCGATGCTCTGATGCAAAAAGATTATGACATCAATACATTGAAACCATATATCAACAAAATCATCAATGTGCTGTTTAAACCGCTGCAGAGCTATAAATGGGATAAGCCATCGGACGGTGGATTTATCCATACGATGATGCTCGAAAACGCTGCTCTTACCGCACGACTAAATACGCTAAAACCATTAATCAAAGAAATTAACGGGCTTGAGCAAGGCACCGAGCACTATAATCAGGTTCGCAAATCATTACGGTCGGGCTTTGAAGAGTTGCAGGTATTCAATTTACACTATGTTAAAAAGGAGAATATTCTCTTTCCCTATCTTGAGAAAGCATGGCCCGATTACCGCTGTCTCGGGCTGATGTGGTCGTTTGATGACGATATCCGCAGATATCTGAAAAGTTGCATCCAGCATTGCAGTCAGGAGATTATCAATCTTCGCAGTTTTAATTATGATACGGGTAAATTATATTTTCTGATGTCGGCCATACGGTTTCGAGAAGATCACATTTTATTTCCGGCAGCCATAAAAACCATTACACGTACTCAGGCCGCATCCATGCTGGAACAAGCCAACGAGCAAGGATATGCCTTTATTGAAACACCCGAGCCGGATTTAGTCAGAGAAAACGAAAAAGCAACAACAGTCGCCGGGTTAACCTCATTAGCCGACCGGCTCGAAGGAGTTATTCAGTTCGATACCGGAAGAATACAGATTACACAGCTTGAACGAATACTGAACGTTCTGCCGGTAGATATCACCTATATTGACGAAAATGATGTTGTACGGTATTACTCCGCAGGCCCGCACCGCATCTTCCCCCGGAGTAAAGCAGTGATTGGCCGCACAGTGCAAAACTGTCATCCGCCCGAAAGTATCGAAACAGTAAATAAACTACTGAACGATTTTAAAAACGGCAGTAAAAACAACGAATCATTCTGGATACAAATCCGCGGTCAATTTTTATTAATTAACTACTATGCCATACGTGATGAAAAAGGCAAATACAAAGGAACTGTTGAGGTCAGCCAGAATATTACCGAATTACGTCAACTGAATGGAGAAAAACGGCTGCTTTCATAATCCGCGCCAATTAATTATCAACATAATCCTTTTGCTTCAAAGCATCTCCTTTTTTCTTTTTGGCCGTCATGCTTTTTGACACTGAAAAACTGAACAGCCGCGAGCGTGTATAATTGATCCCTGTAGCATTAAAATAGTTTCGGGGATGCAAAAAATCATTCAGATAATAGCGAATACGGAACACGGTTTCATCCGGTAACTGCAATCCGATGAAGACAGATGGAAGCAACAACGAAACTTTATCGCCAAACCATTCATTATACTTTGTTTTAACATTCAGATAAAACCACTTTTCTTTATAATACATCGGTATTTCACATTCGCCACCGGCAAGAAAAAACCATTCCTCTTTCAGATTGCCTAATTTCAGAGCAACAGGAATACCTGCAGTATAAGCACGGCGTTTGATACGCATTGTATCCTCACGCGTAATAAAACCGATATTCCGCACACCGATACCGGTCATTAATCCAAACCGGCTGGACATATCAAAATGCACATAACCGGAAAAATGAAAAAAAAGAGAGAGACGCGGGATAATTGTCATTTGCCGGCCATTTCGCAAAACGTCAGCCATCGAAAAAATAGCCTCGGACTCGGTGGTAGTATACGGTTGTGCATAAATGAGACCCATTAATACAAAAAAACACACACAAGTAAAAAAAAAGTTTTTTCTCATCAGAGGAATAATTGCCGCACTTCATTTTTAATATACTCAAGCGCAATCTGCGAAGGCGATTTTTCGATAGCAATATATTCTTCAAGGATAGCTTTGCTCAACAATATTGCTGATACATCGGGTTTAATGTTTGATGCTTGGGTATTAATAATTTTAACCGTATTTTCTTTTGCCTTAACAATCATCTGCCATGCCTGATGCGACATATAAATCTGCTGCGAAAAATTATGTTCGAACTCGGTACGGATAGCCGTAAGCAATTTTGAATGCAATTCGCCGGCTGTCATTCCTTTTGTATGAAACCGTTTCAACAATGAATCGGGGGAAATACGCTCCAAAAATAGCGATGCGCGCTCATAGGCCTGCAAACGCATTGGCAGCAACGACTTCTGATGATTTATAAACACCTCGTATTTTATTCGTTTCTCTTCATTTTTCAGAAAATAACGAATAGCAAAAAAAGCAGTAAAAAACACAACCAGCGAGGGAATAGTGTATTTCAGCAATTCGAGTACCGGATGGATGTCCATAATTCACCAACGATTATAATAAACTTTCAATTTTTTTGGTGATCGTTTTAATGTTCACCGGTTTAACGATAAAATCGGCAGCGCCCAGCTCAATGGATTTATCAATATCGCTGCTTTCACTTTTAGCGCTCACCATAATAACCGGAATATCCTTTGTTGCTGATTTAGATTTTATCTCTTTGAGAAAAGCAAAACCATTCATTCCCGGCAACATAATATCCAACAAAATTAAATCGGGTTTTTCTTTCTCCAGCTTTTTAAATCCCTCGTCGGCAGTAAACGCAACCGTAATATCATATCCTTCATCCTGCAAAATATTTTCGAGCAGAATATTATTTACCGATGAATCGTCAATCAGTAATATTTTTTTTCGTGAAGCCATGATTGTTTCTTATTATGTATCTCAAAAATATATAATTCTCGTGAAATCTGTTTATATTTAAAGATAAAAAACAAACCGAACAGAATATTAAACCAATATAGTTATTTTTACAGATATCAATCTTCCTTTAAGTACTACCAATAATATGTATGACGGAATAAGAGCATTTGCCGGTGACTTAAAACAAAAAGGTGATTTGCTGGTTATTAACCAGTATGTTAATCCGGCGCTTGAGATGGCCGAAATCACCGATAGGATATCAAAACAGCCGGGTGGCGGCAAAGCGATCCTTTTCAACAATACCGGCAGCAAATTACCCGTATTAATGAATATGATGGGTTCAGCGCATAGGATGGCAATGGTTACACGCTGCGAGACGTTGAATGGCCTGACCGAAAAGATCGAACGCTTCCTCCAGTCGTTATTACCGGGGCGCCGGCACAATAAACTTTCTCTTCTGCACACGTTATGGCAGTTATGCCGGCTGATGCCTGCCGAGCGTGGCGGCCGTGGAAAATGTCAGGAGATTGTAAATACAAAGCCGGATCTTCATCTATTACCAGTGCTGCAATGCTGGCCTGGCGATGGAGGCCGGTTTATTACCCTGCCTGTTGTTCATACCCGCCACCCTGTAACCGGACAACGGAATGCAGGGATGTACAGAATGCATTGTTACGACGCATGTACTACAGGTATGCACTGGCATCCCTACAAAGGGGGCGCACAACATTTTGAGGAATGGAAAAAACAAAAACAACCGATGCCCGTTGCCGTGACGCTGGGAGGCGACCCGCTGTATACTTATTGTGCCACAGCCCCGTTACCTGATAATATTGATGAATACATGCTTGCAGGCATTCTTCGTAACCATCGCGTTAACCTTGTGCGATGCATTACACAGAATATCTATGTGCCCGAAGATGCCGACATTGTTATTGAAGGATATATTGATCCGGACGAACCATTCCGTACCGAAGGCCCGTTTGGCGACCATACCGGATTTTATTCACCGGCAGGCCTGTTTCCTGTATTTCATGTTACAGCCATCACAATGCGGCGCGATGCTGTTTATCCTGCAACACTCGTAGGCATCCCGCCACAAGAAGATGCATGGATAGCCAAAGCCACTGAACGGTTGTTCCTTCCCATACTCCGCAATACAATGCTCCCCGAAGTACTCGACCTGAATATACCGGTTGCCGGCACCGGGCATAATCTTACCATTGTGCAAATAGAATCCCGATTCATGGCACAAGCCCAAAAAGTAATGCATTTCCTCTGGGGTTCGGGTCAAATGATCTTCAATAAAATACTTATCCTTACATCGCCGGATACCCCTGCAGATGATTATCTTTCGATTGCCCGCAATATTTCAGCCGGAATTAACCTGATTAAAAATGTATATTTCAGCAGGGGTCCGCTCGATATCCTCGACCATGCCAGTTATGAATACGGCAAGGGCGGCAAACTGTGTATTGATGCCACCCATCCCGTGCTGTCTGACAATAATCAGGATGAATGTAATTACCTGTTCGAAATGATAAATGCTGCGATGCCGGAGCTTACTGCCCGGAATAATATTCTTAATATTTATCCCGATCTGCTATTGCAGGGTATACGTATGGTTTTTATTACCATTCAACGCACCCATCCGAATCAGGTAAGGAAAACAGCCGAAACACTTATCAGCGAAACTTCGTTCAATGGAGTTACCATTTTGATTTTTACAGATTATGCTGTTACCAATCTTCATCTGGCCTGCTGGCTTATAGCAGCAAATATTGATCCTGGCCGCGATGTATTTCCGGCAGGTTCAGAAAACCGCCCCTGTCTTGTTTTTGATGGCACGGCAAAAAACAAACCCTTCGACAACACCCATCATCCCTGGCCTGAAATTCTAACCATGAACAATTCAACTATTGAACATATTAACCGGATATGGGAAACGCTTAACACAGGCAACACGCTTTCTTCCCCTACGCTATTAATAAAAACCTTACAACAATAGCTCATTTGTTCATCGGATTTGTCATAATTTGTTATTAATTTAGCAACGCAACATTGTAATGACAATCAACCGGCTAAATATCATCCTGTTTCTGATCCTCCTGTGGAATGGCTGTCGGATCAATGCAACCGGTCGGCCGGAACTCAACATCAGTAATTTATATACCATTGAAAATGGATTATCACAAACAAATATCAGTTGTATCTATCAGGACTCATCCGGCTTTATCTGGATAGGAACCTGGGATGGACTGAACCGTTTTGATGGTTACGAATTTAAAGTTTATCATCATCAGCCCGATGACAGTTTTTCTCTTTCGGATAACTGGATACGCAGTATGTGTGCCGGGAGCAACGGCGATATATGGATTGCCACAAGCAACGGAGTAAACCGGTACGACCGGCAGAAAGGCAAATTCTTCCGGTACGATGTTTCCGAATCAACCTATCCCGACGACAACATCGTTTATAATATTTACCGGGATAAAGAGAATGTGTTATGGCTGAAAACCGCCTTACACCTTATCCGTTTCAATCCTGCGCTGAATACCATGGAGCGTTTCGAGCACTACAATGATCCTTTTACTTATACAAAAGGCGCCAATACTTTTCCGGTGTATGAGTGTCACCACAACAATCTCTGGATTGGTTCAAAAGACGGACTGCTTTATTTTGACCGCGATTTACAATTATTCAAGCGTTATGAATCAGAGAAAAATAATCCCTTTTCCCTGAACTCAAACCTCATCTATTCAATCACCGAAGATAGTTATGAGAACCTCTGGATCGGGACCAGCCAGGGACTATGCCGGTATAATAAAGAAAATAATCGGTTTTACCGGTACCTGTCTTCGGCAACATCAGTTAATATGCTTCAATCATCCGTATATTGTGTTTTTGAAGATTTCAAACATCACCTTTGGATTGGTACGCATAAAGGACTATGCATCATTGATCCGAAAACAAATAAAACAGAAACGTACACCGAATTTAATTACAATAATCGCACCTACCTTACACCCAAAGTTCACAGTATAATTGAAGATGCTTCGGGAATTATCTGGGTGGGCACAAACCAGGGATTATTTAAAATCGAAACCCAGAAACGGAAATTCAATCTATACCGTAAATCAATTAATAATCTGCCGGCTTTTTCAAGTAATATCATCAGTTCAATTTATGTTGAAAATGATTCAATCATCTGGCTGGGGACTTCGGGTGAAGGGCTGAACAGATTTAACCGTTTGTCGGGACAGGTAACAATTTATAATAACGACCGGCCGTCATCAGCCAGAAACTATTACATCACTGATAATGATATCACATCTATCTGGAAAGACCGGAAAGGATGGCTTTGGATAGGGACATCAGACGGGCTCAACATTAAAGAACCCGGAGGCATGCAGTTTAAAAATTTCTGCGAAACCTCTTCAATCATGTATTGCGAAGTATTTATCAATAACCGGATCAATGACATCTACGAAGATCATTCAGGAAATATTTGGTTTGCCACCAACCGTGGAATGCACAAATACGATCGCAAGAAAAAGCAATTACGCAGTTTCTATTCAATTTACTATAACGAGATTGAGATTAAACTCAACAAAGTATATAAAATTATTGAAGACAACGATAGTGTTTTCTGGGCAGGTACCAGTAACGGACTAATCCGTTATAACCCGGCACGCGGGTCATGCACCAATTATATCCAATCCAGAAATCTATACAGTGGAACCGGCTTAAGCAGCAATACGGTTTATACGCTTCACGATGCCGATTCCATTCTCTGGATTGGTACTTCGTATGGATTAAATATGCTGGATAAGGCAACAGAAATATTCACCATTTACACTGAAACCGATGGATTACCGGATAATAAAATCTATGCCATAGAAGAAGACCGGAGTCATAATCTCTGGCTCAGTACAAACAAAGGATTATCCAAATTTGATATTTCAAAAGGCACATTCAAAAACTTTGACATTACTGATGGTTTACAAGGATATGATTTTCTTCGCAACAGTTCATTTCATACTGAAAACGGAGAATTATTTTTTGGTGGTATTTCGGGATTCAACAGTTTTTTCCCGGATTCGATGCGGTTCAACCATCGTATTCCGGCAATCGCAATCACTTCAATCGAACTGATTGGCAGTTTTGGTAAACGACGCTTGCTGGTTGAAGGCAGAGATAAAATTATTATCCCTCCGGGAACCCAAATATACACCATTTACTTTTCGGCCTTGGATTTTAACTGTCCCGAACGGAATAATTATGCCTACCGTATGTCCCGGGAAATAGACAATAATACAATGTGGATTTATATCGGAAATCATCATTCGGCATCCTTTACCAATCTCACTCCGGGCAAATACGAATTTACCGTTAAAGGTTCAAATAATGACCTGATATGGAATAAAGAAGGCGTAAAGCTGAAACTTATTATCCGGACAAAATTCTGGAATACTCCTATTGCGTATTTCACTTATATCATTGTTCTGCTTTTTCTGATCTCACTGATTATTTATTACCAGTTCAGAAATCTGCGTAACTCCAACCGTGTCCTGCGTGAGAAAGAAGCAGCTTCGATCGAGATTGCAAGACAAAAAGAAGAACTTGCTATAAAAAACAAAGATATCACCGACAGCTTAAACTATGCATGTCGCATACAAGAGGCAATGATGCCCCAACAAGATACTTTTAAAAAATGTTTTTCAGAATATTTTCTCGTCTATCATCCAAAATCAATCGTAAGCGGTGACTTCTTCTGGATTAACCAGTATAACAATAAAATATTTGTTGCTGCAGTTGACTGCACAGGACATGGCGTACCAGGGGCTTTTATGTCTCTAATCGGTATCGAGTTGTTCCGACGTATCACAAATATCAGGGGACTCGACCAGCCGGCACAAATATTGAATATCCTGAACGAAAATTTTGCAGGGATATTCAGTGATGTTGCCAATATTACTTTACGCGATGGCATGGATTTGGCTCTGTGCGTATTCGATATCACCACTAATGTTATGGAATTTGCCGGGGCCGTGAATCCGGTTTACATTGTAAGGGATAACAAAATTATTGAAATAAAAGGTGACCGCTTTTCAGTAGGACTGGAAGATAAAACCAGTAAAAACGGAGAACAGCGGGAAAAACTAAACTTCACCAATCACCGGGTAACCCTCGAAAAAGACGACATCGTCTATTTGTTCTCAGACGGTTATGTTGATCAATTTGGGGGTCCGGCAGGAAGAAAATATAAAAAAAGACGATTCAAACATCTTTTACTGAATATTCATAAACACCCGCTTCAACGACAAGGATTCCTGATTGAAGAAAGTTTTGAAGACTGGAAACAGGGATACGAACAGATAGATGATGTACTGGTTATCGGCATTAAACCATATCATTAATCAATCACTGAATGGCCTATTTGACAAAAAAAATACGCGAAACCATACTGTGCTTTCTTATTACAGTTTCCACGTATAATCTTTTTGCCCAATCATTAGAAATACTTGATACAGCTTCATACCCGCAACGGATGAAATGGTGGAACGAGGCACGGTTTGGAATGTTTATCCATTGGGGACTTTATTCGCAAATCGGATACAATGAATGGGCAATGGAGATTTTTTCTATACCGTATAGTGAATATTATTCGTTCAGGGACAGATTTAATCCCCAACGGTTTAATGCTGCCGAATGGGTTCAACTGGCTTCAGAGGCAGGTATGAAATACATGGTCGTTACAACCAAGCATCATGATGGCTTTTGTATGTTTGATTCGGACCATACATCCTTTGATATTATGAGTACCCCTTACCGGAACGATCCGGTTGCCGCATTATCGGCCGAATGTAATAAACAGGGAATAAAGTTTGGCGCTTATTATTCGATGCTCGACTGGCATCATCCGAATTACTCGCCGGTTCGATCCTATTGGGATACCACTGAACGCAAACGAAGTCCTGATTCAGCAAAATATTTCAGCTATCTGTCAGCCCAGATAAGTGAGATCCAGAAAAAATATCATCCGGCGATATTCTGGTTCGACTGGCAGAAAGACATGAAAAATAAACAACTGATGATGACGCTCTGGCAGCAAATGATGATTGAAAATCCGCAACTGATTATTAACAACCGTTTGCATGCCAGCGGAAAGCCGGGCGATTACCTGACTCCCGAAAACTGGATACCCATACACGGCTATAAAGACAACAACGGTAACAATATTTCTTTTGAAGTTTGCTACACCATTGATAGAACAAGCTGGGGATATAATCCTTACTCCAGATATTTTCTCAGCACCAGAGATATAATCCGCACCTTATGCGAAGTGGCCTCCAAGGGCGGAAACCTGTTATTAAATATTGGTCCAAAACCTGACGGATCCATTCAGGATGAGTTTAAAATACGATTAACCGAAACAGGACAATGGCTGAAAAAATACGGTGAATCCATTTATGGAACTTCAGCATCAGTTCTGGCTCCTTTGCCCTTCTACGGACGGAGTACAACAAAAAACAATATTGTTTACCTGCAGGTATTCAATATGCCCAAAGATAGCATTATCCGCTTTCCGCGACTTAAAAACACTATTACTGCTATCCGTCTGACCGACCAACCGGCGCAACCCTTAAACTGGCGGTTAAAAGCCAACGAGGTAGTGATAACCATGCCGGCTGGTTATTACGATCCTAATTGTTTTGTATTATCCGTAGAAACTGATGGCGCACCGATATCGCTTCATTCCGGAATTTATTTTCCAGCAGCTGATACCATCCGGTTACCTGTAACACTCTGCCTTCCATCCAAACAAAATAAACCGATTGAACAGGGATATAAAATAAACTATATCGAATTAAGCGCAAAAGATACCCTGTTTTACAGTTTCAAAACCGAATCGGCAGGATTATATAAGTCCGTTATACAGTATTCATTCAATCAGCCCGAAAAAACCATTCAGGCGCAAATCACTTTCAACGGTGAACCGGTGCACAAAAAAATATCAGTTCCCAACCGGAGAAGTTATGTAGAGACAACCGTTTCGAACGTATTACTCAGCAAAGGAGAAAACACAATTAGTGTAACCCTGCCCGAACTGGACGATAAAGTAATTTTTAAATTTGAGGGATTAATACTGATACCGTACAAGAATTAATCCTGGCCGGTCAGCAATTTTTTCATCTTATCAATGAGATCTTCAATCTGAAATGGCTTACTGATATACTCATTCATTCCGGCAGCCAGGCAATACTCGCGGTCGCCGGCCAGTGCATTTGCCGTAATGGCAATAATGGGGGTGTGTGAATTTGTTGATTGTTCAATTTCCCTTATTTTTTTTGTAGCTGTAATACCATCCATCACCGGCATCTGAATATCCATCAGGATAAGGTCGTATTTTGTATTACCAAATTTATCCAATGCCTCTTTCCCGTTATTTGCAATATCAATATTCCGAACTTGCTTTTTTAAGCTGAGATTGACAATTTTCTGATTCACAATATTATCTTCAACCAGCAGAATATTTGCATTCTTAAGGTCAATAACCACCAGTGGCTTATAGGACTTGGGCGCCGGCCGGCTTTGTTCATCAGCCCTGCCATCAGTTTGTGTTTTAATGGTTGATGCCTGATCTTTCTTCAACGACAACACAAATAAAAACTCGGAGTGTTCATTATCAGAATAAAAATCAAGCTTACTGTCTACTGATTCTATCAATTTTCGGGCGATGCTTAAATCCAGATATTCTTTCCCGTTTGCTGCATTCCCCGATTTAAAATAATACTTTTCAGTTCCATTCTCTTCGCCGCAGTAAATCAGATTATCGCTTCGGAGACGAAACTCAAGCACAATAGCTGTTTTAGATTCCGTAACCGTTGAAACCTGAATACTTACATTAATTTTATCTTTCTTTTTATTAGAAACAAGGGTTTCAATCAGGTTAAGAAATATCTGTTTGATACGAACCGGATCACCAATCAGATTTGAACTCAACTGATCAGAAAAAGTCAGATTGATACTGGCGTTTTCCGACAAATCATTTTTAAAGAGAAGAATAATGCTGTTTATAGTTGAGAAAAGATCAAAACTGATGCGTTCTGATTTTTTCTCTGAAATTTCAACTGCTGTAATTTTTCCAATATTATTCACAACATTCACCAGATTATTTGCAGAAGCAATGATTGTATTGATCATATCTTTCTGCTGGTTGTCGAGCTGTGAATTTTCAAGGATATTCCCTACAACCATAATATTATTCAAAGGTGTTCTGATCTGGTGTGATAATTGCGAAATAAACTCTTCCTTAATTTTATTGGCATTTTCCGAATCAGCTATTTTAGTCTGATGCAATTGTGTTGCCCGGTTACGCAAATACTCATAAAATAAACAAACAGAGAAAATAAACAGATAGGCACCAAAAAAATAAAAGCTCAGATCGGTTTTAAAAGAAACATAAAAAGGAGACCCGGATGGCAACAAATGAAACGAAGCAATTAATACGACCAATATTCCTGAAAAAATAATTCCGGGAAGAAGACCCATCAGCAAAATGGTAAATACCGGATAAGACAAAATCCAAAGCATGCCGCCCGGTATAACAGTAATATACATATATATAAACAGCAATCCGATAATTACAGAGCCAGAATAGGCCTGTTTCTGCCATTTACGTGTATTATACGTGATGATAATGTTTATCAGAAGCACCATCATTGCAGCAGCTTTGGCTGCGGCCAGAATATAGTCCTCATTAAAAAATGAAATGACTCCAAACAAACCAAGCATAACAACACCGGCTATGCTGAAAAAAAACAGCACCGCAGCTTTATTATCCCCTGTTTTATTTGTATTATCGTACGAATCAGCGCTTAACAATGACTTCAGCATATCAATCAATTACCTTCGTTTTATTAATTTATCAAAACTAATAAAAAATATAGAAAACTCATGAACCAGCGAATAAAATATGACGGTAATGATAAATTTAACCATATTTTTTTTATTATATTTACCTCGTAAAAACAAAAAAAATAATCTTTCAAATATTTAATTTTCAATATTTTAAATAACCAATTATGAAAAACCAGATTGTATTATTATGTGTGCTTTTTGTGCTAACGGCGGGGGTTTTCGCTCAGGATTATGTTCCCAGCCAGCAGGACCTCGATCAATTCTATAAAACAAAAACGCTTATAGTACTTGAAGAGAATCCGATGCTTGAGTATAATATGGTAATAAAAGATGTAATAGAAAAAGAGTGGAAACTTACACCGTATGAATTTATCAAGGCCAATGAATTTGAGGCCAAACGCATGGATCCGCAATACTCCTTTTTAGTTATGACCAAAGTAATGTTTGATCGCGATAATACCAAGGCACAATATAAATTCCTTCATCTGTTGCTTGGCGGCGATTATCTTCGTGTAAACATGATGCCTGATATTGTTGCAATTCCCATGTCATTTGAAGATGTTGAAGAAGAATCGTATATCTATAAACTTGCATCTATGGTCCGGCTGATGCACGATCATATTGATCTGATCACCAAACGGCCCGATCTTATTACTGCCAATGTATTTAAGTATTATAAAGATAATCTGCAGGATATCCGCAACAAGACAATGTATGTTATCGGGGAGGAACTCAACAAGGATATTAACAGTGAATCCTTAATTAAAAAAGTCTATCCCTTCCCTGTTAAAATCGTCAGCAAAGAAGAAATCACACAAGCCATTGAAGAACGGCGGAAAGATATTATTTTCCTGCATAAAGTAGGGCCTGAAGGTACAAAGCTTGTTGCGCGCTGTTATAAGCTGGTAATAGGCGCCGACAATCCGACGCTGTATTACTTCGATTATCACATGATTGACGACAAGCATCCGGATGCTTTCCTAAAATCTGATTTTGTTAAAATGGCCAAAAAAGGCGCTGAATAGTGCCGGATGAAAAAGTTTGATCAGCATTTCTTCACCGGACTGATCCATGATGCTCAGGCATCAAAGCGGAAGCGGGTATCATACAATATCCATCAATCCGGGGATGACTTGTTACAACGTATGTATAGTGCTCTGGAGCCCCTAACATACGTGCGGCCGCATAAACACAGGCAACCGCCAAAGAGAGAATTATTTGTCCTGCTAACCGGTCGCGTTTTAGTTATCGAATATGATAATGATGGTAACATCAGCGACTATGCCCTGCTTGAAGAAAGCGGCATACAAAGTGTTGAGATCGCTCCCGGTGTTTTTCATCATATAATCGCCATTTCTGAATCAAGCATTGTATTTGAATTAAAAGACGGGCCCTATGATCCCTCAACAGACAAAGAATTTGCGAGTTAGGCACCCGAAGAAAATTCTGCTGATTGTACTACCTTTATGCAGTCTGTATTAAAAAAAACAGGTTATAACTGATATGGCATCGCAACCATCCATCCCCAAAGGAACACGCGATTTTACCCCGGCCGAAATGGTAAAACGCAATTACATCTTCCAAACCATAAAAGAGGTTTTTCATCTGCATGGCTATCTTCCGATTGAAACTCCTTCCATGGAAAATATTCAAACCCTCACCGGTAAATACGGAGAAGAAGGCGATAAATTGCTGTTCCGGATCCTGGATTCGGGTGACTTTTTGAAAGACACAAATGATGAGGACCTCAAGGCAAAAAACAGTCGTAAAATAACTTCATCAATTGCCTCAAAAGGATTACGGTACGATCTCACTGTGCCGTTTGCCCGGTTTGTTGTAATGCACAGAAACGAGCTGACCTTTCCGTTTAAACGATACCAGATACAACCGGTTTGGAGAGCCGACAGACCACAAAAAGGCCGGTATCGCGAATTTTATCAATGTGATGCAGATGTTATAGGCACACGTTCTCTGCTTTGTGAAGCAGAAATGATACAAATGATAGATGATGTTTTTACCCGGTTGAACATCACAACCGAAATCCTGATCAATAATCGTAAAATTCTTTCTGCCATTGTCCGGAAAACCAATATGTATGAACATTTCACAGCGGTCACTACAGCGCTGGATAAACTGGATAAAATAGATATCAAGCAGGTAACCGATGAAATGATTGATGCCGGAATCACTGATTCAGCCGCAAACGAAATTATTTCACTTGTCACACATCCCGGAACAAATGAAGAAAAACTGAATCTGCTAAGATCAATGCTTGGCGATCACCCGGAAGGTAATGAGGGTATACAAGAATTATCGGACGTCCTTTCGTATTGTACAATGCTGAAAACAAAAGTCCCCATTAATATTATGCTGAATCTGGCCAGAGGTCTGAATTATTATACCGGAATCATCATTGAAGTAAAACCTAAAAATATTCAGATAGGAAGTATTTGCGGTGGTGGAAGATATGATAATCTGACCGGGATATTCGGCATGAAAGATTTATCAGGCATAGGGATTTCATTTGGCGCTGAACGAATATTCGACATTATGGATCAATTATCCCTCTTTCCTGAAAAACTCGATACTTCAACACAGGTTCTCTTTGTTAATTTTGGAAAAAATGAAGAAAAACAGTGTCTTCAATTACTTACGCTTTTACATGCTGCAGGGATCAGCGCAGAAATATATCCGGACCAGACAAAAATGGCGAAACAACTTACGTATGCCAATGATAAAAATATTCCCTTCGTTGCATTAATCGGCGAAGATGAACTAAAAAATAATTCTGTCACTCTAAAAAATATGATAACAGGAGAACAGAATTTATTACCTATAGCGGATATGATTCAGTATCTGGCGCAAAAAAAATAATCCCAATTTATTCAATAAAATTCTCTGCAAAGAGACAAACTACTTGAATTATACCGATTGTATAAATGTAATAGTCCACTGAAAATGGACTAAACCATATTTGTTATATCGGCATCGCTTTCGCGTAGCTTCAGCGGAGCAAAGCATCGCTTTCGCGTAGCTCCTTGCTTCGCCGTCCGCGTGTCGCCGTAGCTTTAGCGGAGGAGCAAGCGGCTACGCGAAGGCAAGTCAGCGGAGCAAAGCATTATACAAATGGCATCAGGACTAAATTATAATTCCAAAATAAAAAAAGCTCCATTAAAAAAATAAATGGAGCTTTTATGGTAATGAGGGAATTTGCTATTTCACAATAGTGATTTGTCCAACCAGCGGACGTTCACCATTCTTCAGATCAATGATAAAGTGATACGAATCAATCGGCAGTGGATAGCCGTTCTTTGTGCCATCCCATGGCGATTCGTACCCTTTGGATTCAAAGACCAGTTGTCCCCAGCGGTTATAAACCTGTATCCATACATCAGGATAGATCACATTCAGCATCTTAATATCCCACTTATCGTTCACCCCATCACCGTTGGGCGTAAAGGCCGTTGGTATCTCGATGCATACACGCTTGCGGCCTTTCAGCTTATAGGTTGCCACCAATGGGCAGTTGTTTGCATCGGTTACCGTGAGCGTAATATCACCGACACTCAACCGGTCAACATACCTACCTGCGGCTGAATTCGACCACTTATAGGTATATGGCGGTGTGCCTCCATGGGCCTCTGCATCTATTGCGCCATCAGTAGTAAGTTTACAATACGGATGAGTTATCACCGTATCTAAAACCATTACCGGTGGCTGCGTAATGAGTGTATCATACGGCATCGGACAATTTACTGCATCCGTTACCGTAATAGAATAACGCGTATCGCCTGCCAGATTTTCGAGCAATATGCTCTGCGTTGTTACTATCTCGCTTCCTGCGCCACCTTCCCATGTAAATACATACGGTGGTGTGCCGCCCGTCATATTCATATATATGCTACCATCACTATAACCATTGCAGCTAACATTTACAACATCCATCTCCAGCGGAACAATTAATGTCGGATTAATCACATCTATCAGCGTATCTGTACTGCAACCCTTCGAGTCGGTCACTGTTACCATATAGGTATCGGGGCCTAAACCCATCAGATCTTCGGATGTGCTGTACGGCCCTGTACTATTATTCCATGCATACGTATAAGCCGCTGTCCCTCCGATGACCGACAGATCAATAGCTCCGTCTGTCCGTCCGGCACAAGTGATTGGTGTGATCGTGTACGGCAATACCATATCGGCCGGCTGATTCACTCCATAGGCGTCATTAGTTGAACACATGTGGTCATCGGTTACCAATAGCGTGTATCCTCCGTAAGCCAGACCTGTAGCTGCATCGCGGCCTGTAGTATTCTGTGCTGTATAACCATTGCTCCAGTTATACCTGTATGGTGTGGTGCCGCCTTCGACCGTTACGGCTACTACGCCATCGCTCCATCCAAAACATGTTATGTGGGTAATCAATTCACGGGTAATCAGTAACTCATCCGGCTGTGTCACTAAATAACTACCTGTTGCCCGGCAGGTGTTCAAATCAGTTACTGTTATGCTATATGTGCTGTCGCCCGGCAGGTTAATCAGATCCTGTGACACTGCGCCGGTGCTCCACTGGTACACATACGGCGTCCGGCCATTAGATACGGTAACATCAATCCCTCCGTTTAACTCATTCCAGCAACGTACATGAGTAATCACACGGCTTAGTGTCGGCAACGTATTAATCACTACTCGTACTGTATCCCTGTCGTTACAACTGTGCGGATCGGTCACGGTTACAATGAAATTCCAGGTGCCTACCTGCGGACGGCTGACAACAGGACTCAACACTGTTGCACTGTTAAGCTGTCCGGCCGGCGTCCACTGATATGTCAATCCTGTAATACCTGTTGATACTGTGCTCAACACAAGGGCGCTGTCGCATAAGCCAATAATTGTATCAGCCCTTGTGGTAACCGTTGGCAGAGGATCAACCTGCAGTAACATACTATCAAAGGCCTCACATCCATAGATGTCTCTCACCCTGATCTTGTATTG
>Ga0101944_10004114_pt1 | contig 18662 bp, 15 predicted proteins | sample DewCreD2012metaG_FD_75245 | JGI IMG/M metagenome (GOLD analysis project Ga0101944, IMG submission 75245) | Hot spring sediment bacterial and archeal communities from British Columbia, Canada, to study Microbial Dark Matter (Phase II) - Dewar... ... | reverse complement strand
GCCGGCTCTGTAGCCGACTGGTGCAGGAGCAGATCGATCGCACTGGATGCCTGATGGCGGTCGGCGGCGAGGAGACGCTCGACGTGGGGGGATTTCTGGCCGCGACCTACATGCGAGGCATACCCATCGTGCACGTCCCCACGACTCTGGTGGCACAGCTCGACAGCTGCATCGGCGGGAAGGTTGCCCTCAACCACGTCCGGGCCAAGAATCTGATCGGCCTCCTCCACCACCCTCGGCTGGCCGTAGTGGACGTCCAGGCCGCCCGGGCCAGCGGACAGAGCGACCAGATTCTCATCCAATGCCAGTTGCCCTCGACGCTGTCCTATCTGCGCGCCAATCATCCTGACATCGCCGTGCTGGCGCGTTGCCGCTCACAGATTCAGGTTCGTATGTCTTTGAAACATAAGCCGGAGATAATCCAGATTGACGAGGACTGGGCCACACCGAGTCTAATCAAAGAAATTCACGACAACGGTTCGAGAATACTCGTCAAGAGCATGGGAGCCTTGACGGACAACCCAGCCTACTGGGACAAATTGTTCGCCGCTGGTTATGACATCCTCATGACGGATCACGCAGCCCAAATGTGCCGCCACCTGGGAATGAAGGGTGAATGAAGGCATCGGAATCCCAAGGTGTATTATGGAGGCATCGCGCAAGGCCGGCATAAAACCCCTGCTAGGATATTGCTTGACCGTTGCCGACCTTGCGGATACGGTTTAGTTGGGATAATTCGTTTGTTCTAAACCGCCTCAGACGTCAACCGGTGGCGTTAGGTGAAATGCAGGGGAAGGCAAGCGATGGCTCGTGCCATAAAATCAGCGTGGAAAGTTCGTTATTCCTCGCAGCAACTCTTCGACTTCGGACCACAGAAGGAGTACAGCGGGCTTGACGGCCTCAGCGTGGCGTTCCCTGTCGGCGGCATAGGGACGGGGACGATAAGCGTAGGCTCCAGCGGCCAGCTGAACGACTGGGAAATCTTCAACCGTCCGGACAAGGGCAATCAGCCTGCTTTCGCGTTCGCTGCGATCCGGGTGGAAACGCCCGGCCGGCGGCCCGTGGCGCGGATCGCCGAGGCGCGCATCCTGCCTCCGTTCGAAGGCGCGACGGGGCTCGGCTCGAACAACGTCCCCGGCATGCCGCGGCTCGCCTCGGCCGTGTTTATGTCGTCCTATCCCGTGGCGCGGATCGATTTCGAGGACCGGCGCCTGCCCGTGCGGCTTTCCCTGGAAGCGTTCACGCCCATATTCCCGCTGGATGCGGACTCGAGCGGCCTGCCGGCGGCGCTGCTGCGCTACATCGTCCGCAACCCGGGCCCTGCAGCGGCGCAGGCGAGCCTGTGCTTTTCGATCGACAATCCGTTCCGCTCCGCGCCGGACACGGGCGCCGCAAGGCCCGCCGGGGATGCGCGCCGCAATGAGCCGCGCCGCGACGATCTTCTGGCGGGACTTGTGATGACCAATCCCGGTCTCGATGCAGCGAGTCCCGTGGCTGGCGAGTTCGTCCTGGCGGCGCTCGATCCCGCCGCCTGCACGGTCTGGCGCGGGTGGCCGCGTTCGCGCTGGTTCAACAGCCCGATGCTGTTCTGGGATGCCTTCAGGGCGGACGCGAAACTCGGACCGGAACCGCAGGAGCCAGGCACGGTCGGCGTCGTGCATCTGATGCGCGAGATTCCCGCCGGAGGCGAGGCGCGCTTCGAGTTCGTGCTCGCCTGGCGCTGCCCCAACCGCACGCCCGCGCACTGCGGCTGGCGGGCTTCCCAGGGCAATGAAAACACCGTCGTCGGCAACTGGTACGCCACCCGCTTCCAGGGCGCCTGGGACGCCGCGCGCCATCTGGCCGCGAATCTGAAAGAACTCGAGCGGCGCACCCGCGCTTTCACCGATGCCATGAAATCCTGCACGTTGCCGGGCTGCGTCAAGGACGCCGCCATGAGCAACCTGTCCACGCTCGCCACGCAGGTCGTCTTCCGCACCGCCGACGGAGAGTTCCACGGCTTCGAGGGCGCCAACGACAAAAGCGGCTGCTGTTACGGCTCCTGCACCCACGTCTGGAACTACGAATCCACAACCAACCATCTTTACCCCTCCCTCGCCCGCAGCCTCCGCAACGCTTCCTTCGGACACATGATGGACGAGCGCGGCGGCATCCATTTCCGCGAGATTCTGCCGAAAGGCACGGGGCGTTTCGGGCTCACGGCGGCGGACGGCCAGATGGGCCAGGTGATGAAAGCGTGGCTGGATTTCCGCCTCTCCGGCGACCGGAAATGGCTGTCGGAGATCTGGCCTTCGGTGAAAAAGGCGGTCGAATTCTGCTGGATTCCCGGCGGCTGGGACGCCGACCGGGACGGCGTGATGGAAGGCGCCCAGCACAACACTTACGACATCGAGTTCTACGGGCCGAATCCGCAATGCGGCATCTACTACCTGGGCGGGCTACGCGCCGCCGCCGAACTGGCCCGCGCCGCAGGCGATGCGGCCTTTGCCGAAACCTGCATGGATCTGTTCCGGCGCGGCTCGGCCTGGATCGACTCGAACCTCTTCAACGGCGAATATTACATCCAGAAAGTCCGCGGCATTCCACGGAAAGAAATCGCTGAAACTCTGGTCTCCACCATGGGTTCGGACGACACCGAAAAGCCGGATTACCAGCTTGGAGAGGGCTGCCTCGCCGACCAGCTGATCGGCCAGTACCAGGCGGATTTATGCCGGATGGGGCCGCTGCTCAAAGAGGGAAACATCCGCCGCGCCCTGGCTTCCATCTACCGTTACAACCGCCGGACTTCCATGGACGATCACGAGAACATGCAGCGCACCTACGCTCTGAACGACGAGTCCGGCCTGCTGATCTGCGACTACGGCAAGGCGCCCCGGCCGCGCATTCCCTTCCCCTATTTCGCTGAAGCCTGGACCGGCATCGAATACCCCTCCGCCGCCCAGATGATCGGCATGGGCATGGTGGACGAGGGGCTCGCCATCCTCGAAGCCGTCCGGCTGCGGCACGACGGCGTACGCCGCAACCCCTTCGACGAGCCGGAGTGCGGCCACCATTATGCACGGGCTCTCTCTGCCTGGAGCGCCATCGTGCTGTGCTGCGGCTTCTTCTTCAACGCAGCGGACCGGTCCCTGGAGATCGCTCCCGCGCTGAAGGTGCGCCCCTTCCGCGGCTTCTGGAGCACCGCCTCGGGATGGGGCATATTTGAGCTGTCGCGCGCCGCCCGCGAGGGCGCGCCGCCTGTCCTGCGGATTGAGGCCATGGAGGGCGGGCTGGAGTTTGCGTCGCTGAAAGTCGAGGGACAGACGATCGGACTGTCTGCGCCTGTGCAGGTGTCCCCGGACCAGCCGTGGCGGCCTGCATAGCGCCGCCCGGAACCGCCTGCCTCCGCGCGCCGGCGCCTGAGCCAGAAGTGCGGTGGAATCCGGTTACCAGATACAGCTGGATTCTCTGCAGACTCAACGATCGGGGATGAACCGCATGAAGACTCTCAGGAAGGCCAGTGCGCCCTCTCGTCTCTTCACCCTCTCCATCCTGCTCTGCCTGCCCTCCGCCGTCCAGGCGCAGAGGCAGGCGGCGTCGGCTCACGTGAACCTCTACTTCGCCCAGATCGCCGACGGCCAGTTCAGCGGCGGCCGCTGGCAGACCGCGCTGACCTTCGTCAACACGAATGACAGAGCCGCATCGGCCGAGCTCCGCCTGTTCGGTTCCGACGGCGGTCCGCTGACGGTCGATTTCGGCTCCGGCCAGGCGTCGCGATTCACTTTGACGGTTCCCGCGAAGAGCTCGCTTTCGATCGCGAGCCGGCCCACTTCGCTGCCAGTCCGCTCCGGCTGGGCGCGCGTGTATTCCGACGTGCCCCTGGTGGGCAGCGCCTCTTTCCGGCTGTGGCTCGGCTCGCAGGCCGCGCAGGAGGTCACCGCTCCGCCCGTCCTGCCCGTGATCGATTACGTCTCCTACGCCAACCGGGAACTCGGCGTGGCGGTGGCGAACCCCAACAACCGCACGCTGCGCGTGGATGCCTACCTGAAGCTCGCGAACGGCGCTGTCGTGGGCCCCTCGCGGATCACCCTGCAGCCATTCGGCCACACGGCCTTCAACGTCCGCGACCGCTTCCCCTCGGCCGATCTGCGCGATTCCATGCTCTCGCTCGAAGCCGTGGACCGGCCGCAGGACGAGTTCCTCGCCTGGACCATGAACACGGACGCAAGCGGAACGTTTTCCAGCATCCCGCCGGGCGGAATCACGCCGCCGATCTCGCATTGGGACCGCATCTGGAACACGTTCCAGCGCGTGCTGAACGCCGCCCGGGACCTCGGCATGATCCGCACCGCGCCGGAGCTTGAAATCCTGTACGACAAGACCGTCAACGCCTACGCAGCCGACGGGCGGGAAGTGGGGATTTTCATGGGCCTTTCCGAGCTGCTCGGCGACAGCGACAGCGAACTGGCGTTTGTCGTCGGCCACGAAATCGGCCACATTTATCAGCAGAGGACGGGGCGGCTCGAATTCCACAGCAATCCCGAATTCGACGCCGATATCTGGGGGACATTTCTCGCTCTGATCTCCGGATATGACGCCTACGCCGCGGCTGGCGCTCTGGCCAAGCTGGCCATGGCCACGGGCACCGCGGGGCTGGCCACGCAGTTCGAGCAGCAGCTGGCCCCCGAGGCCCACAAATCCTTCAACACCCGCATCAGCACCGTGTTCGAGATGCTGCAGTTCGTCTGCAGCCTCCGCGAGGCGGCGCCTGCGTGCAGGGTGTACAAAGCCATTCTCCATCCCCACCTGCCCGACTCAGCGCCGCTCCGCTGGGAGGACCTGGCCGCCCGCGGCTACCGCAGGCCCGAATTCGTGAAAAGCGCTCTGTCCGAAGACGATCCCCGCGAGTCCGCGCCGCCGCAGCCGCGCGAAAAGGATTGACCGCCCGCTCTCACAACGGGGCCGCGGCCTCTCGATTGACGACACGGCCAGGGCGGCGTTTTCCGGTGCGCCGCCCGGCCCGCGCCGTGGCGCCGGCCTGCCCGATCCTGCAGCCTCTGAAGGCCTGCCGCGGCAATCCCTGTCAGCGCCCGGCGGCGGCCAGACCGATGGTCACGGCGGGGTTCCGGGGTGCCGAAGAACAGGCTGGCCCGGTTCCGCGGATTCGGACCGGGGCCAGGAGAACCCGATTTCCCCGGCAGGACTCGGCATCCCTGTGTCCCCCGCACGGGTGGATGCTCCTCACGCCGCCTGACACACAGCCTCCGGCCCGCAGATCGCAGCCTGTGGGGGAAAGTCCTTCTGTGCCGGCGTCCGCGCCCGCAGGGGGAATTTCCGGCGGAACACGCTCCGTCTCTTCCGCCGTGACAGAGGCTCATTCTTTGAGCCTGTCCGCCCGTTATAAGAATGGGCATGAGGTTTCTGAAGAAACATTACCGTCTGGTTTTGTTCGTTTCTTTCCTGACTCTGCTGCTGTCGCCCTCGCGGCTGCCGGCTCAGAGGCAGCCCGCATCTGCGCATGTCAATCTGTATTTCCCGCAGATCGCTGACGGACAGTTCGAAGGAGGCCGCTGGCAGACAGCTCTCACCCTGGTGAACGCAAACCCGGTGGACGTCACGGCGGACATCATCCTTTACGATGGCAGCGGGGGCGGCCTGCAGGTGGATTTCGGCAGCGGCCTGCAATCCAGGCATACCGTCCGCGTTCCTGCGATGGGGTCCGTGACTCTCTCCAGCAGGCCTTCCAGTCTGCCGCTCCGCAGCGGCTGGGCGTGGGTCGATGCCAACGCCCCGCTCATGGGCAGCGCCTCGTACCGCCTCTGGCTGGGGGGCCGCGCGGTCCAGGAGATCACAGCGCCCTCGAGCCTGCCGGTCATCGACTATGTGTCCTACGCCAACCGCGATCTGGGCGTCGCCGTGGCCAACCCGAACAACCGCGTCCTGCGCGTGGAGGCGATCCTTGTGCTGAATGACGGCACGAAGCTGGGCCCTTCCTCGATCACGCTTCCGCCGCGCGGACACACGGCCTTCATCGTGCGCGAAAGGTTTCCGGCGGCCGACGTCCGCGACGGCGTCCTCCTGATTTCGGGGGCCAGCAGGCCGGAGGATGAGTTCCTCGCCTGGACGATGAACACGGACCCGAGCGGCACGTTCTCCAGCCTGCCGCCCGGAGGCGTCACGCCTCCCATCTCGCATTGGGACCGCATCTGGAACGTCTATCTGAGGGTGCTCCACGCCGCCCGATCGACCGGCCTCTTCCCGGGATCCTCGCCGCGTCTCGTCATCCGGTATGAGAAGCAGGTGAACGCTTACGCCAAAGGCGGAAACGAGGTGGGTGTGTACATGGGACTGTCCGAGCTTCTCGGAGACAGCGACAGCGAACTCGCGCATGTGATCGGCCACGAACTCGGCCACATCATCCAGCAGCGGACAGGGGATCTGCGGCTCTGGTATCCGCCCAATGCGGAGCAGGACGCCGACATCTGGGGCACCCTGTTCGCCGTGGCCGCCGGCTATGATGCCTACGCCCTCGCTGGCGCACTGGCCAAGCTCAGCATGGCCACGGGACGCGCCGGGCTGATGAGCCAGCTGTTTGAGGACATCATCCCGGTGGCGGATGCGCACAGATCGTTCAATACCCGCCTGGATCTGGTTTATGATTTCCTGACTGTCCTCTGTTCATCTGATGTCGGCAAACCCTTCTGCCAGGAGTACAAGCGCATCCTGCACCCGCATCTGCCGGATTCGGCTCCGCTCGGCATCGACGAGCTTCTGAAACTGGGTTTCCGCGCCCCTGCTGAAATCCACCCGTTGGCGGAAAACCTCAGGGCGCAGCTTGCCTCGTTCGGGGAAGCCCCAGCCGCCGCCGTGGATTGCGGCAAACGCGACTAAGCTGCCGCGGCGGGCGGGCGTCCGCGCCCCCCGCCGCTTCTACTGCTTGATGATTGTTCCGTCGCGGCGGCGGATCTCGCCCCAGCCCCCGTTCAGCCGCTGCCTCTCGCCGGTTTCTCCGTAACCGTAGGGGTATTTCTTCGCCGCGGTTTCATTCACTTCAATGCCCCAGCCCGGCGATTCGTTCGCGTAGAAATACCCGTTCTTCAGCACCGGGCAGCCCTGGAACACTTCCCGCACCGCATCAGGAAAGAACACGCTCTCCTGGATGCCGAAGTTGTAGCAGGCGACATCCAGCGTGATGTTCGCCATGTGACCCACGGGCGAGACGTCGCCCGGTCCGTGCCACGCCGTCTTCACGCCCATCAGCTCGCCCATCGCCGCGATCTTGCGGCATGGCGTCAGCCCGCCTGCCTGCGAAACATGGATGCGGATGTAGTCGATCAGCCGGTCGCGGATCAGCGGCGTCCACTCGTGCGGGCTGTTGAACAGCTCCCCCATCGCGATCGGCGTCGAGCACTGCTGCCGGATGATGCGGAACCACTCGATGTCTTCAGGCGACAGCGGGTCTTCGAGGAAGAACAGCCGGAACCGCTCGCACTCCTTGCAGAAGCGCACCGCCTGGATCGGCGAGATTCGCTCATGCACGTCATGCAGCAGCTCGACCTCCTCGCCCAGCTCCCTGCGCGCCGTCTCCAGCAGCTTCAGCGCGCGCCGCAGATAGTCTTCGGGCTCGAACATCGGCGCATCGTGCAGCTTCTCCACTTGCCCGGCGCCCGCGCCTGCGCCATAGCCCGCCTGTCCGGGCACGCCCACCTGCACGCGGATATGGCGGAAGCCCTGCGCCATCAGCTTGCGTGCGTTGTCGATCACTTCAGGAATCTCGCGCCCGCTCGCGTGCGCATAGCAGTCAGCCGCTTCCCGGCATTTGCCGCCGAGCAGCTGATAGACCGGCATGCCCGCCATGCGGCCCTTGATGTCCCACAGCGCCTGATCGACGCCGCTGATGCCGTTGTTCAACACTGGCCCGTTGCGCCAGTACGACGAGTTATACATCGCCTGCCAGAGGTCGTCGATGCGGTCGGCGGGCTTCCCTGCAAGGAACGGCCGCAGGTAGCGCTCCACCGCGGCGACCACCAGCTCGGCGCGCTGGGTGTAGGTGCCGCAGCCGTAGCCGTACAGCCCGTCCTGGTCCGTGATCACCTTGACCACGGTCAGCCGCAGCCCCTGCGGCGCGGTGGCGATCACTTGCACGTCGCGGATGCGCGGCGCGGGCATTCCGCGCGCGGCCCGCGCGGCGGTTTCCTGCGCCTTCGACTCGCGCGCCGCCAGCGGGGCGGCGGCCATGGCTCCCAGCAGGCTGCGGCGGTTCATGGCGTCACTTCCCTTCCCGGTCTTCGATCATCCGCTTCAGGCTTTCGATCTCCCGCTCGATCCGGCGTTCCCGGCTGACGAGTGTCAGCACATACACCACGAGAATGGCCCACACGGCGATCAGTCCGTAGGCCAGATACTGGAAATTCCGCGCGGCGGCGTCACCCATAAGCGAAATCCTTTCCAATCAAAAAGCGTGCGCCTCGCGCCGTAATGCGTCGATCTCCCGGGCGCGCTTCTCCTGCTGCATCCGCACCGCAATCAGAATCACCGCGATCAGCAGCAGCGGAACCCAGTTGCCGTACAGCATGGCGCGGTAGGCCGAGTCCATCTTCCCTTCCCCGTACAGCACCGGCTGCGGGTGCTGCGTGCGGAACCACTTGATCGAGAAGAACACGAACGGTACCACCGTGAAGCTTAGGATCGACAGCACGGCGGACAACCGCGCCCGCTGCGCCGGCTCCTCCACCGCCCGCCGCAGCACCAGGTAGCCCGCGTACAGCAGCCAGCACACGAGCATCGACGTCAGCCGCCAGTCCCACGTCCACCAGATCCCCCAGATGATGCGCGCCCAGATCATGCCGCTGATCAGGTTGGCCGCGCCAAAGGCGAGACCCACTTCGGTGGTCGAGACAGCCAGAGCGTCCCAGTGCATGCGGCCTGCCTTCAGGTAGCCGATCGAGGAAATCAGCGCCACAAAAAAGCACAAAAAGCAGGTGAATGCCGCCGGCACATGAAAGAAAATGATCCGGAAAATGGCCCCCTGAAACGCCTCATCCGGCAGTCCGGTCAGCATCACCCAGATGTTGCGCGCCAGCAGCAGCGCCGCCGCGGCGCCCAGTGCATACAGAATCTTCTCTCTCATCCGTTCACCCGATCAGCACAGTCTCCACCAGAGTCACCGACAATGCCGTGAAGATGATATCGAATCCCACCAGCATCCGCAGCCACGCCAGTTGATCTCCCGTGGGCGCCTGCCCCGCCACCAGAGCCGTCGTCAGCTGCATCGCCGCCATCAGGCACGGGATCAGCATCGGATAGACGAGCATCGGCAGCATCAGCTCCCGCAGACGCAGGTTGACCGTCAGCGCCGAAAACATCGTCCCAATCACTGTGATGCCCCACGTGGCCAGCAGGAGCACAACCGCAAGCCACGCCGGCTGCCGCGCCCAGTCCACGTTGTAGAACACCCCGAACACGGGCAGGCAGACGATCTCGATGCCCAGCAGCAGCAGCCAGTTGGCCACGGTTTTCCCCAAGAACAGAGCCGAGGCCGGCACCGGGCTCGTCACCAGAACATCGAGGCAGTCGTTTTCCAGCTCGCGGGCAAAACTCCGGTTCAGCAGCAGCGCGCCGGCGAACGCGAACACCAGCCACAGCAGCCCGCCGCTGATTTCGCGCGTCATCTCCGCCGTGGGATCGAAGGCGAAGCTGAACAGCAGCAGGATCACCAGCGCGAACGACAGCGACGCGTTCAGCGCCTCTTTCGTGCGCAGTTCGCTGCGCAGATCCTTGGCCGCAACCGTCCAGACCTGACGGAGGTACTGCATCAGGATTCTCCGTACGTCCGGTACAGGTAGCCCGGATCATCGAGCATCTCCGCCGTGCGTTCGCCCGCGTGCGCGAGCCTGCCCTTGACGATCAGCGCCACGTGCGTCGCCAGCTCAAGCGCTTCGCGCAGCTGATGCGTCGACATGATGATCGTCGCGCCGGAAGCGAGCGATTCGCGCAGCAGCCCCTGCAGGAGCGCGATGGCGCGGTCGTCGAGCGCCGTGAACGGCTCGTCCAGCAGCAGCAGCGACGGCTTGTGCAGAAACGCGCGCGCCACCGCCAGCCGCTGCCGCATGCCGCGCGAAAACTCGCGCACCAGTCCGTCCCGCACCCGTTCGAGCCCCGTCCGCTCCAGCCACTCCATCGCCGCGCGGTGCGCGTCCGGCAGCCCGTAAAGCGCGGCGAACAGGCGCAGGTTTTCGTACGCGGAGAGCTCGTCGTAAATGCCGATGCCGTGTCCCAGCAAGCCGGTCGTGCGGCGCACTTCCGCTGCAAGGCAATCGCGGCCCAGCACGCGCACCGCGCCTTTGCTGGGCTTCGACAGGCCGGCCAGAATGCGCAGCAGCGTCGTTTTCCCCGCGCCGTTGCGGCCCAGCAGCGCCACGCAGGCGCCCTGGCGCGCTTCAAAGGAAATGCCGCGCAGGGCGGGAAAATCGCCGTAATATTTCCAGACCTGTTCGACGGCCAGGGCGGTCATCGGGCGCTGCGGTTGCCGGCCGCGCCGGACTTGATCCACTGGGCCCAGAAGCTCAGCGCCAGAAACGCGGCCAGCAGAGCCAGCGCGATTTTCCACCAGCGCTCGTAGCCGGGCGGCAGAATGCGCTCGATGCGCGGGCCGTCTTCTTCGCTCTCGCTGGCCGCCGGCGTCTGCGGCAACGCGCCCGAGCCCGAGAGCCGGATCTCATACTCCTTGCCAAGAATGTCGAAGATGGCGGCGCGCGTCGTCGGCTCCTGCCCCAGGTCCTTCAGCGCCGCGCCCTCGGCGCGGATGCCTTCCGGCACGACAAGGCGCACAGGTCCGGGCGGATGCAGAATCCGGCCCTGCAGAACCGTGCTTTCCTGCGCCGGAAACTTGTAGCTGATGTCGAACCGCGTTTCGCCGCCCGGCTTCACCGGAAAGTCGAGCGCAAACAGTCCGGCGCGCACGCGCCGCGGCTCGCGCTCCACCGGAACGCTGCCCGGCGACGTGGCGCGCACCCGCACGTTTTCGCCCGCGGAGGCAGGCGCCGTGAACTGCAGCGTCCCCTGCTCGGGATCGTTCCAGGTGACGTTGGTGGAGTTCTCGAACAGAACCGTCTCGTTGACCACCCACTCCTTGCCGTCGCCTTCCACCAGGATCATGTGCTGGGTGACGCGCACGTCGGGCACGCGCGGCGCGGCGTCGAACACGTCGATCTGCACGTTCGCCGCATTCGCCTCAACGGCGCGCGAGTAGCTCACGCCCTTGTAGACGGCCTGCAGGAGCATGGCGCCCGCATTCGACGTCTTGATCGTGAACCGGCCGTCCTCGCCCGTGCGGGCGCTGCCCCCGGGGGCCATGCCGCCCTGCCCCATCTGCGTGAGATGAACGAACACGCCCGCCTGCGGCTTGCCCGTGGTGCGGTTGATCACTGTGCCGCTGATGTCGGCGAGCGCAGGCAGCGCGGCGAACAGGAGAATCCATGCGCCCCTCATGCCGCGCCTCCCGCCATCGGCTTGCCGCACTCGCCGCAGAATTTCAGCGGCTTGTCGAATTTCGCCCCGCAATGCGGGCATACGGTGCCCGGCGCGGGCTGCGGCGCCGGCGGCTGCTTCGCCGCGGCAGCCTTCCCCGTTTTTCCGGCGGCCTGCGCCTGCATCCGCTCCAGCTCCGCGTTGACCTGGGCGAGCTCAGCCTGCAGCGTGGCTTTCGCCTTCGCATAATCGTCGTCGGAGAGCTTGCCGAGGCCGTACTCGAAATTCAGGTCGCGCAGATTGTCGTACAGGATGTCCCGCTTCTCTTCCAGGTGCGCCCACGGCGGCGGCGCTTCCGCAGGCGGCAGATCTTCAGGCCGGATCAGAAACACAAACGCGAGCACGCCCGCGGTCAGCGCCACAGCCACTGCAAGAATCATCTCGACAGAACCATCTTTCCAGCCGCGGTCGTTCGCAACCCGCCCGCGGCGTCACTGCGCAGGCTCGGGCTGGCGTTCATAGACGCCCACCACCTGCGTCTTCGGGTAAGCATATTTCACTTTGCTCGGGATCAGGCACACGATGGTGCCGAACAGCAGCACGTAAAAGCCGATCCAGATCCAGCTCACCAGCGGGAAGACATAGGCCTGGATGATCGCCGCTTCGGGATCGGACTGGCTCATGCTGGCGAAGTTCAGGTACAGATCCTCGTTCAGCCGCCGGCGGATGGCCACCTCCGATGTCGGCTGCTGCGAGGCGGCGTAAACGCGCCGCTCGGGCTTCAGGTCGCCCACGTATTCGCCATGCCGGTGCACGGCGATCACTGCGCGCTGCCAGGAGTAGTTCGGATTCGAGCCGTCCGTGACTTCCTTCACGTGCAGCTCGTAGGCGCCGATCCGGAAATGCGAGCCGATCTTCACTTCCTCGGTCGTGTCCTTGTTGAACGCCGAACCCGTGTAGCCGATGAACATCAGCACGATGCCCATGTGCACCAGGTAGCCGCCGTAGCGCCGCGTGTTGCGGTGCGTCAGCTCGACCATGGCGCGGACGAAATTCATCTGGCTGCGGGCGGCGATCGAACGCGCGCCTTTGTAAAACTCCATCACCACCGTGGCGGCGACGAAGGCGCACAACCCCAGGCTGATCAGAGCGTAGAAATGCCGGACGCCGAAGGCGATCAGCACGGCCATGGTCAGCCCCATCACGAGCACCGGCCAGCGGAAGGCGCGCTTCAGGCTCTCCCACGAGCTGCGCCGCCACGCGATCAGCGGCCCCACGCCCGTCAGCAGAAGCAGCGCCAGACCGATAGGAATGTTCACCTTGTTGAAGAAAGGCGCCCCCACGGTGATCTTCTCTCCCATCAGGGCTTCCGTGATCACCGGGAACAGCGTCCCCCACAGCACGGCGAAGCAGGAGGCCAGCAGCAGAAGGTTGTTGAACAGGAAGCTCGACTCCCGGCTCAGCACGCTCTCCAGATGCGCCTCGCTCTTCAGATAATCCAGCCGCCGCAGGATCAGGAACACGGTGATCGAGATGCTGATGGCGAGGAAGCCGACAAACCACGAACCGAGCGACGATTGCGCGAAAGCGTGAACGCTGGAGACAATGCCGCTGCGCGTCAGGAAAGTGCCGAAAATGCACAGGAAATAGGTGGCTGAAATCAGCACCATATTCCAGACTTTCATCATGCCCTTCTTTTCCTGCATCATCACCGAATGCAGGAATGCCGTGCCCGTGATCCAGGGCAGAAGCGAGGCGTTTTCCACAGGATCCCAGCCCCAGTAGCCGCCCCAGCCGAGCACCGCGTAGGCCCAACCCTGGCCCAGCATGATGCCGATGGACAGGAAGCCCCACGTCACCAGCGACCAGCGCCTCGTCGTGGCGATCCACGCCTCGCCGGGTTCCCGCTTCAGCAGCGACGCGAAGGCGAACGCGAAAGGCACCACGAATCCAACGAAGCCGAGATACAGCGCCGGCGGATGGATCGCCATCAGCCAGTACTGCAGCAGCGGATTCAGCCCGTTGCCGTCCGCCACGCTGGTGATGCCGCGCCCCACGGCGAGCATCTGGAACGGCGGCTCGACGAACACGTTCAGCAGGCAGAAGAACGTCTGCGTGAACGTCAGCACCGCGATCACCCACGGCATCAGGTTGCGGTGCTTCGCCCGGTTCGTCCACACGACGATGGCGGAATAAAGCGACAGCATCCAGCTCCACAGCAGGAGCGATCCTTCCTGCCCGCCCCACCAGGCGGCGAACTTGTAGACCGCCGGCATGGCGCGGTTGGAGCGTTCCGCAACATAGGCGAAGCGGAAGTCGCTCGTCATCAGGGCGTAGACGAGAATCGCCGATGCCGCCGTCAGCAGCAGGAAAACGCCGTACACCGCGCGGCGGGCGCTCTCCAACAGGAAGGGTTTGTCCTTCCAGCCTCCGATGGAAGAAGCCAGAAAGGCGTACGCTGCAAGGCAAAGCGCCAGCAGCAGGCTGAATGCGCCGAGAGTCTCCATGGATTCCGCTCCAGGGCGTGGATTCGGACTGCTCTACAGCGAGGACCGCGCCGTGCCGGGGTTCAGGGGCTGCGGCGCAGCTTTGCCCGGCGCGGCTTCATACTTCGAGGGGCATTTGGCTGCGATCGAGCTGGCGTGGAAAGTGCCGTCCGGCGCCAGTTTGCCGTCCGCCATCGCCTGCGCTTCGTCCCGGAACGTGTCCGGCAGCGGGTCCTTGCCCGTGTACACCACGTTCAGGGTCGCGCCCCGCTCCTTCTCGCAGATCTGGAAATGAACAGCGGTGCCTTCGCGGCGGATCGAGCCCGCCACGACATCGCCTGTCACGCGCACGCGTTTGCCCGCCTCCGATTGCGGCATCGATTTCAGTTCGGAGATCGTCTTGTAGTACGTCTTCGACTCGCGGATGCCGCTCGCCGCCAGCCAGGCCAGCGTGCCAAGCACTGCGGCCACCAGGATGCCGAATCGCAGGTAGGTCTTCATATGGGGCCCTCGCATTCAGTATAGCCCCATGGCCCCATCATGGACGGGAAAGTGTGATTTCCGGCTCCACCCGGAAGCTCGCCTCGCCGCGCACGCTCTGCACGGCCACGCGCCACGTGCCCGGCTGCGGGCTCGCCACCTCCGCCCGCGCCCCCTCGGCGCGGATCCACTCGCCCGCCGGCGTCACCAGCCACAGGTCCAGCTCCGCCCCCGCATCTTTCCATTCCAGCTTCACTGCCAGCCGCCGCGCGTTGCGCGGAATCCGCAGCGGCCGCGTCCACCATTGCGCGAACGCCGCGGCTCCCTCCCACTCCGTCTTCGTCGGCGCGGAAGAGCTGATCACGGGCGCCTCGGTCCGGTCGTCAAACCGGAAGGGGATGCTGGGCGCGGCGATCGAGGGCAAGCGCGTCACGTGCACATGCACGTGCCTCCCGAAAGAGTAGCCGCTGTTGCCAACCTCGGCCAGAATCTGGCCCGCCTCCACCCGCTGCCCCGTCCGGACGCGGAACGTGCGGGTCTTCAGGTGCGCGTAGTGAGACCATGTTCCGTCATCATGCCGGATCGAGATGTAGTTGCCGAACAGGCGCTGATCCGGCGTCTGGCCCAGCCCGAGATCATGGGCAGCCACGACGCCCGCCCGCATGGCAGCGACAAACCGCCCGTTCAGCGGCGCGAAGTCCCAGGCGTGCAGAGCCCGTCCGTAGTGCGAAAAAGCGCCATAGGGCCGCTGAGTCACGCGCCAGATTTCTCCATCAGGAAACGGCTTCCGGAAGGCGTCCCGGGAGGCCACGACGAAACGCGCGGGCGGGCTCTCGTCGCCGTTCGGATTGCGCAGGATCACCAGGTATTCGCCTGGTTCCAGCGGCCCGGGATCGGCGCGCAGCCGGTTGCCTTCGCGGTGCGCGGCCAGCAGCACGGCCACATAGTCCCAGCCCGCGCTCTCGCGGTAGCGGGCGATGTTGATCGTCGTGTCCGGCTCCGTTCCGAAGGTCTCCAGCAGCAGCCCGTCCGTCCCTGCCGAGACCACGCGCGCCGCCAGGGAGGTGGGTTTGCCCGTGATCTCGAAATCCTTCTCGCGCAAGACCTGACCGCCGGAGACCACCCGCACCCGCCACCGGCCTGGCCGCGTGGCCGGCGCAAAGCCGCCCACCTGCAGCGCGTTCACCACGCACACGGTCCTCCCCCGGGGCAGATCCGTGTACTCGGTCCGTTCAGCCACCTCTCCTGCCGGGTTCAGCCACTCCACGGCGAAAGCCTCGCCCGCAGCCGCCCGCGCCGTGAGCTTCACCAGGATCTGCGGATCGCTGGCCTCGACGGAATCCGCCGCGCGCGACAGACGGCAGGCGCCTTCCACGGCTGCGGGGCCAGTCTCCAGACGGCTGATTTCGACACCCCATGCCGCGGCGGCGGACAGCAGCAGCAGAATGGCCGGACGCGCCACAGTCCTCCATCGGCGTCTCCGGCGATGCGCTTTAGCGGTCCCTGCGCAAGACTCAAGTCTCCGCCCCATCCGGCCGATGAGTCCTGCAGGAGTCTGCATGGCCGGATCTCTTCCTTCAACCAAATTCCAGGACCATTACGCCGTGCTGGGCGTCTCCCGGAAAGCGACGGCGGAGGAAATCCACCGCGCTTACTCGGCGCTCGCCAACAAGCACCACCCGAAGAACGGATCGGCCCCGGACGCCGAAAAGTACGAAGCCGTCACGCTGGCTTACGAGGTGCTCTCGAATCCCGCCACGCGTGAGGCCTTCAACGCGCTCCTGCCCAAAGAAGAAGAGGGCGCGCCAACCCTGTCGCCGCGCAGCTTCTATGAGGCGGTCACCACGGAAGCCAGCCGCCGCATGGCCATTCTGGCCATTCTCTACGAGCGTCGCCGCGCCAACCCTGGCTCGCCCGGCACCCCCGTTCGCGTCATTGAATCCATGGTCAACTTCCCCGCCGAGCCCATGTTCTTCGCCCTCTGGTACCTGAAACAGCGTGGCTGGGTCGGCGTCGACGACAAGAGCTGCCCCATCATCACCGCAGAGGGGATGGAAGTCATCGAACAGAACCCGCCCACGCCGGAGCAGCTTGCCGCCCTGCTGAAACCGCAGTGCGTCGCCGACTGAGCCGCGCCCCGTTCGGCCCGTCGGTCGTGGGATTCCCGCCACCTCCCCCTCTCTGCCCTCCCGCCCTATCGGGCGGCAGACCCGGGCATGATAGCATCGGTGCTGTCAGGGAGGGCTTTGATGGAACGCAGAAAAGCGTCTGATTTCCCGCAGGGACTGCTGGATCTGTTCGATCTCTACGTCCATGGCGACATCGACCGGCGATCGTTTCTTGAGGGCGCGCAGAAGTACGCCACGGGCGCCGTCACCGCGGCCATGCTCTGGGAGAGCCTGCGCCCCAACTATGCCTGGGCGCAGCAGGTGCCGCCCGATGATCCGCGCATCCGCGCGGAGCGCGTCGACGTGGAATCCCCCCAGGGCAACGGCAGGATCCGCTGCTATCTGGTGCGGCCCGCCAAAGCGCAGGGCAGACTGCCTGGCGTCGTGGTGATCCACGAAAACCGCGGCCTGAACCCGTATATCGAAGACGTCGCCCGCCGCCTCGCGGCAGAAGGGTTCCTCGCCCTTGCGCCCGACGGGCTCACCAGCGCCGGCGGATATCCTGGCGACGACGAAAAAGGCGTCCAGCTGTTCCGCGAAGTCGACCGGCAGAAACTGAACGAGGACTTCCTCGCCGCCGCGCGCTGGCTGAGGAAGCATCCCGATTGCACGGGCAGAATCGGAGCCGTCGGGTTCTGCTACGGCGGGGGCGTGGCCAACATGCTGGCCGTGCGGCTCGGCGAAGAACTCGCCGCCGCCGTGCCCTTCTACGGAGGCCAGCCGCCGGCGGCGGAGGTGCCGAAGATCCGCGCCGCGCTCATGCTGCACTACGCCGGGCTCGACAAACGCGTGAATGAAGGCTGGCCTGCATACGAGGCGGCGCTGAAAGAGCACGGCAAGCCCTACCAGGTGTTTTTCTACGAAAACACCAACCATGGCTTCCACAACGACACGACCCCGCGTTATGACGAAGCCGCGGCGAAGCTCGCCTGGCAGAGAACCGTGGCATTTTTCCGGGAAAAGCTGCAGTAAGCGCCGCGGAAGATCTCGCCTTGCGGAACAGTATCCACAGCAGAAGCGGGCGCCCCGGAGGCCGCAGGTCCGGCCGGATTCCGCTCAGCCCAGCAGGCTCTGCCAGTCTTCGTAGCTCAGTCCCGCGCGCAGCCGCACCTCGCGGTCCGACGCTTCCAGGCTGGCTGCCGCGGCGATGCGCAAGGCGGACGGCTCCGGCGCGCGCACCGTCGCCAGTTGCTGCATGGCCGCCAGCCCGTCGCGCACGGCCAGTGCGTCCTGCGCGGTGCGGAACACGCCGGTGGCAGACAGTTCGAGCGTCTCTGACGCGCTGGCCGTGAGGCGCAGCTCTTCCAGCGCGTCGAACACGGGTCCCGCCTTCAGCGGCAGCATCCCGCCGGCCGCCGCTCGCAGCCCTTCCCCGCCCCGCGCCACCAGCCACAGCTCGCAGATCGGCAGCCTCTCCACGGCGCGGATCAGCTCCATCGGCGGCTGCTCGGCTTCCCGGTCCCGGCTGTCGACGATGCGCTCCAGATCCGCGGGACGCCCCATCATGGCCGCGCCGGAGCCGAGAAACAGCACCGCCATCCCGTCCTTCTCCAGCACGTAGTATGTCTTGTAGTTCCGCTTGACGATGCCGGGCACGTCGAACCGGGGCTCCTGCCCGAAAGCGCCCCCGAACTTGCCGCGCAGGAAGGCCACCGACCCGGCGCCGGAAAGGCTCCAGACCACCTCCCACACATCGCGGGCGAGATCCATGCCCGTGCGCTCTTCAAAGCGGCGCAGCACGGCGGGTTTTCGCCCTTCGAGAAAAGGCCGGAACCAGGGAGTCTTTTTGAGCCGGTCGATCCGCAACCCGGCCAGCGCCACGCTGGCGCCAGGCAGCAGCGGCGCAATCGCCGCATCGACGCGGGAGTGGGTAGGCTGGCGGCGGCAGGCTGAAAGACCGCCCAGGCATGAAAGCAGAAATCCCCGCCTCGTCGGCGGGGCCTCCAGCAAATCCCGGTTTGGTGCGGATGAGAGGACTTGAACCTCCACGGGGTTGCCCCCACTAGAACCTGAATCTAGCGCGTCTGCCAGTTCCGCCACATCCGCACGGCTGGCTTGCCTGCCAAACTTCATTTTCGTA
>Ga0101944_10004112_pt1 | contig 18681 bp, 15 predicted proteins | sample DewCreD2012metaG_FD_75245 | JGI IMG/M metagenome (GOLD analysis project Ga0101944, IMG submission 75245) | Hot spring sediment bacterial and archeal communities from British Columbia, Canada, to study Microbial Dark Matter (Phase II) - Dewar... ... | reverse complement strand
CGGTCGAGGGTGCGCCTCGTACACCAGCGGGCTTTGGCTCAGGCCACGCAGGCGGGCGGTTTGCTCCTCGATGACCTTGGGAATTTGAGCATCGCCGGCACCGGCCGGCAGGTCCACCACCCTGGAGAAGCTCAGGCGGGCCGGCAGGGCGACTGCAAGCGGCCATTCACCCCATTGGTGGATCAGCCCCGCGAGGTGTCGCCGGATTTCCTCGGTGGCCAGCAGCCCCTCTTCCCGGAGGTCCACGCGCTTGTGGTCCAGCACCCGCAGGCCGGCGCCGTGCGGCTCGGCCAGCAGCAGCTTCACACACCGCGCCCCCGCGTCCAGGGCGACCAGCCGCCGTTTTGAGGCTGAGGGCAACAGGAACATCGTGGCGCGGTCACTTGGCGGGTGCGTCTTGGTAAACGACGTACTCGCCCTTCTCCGAAATGAGGGTGGCTGTGACGAAGATGAGCAGATAACGGGGCTTGTCCACCTCAGTGCGCCGGCGGAAGGCGGCTCCGATAATCGGGATGTTGCTGAGGACCGGCACGGCCTCGACCATGGTCATGCGCTCGCGCTCCATGACGCCGCCCATGACGACGGTCTCGCCGGATTTAACGACGACGCGCGTGGCCAGTTCCTGGGTGCGGTATTCCGGCAGTTTCAGCACGAACGAATTGAGCACCCTGTTGTTCTGCGCATCGTAGTCGGTGAGCGTGGCAAACGGCACGAGCTGGACATCAGTGTTCACACGCGGGTTGAGGGCCAAAATGATGTGCTGGCCGTCGCCGGCGATGCTGGCCAGCACGTTCAGCTCGGCACCGGCGGTGACCTTGGTGGGCTTGCCGCTCGGCACCCAAGAGGCCGAGGTGTAGTACTGTTGGACGGTTTGCTTGACCTGGTATTCCTCGTAGTAGTACTGGACCTTGCCATCCGAAATGGTGGCCGGGCGGTTGTTCAGCACGGTGAGGCGCGGCGCGCTGATGGTCTGGCTCTCGCCGCTTTGCTCCAGGGCGGTAATGGTGGCGCTGAGCGTCTCGCGGCCCAGGATGTTGGTGAAGACCTCTTGCAGCCCGATGCCCACGGCCGGGACATTGTTGACCGACGGGAAGTTCTGGCTGTTGGCCAGCCCCGTGAAGTCCTGCGGCACGCGGACTTCCTGCTGGCGGCGGCCGGTTTCCCACAGCAGGCCAAGCTGGAGAAAGGCCGGCTTGGAGATGGTCACGAACCTCGCCTCGATCAACACCTGCTGGATGGGCTGGTCGAACTCCTGGATGATCTTCTCCATTACCTCAAGCTGCTCGGGCGTGCCCCGGGCCACGATGAGGTTGTGCTCGTAGTCAATGAACCACTTCGAGCCGGTGAAGAGGTTGGTAATGGCCCGCTCGATGGACGGCGTGGCCGGCGCCTCGTCGTTGACGAATTTCTTGAACTTCTGCGTTTCGCTGACGGTGACGACATTCTGCGCGCGGGTCTCGGTGCGCACGGCCTCCTCGGCGCCGAGTTGCGCCGGCAGCACAAAACCTTTGCGCAGCCGGTAAAACCGGGTCTCCTCCATGAGCTTCTTGGGATCCTTGGCGTCGGTCACCCACACCAACTCGGGACCGACCTGAAACTGCACGTCGTAGTTCCGGGAAATGTATTTGAAAAACTCGGCCAGGCGCACCTTGTCCAGGTTGACGCTCAGTGTTTGCTTCAAAACCGGCAGGGACTTGTCGGCCACGATGTTGATCCCGGAGGTCTGGCTGAGGTTTACGATGAGGTTTTCCAGCGAGACATTGTCCAAGTGGATGGAGACTTCCTTGTCGAGGATTTTGGCCATCGGTCCGCGTGCTGCCTCCAAATCGAACAGCGGCCCCTTCTGGATATTCGTTTTGCCATAAGTCTCCGGGATGTATCGGGCGCTCTCGATTTTGTCCACCGTGTCCCGGATGTCCTTGCTGGCGGGCAGGCCGCGGTCCTTCTGCTCGGCCAGCAGGCTGGGTATGGTCGGATTAAACACCGAGCTCCGGGCATCCACGCTGCGGATCTTGTCCTCCAAGGCCTTTTCTCGGACACGCTGCTCCTGTTGGCGCACCCAGGCGTGCACGCGTTGGACGGAAGGATCATTGGGCGCTTTGGCCAACAAGGCCTCGGATTGTTGGCGGGCTTGCTCCCAGTGGCCTTCGCCGGCCAGCGTCATGATCGCCTCGATTTCAGCGTCATGAGCGGGGCTGTAACGGACCTTGGCGGGCGGGCTTGCGGCGGCAGGCGGCTCGCCCGCAAAGGTGGCCGGCTGACGCGCCGTCTGGCGGCAGGCCGGTTGAAACAGCAACAACACCGCCCCAACAACCAACGCGGCTGCGCGGGATAATCTGACCATTTTGAGAGTCATGGACGCAGGAGATAGTTGTTCGATTCACGTCATCATCCCGATTTTGCGTCAGCACTTGCCTCCTTGGCAACGAAATCCCTCAGAAATTCAGTGCCGGACCCGAATCGCTGCCGATCACCGCGAATGACCCGGCCGGGGAGCTGAAACGAAGGGCCAAGTCGCAATGACATTGGCCGGTTCCGTCCGCAGATTGCGTCGAGTCCATTGCCCGCGCCGCGTCAGTGTGCCGTCTGCTCAAGTTGTAATCGTGCGTTCCCGCACTTCCCGCGAAGTCGCTGCGGCCCGCCCCCCCAACAGCCGCCTCCCCGAAACACTTGCCACTTGCAAACCGGAGCATCCCGCCAAGAATACGCGGGAGCGTCAACGGCTGGTCGGCTGCCGAGAGCCGGGCCGACACGGCGATGACGCGGCCTGAAGTCTCTGGCGGATGAGGGTTTCCAAGAAAACCGATTACGCGTTGCGCGCCCTGTTCACACTGGTGGAACACTATGGCCGCGATCCGATCCCCATTCGCGAGTTGGCGCGGCGGAACGACGTGCCCAAGCGTTTTCTCGAACACATTATGCTCGAGCTGAAAGCGAAGCGCTGGGTCAGGAGCGTACCAGGGGTTCGTGGGGGCTATGTGCTGGCCAAAAAGCCGGAGCAAATCATGCTGGGGGAAATCGTCCGCCACTTCGACGGCATTATTGCGCCAATTGAATGCGTTTCGGTCTCCGGTTACATGCGGTGTTCCCAAGAATCGGTTTGCCGGTTTCGTCGGGTCTTCTTGGATGCGCGGAATTATGTCACGGCACTGATGGACGGCGCTTCGCTGGCCGCGGTGGCCAAAGGTTTGCCGGTAACCCAAAGTGAGGTTTTCGCCCCCGGTTTCATCGGCGGCGAAGGTATTTGAACCCGCCCGGCTGTCTCTGAATTGACCGGCGTCTTCGCTGCTGGAAATTTTTCAAAAAAACTGTTGACATGAAATCTGGGAACTATATATTGACGACCAGATTGGTCGTTATTGACTATCTGCCAAGCTGACTGTGGGTGACGTTGGTAGGCAGTATTCTCAGTCAGATATCGGCTTAGACATAGATAATCTGGGATAGCATTTGAGCAGTTGTTTGTGCAGCGAAATACGACCATATCGGTCGTATATTAAAGAGCGAAAAGAAATCGTCATGAAAGCATCTCAACATCGTCCGGGCAGCAGACTGTCGACGGCGCGCCTTGGCAGGTTGATTGGTGTGCTTGGGGCGGCGGCTGCGATGTCTGTCTTCGAAACACCAGCGGCGGACTGCACGGGGGTAAGCGCCGGGTCAACGCCCACAGAGGCTGCTGCGCCGGACTCGGCGCAAGCCCGGGCGGGGAAACAACCGCCACTGCCGTTGCACCAGATTGAAGGCAACGGGGGGATTTTCTCGACCCTTTCCGCCTACATCGTCAACCCGCCGCGGAACGGAGAGGCGGTTGGTCGGCCCAGCATTGGCTTTGCCTACGTGGATCTCGGTCATGGGCAAAACTTGGTGGCGCTGACGTTGACCGAATCGCCGTGGAAACGGTTGGAACTAGGCTACGGTTGGAATCGGCTGGGCTTGGGTGACCTGCCGTTGGCGATCAAGGAGGCCACAACGGTGAGCATCAGCCGGACGGACGTCCACCTGCATAACTTTAACGCGCGCCTGCAGTTGTTGAGGGAGGGCGGGTTCGACCGAAAATGGATTCCCGCCGTTACAGCGGGTGTTCATTACAAACACAACGACGGTATCAGCCGCATCAACAGCGACTTGGGCGGCGCGCTACACAGCGCGGGCATCGCGGACAACAACGGGGTTGATTTCACGCTTTATGGCTCGAAGTTGTTCAGCCAACTGCCTCGTCCGGTGTTGGTCCAGCTTGGCGGGCGCGCTACCAAGGGCGTGTGGAATGGTCTGGGCGGGTTCACTGACGACTACGGTTTTCTTTTTGAAGGCAACGTGGTCGTGTTCGTTACCGGCAATCTCGCTTTGGCCGCCGAGTACCGGCAACAGCCCAACGACTACGCGCCGATTGTTTCCGCTGGCGGCCCGCTCGTTGGCAAGTCTGGCGACTGGTGGACGCTTGACGCCGCCTACGTCGTAAGCAGACACCTGACGGTTGCGGCAGGTTATGGCCACTTCGGCGGTGTCTTGAACCATGACGCGAACGGTGTGTGGGGCATTACCACCAAATGGGAGTTTTGACCAACCTCTGAAACCGAAACCATCAACCGCAAGCAAATCCATGAGCATACCTCGTAACAACCTCAGCACGCTGGCGTTGCACGCCGGCCAAGCCCCCGATCCGACCACCGGCGCGCGCGCCGTGCCGATTTACCAGACGACGTCGTACGTGTTCAGAAGCACCGACCACGCCGCCAATCTGTTTGCCCTGAAGGAATTCGGGAACATTTACACCCGGATCATGAACCCGACCACCGACGTCTTCGAGCAACGCATCGCGGCGTTGGAGGGCGGGACAGGGGCGTTGGGGGTGGCCTCCGGGCAGGCGGCCATCACGTATGCGTTGCTGGCCATCACGCGGCTGGGCGATGAGATTGTCGCCGGCAACAACCTCTACGGCGGGACCTATCAACTGTTCCACTACACGTTCCCGAAGTTGGGGCGCACGGTAACGTTCGTGAACTCGCGTGATCCGGTGGCGTTTCGCAGGGCCATCACGCCGAAGACCCGCGCGATTTACGTGGAAACCATCGGCAATCCCAAACTGGACGTGCCGGACTTCGAGACGATCTCCCAAATCGCGCACGAGGCCGGCGTCCCGCTTGTTGTGGACAACACGGTGGGTGTTGGGCTGGTCCGGCCTTTTGATTACGGCGCGGACATCATTGTCAGTTCCGCCACCAAGTACATTGGGGGGCACGGCACAAGTATCGGCGGCGTGATTGTGGATTCCGGGCGATTCAAGTGGAACAACGGCAAGTTCCCTGAATTCACGGAGCCTGACCCGAGCTATCATGGCCTGGTTTATTGGGACGCGCTGAACGACGTGCCCGGCATGGGTAACGTGGCGTTCATCCTCAAGGTGCGTGTGACCTTGTTGCGCGACATCGGCGCGGCGCTCAGTCCCTTCAACGCGCACCAGTTCTTGCTTGGCCTGGAAACGCTGCCGTTGCGTCAGCGCCGGCATTCTGAAAACGCGCTTGAAGTCGCCCGCTGGCTCAAAAGCCATCGGTTGGTCACCTGGGTGACCTATCCCGGGCTGCCCGATGATCCGAGCCACAAAGTGGCGTCGAAATACCTCAAGACCGGCTTTGGCGGCATTGTGGGTTTCGGCATCAAGGGCGGTTTGGAAGCCGGCAAGAAATTCATCAACTCGGTCAAGTTGCTCTCGCACTTGGCCAACATCGGCGACGCCAAAAGCCTGGTCATTCATCCGGCTTCGACCACGCACCAGCAATTGACGCCACAGGAGCAGGCCGAGACCGGCGTCACGCCCGACTACGTCCGGCTGTCCATTGGGCTGGAAGATGTGGAAGACATCAAGGCCGACATTGATCAGGCGCTACAGGCTTCACAACGCTGAACACCCGTTTGGCGGACCAACACGTCACGCACACCAAAACCAACAATCCCATCACCGGAAGAACCTATGAGCCACATCCTGAATGAAGTCCTGAACGCAAACGCCGCGTATGCAGCGACATTTGGAAACAAAGACAAACTGGCCCTGCCACCGGCGCGGCGATTCGCAATCCTCACATGCATGGACGCGCGGCTTGACCCGGCCAAGTTCGCCGGCCTGGCCGAGGGCGACGCCCACGTAATCCGCAATGCCGGCGGGCGGGCCAGTGACGACGCCATCCGGTCGCTGGTCATCTCGTACAAGCTGCTCGGCACGCGAGAATGGTTCGTCATTCACCACACGGACTGCGGCATGGAAACGTTCACCGACGAGGTCATGCGCAGATTGCTTGCCAGCAGCCTGAAAACGGCAACGTTGGACGCCTCCGGATGGCGCGACCCGGGGCCGGGTCCCGGCTCGACGGAGGGGGACTACGTGGACTGGCTGACCATCGCGGACAACCCCGGGAGTGTTGTGGCTGATGTGCGACGGATTCGCAACCATCCGCTTGTGCCCGGCGAGATTCCGATTTATGGGTTTATCTACGATGTCAAAACCGGCAGGCTGGTGGAAGTCCCGGCCGCGATGCGCGAAGGCCGGCCGCGCGCGTAGCCCAATTTGCCCGTCATCGGGGTGGAACGCCGGCAACAGGCTCGGATTCCAGAAAGCGCGCTTCCATGGTCACGTCGAAAGAAATGCAGCATCCGCCCCAAGCTTACAGAGACCGTGAGGGCGATGGCAGGCCATGGAGTCGCGTCCAGCCTGCACCGTTTGACGTGCCACGGAAGCCGAAACGAGCCCCCGCCCCGGCCATGGAGGTTACCCCAGGATCGAGTCTGAGCACTGCTGTCCGAGGATCGCGGTCCTGGGCCGCCCCGATCAACCCCCGGCAACACCGCCAGGCAATTGTCAACCATCAACCAACCAACTCTCATGGCGCGCATCTACAACGACATCACTGAAACCGTCGGCAACACCCCGCTGGTGCGCTTGAATCGCACCGCAAAGCAACACAGGGCATGTGCCGATATTCTGCTGAAACTGGAGTTCTTCAATCCGCTGTCCAGCGTCAAAGACCGCATCGGCGTGGCGATGATTGACGCCGCCACGCGCGCCGGCCAGATCAAGCCCGACACCGTGCTCATCGAGCCGACCAGTGGCAACACCGGCATTGCGCTGGCCTTCGTAGCCGCCGCACGCGGGTTGAAGCTGATTCTGACCATGCCGGAGACGATGTCCCTGGAACGCCGGAAACTGCTCAAAATCCTGGGTGCCAAACTGGTTCTGACCGAGGGCGCCAAGGGCATGAGGGGTGCCATCGAAAAAGCCGAGGAACTCCATGCCAGAATCCCCAACAGCCTCATCCTCCAACAATTCGCCAACCCCGCCAATCCGGCGGTTCACCGTCGCACCACGGCCGAGGAAATTTGGCGGGACACCGACGGCAGCGTGGATGTTGTGGTCGCTGGCGTCGGCACAGGCGGCACGCTCACCGGCATCGCCGAGGTCATCAAAGCGCGCAAGCCGACCTTCAAGGCCATCGCGGTTGAGCCGGCCCGCTCGCCCGTCCTCTCCGGCGGCCAGCCCGGCCCGCACAAGATTCAAGGGATTGGCGCCGGCTTTGTCCCGGCGGTTTTGAACACCGAAATCATTGACGAGGTCATTCAGGTCAAAGAAGAGGACTCCGGGCCAATTTCCAAGCAGGTCAACGAACTGGACGGCATTCCGGTTGGCATTTCCAGCGGGGCGGCCATCTGGGCCGCCTTGCAGGTCGCCCGGCGACCGGAAAACCAGGGCAAACAGATCGTTGTTATCGTTCCGTCCTGCTGCGAGCGGTATCTAAGCTCGTGGTTGTTTGCCGACGTGGATGCGGGGAGCGACCCCGTGCCCTGAGGGCCAGTCTGAACAATTAAAACTCTCGGGATGCGCGCCGGGCCGATACCTCCGGCGCCCAGGGGCTGGCACGCCGGCTTGGGGCAAAGATATCCGGAAATGAGATTGCACCGTCGGCGCGGCAGAGAATACTTCCCGGGGCGTGGCGTCAGCATCGTGTTTGTTTCCCTGCTGTGTGGCAGAGAAACTCGGCCGCACCGACACGTGTTGAAGCCAGCCCTTGGGACGACTGTGAATCTGCTGAATCTGTTGGCGCGAGGTGTTATCGCGGAAACGGGACGAGCTTGGATGCCCTGCCGGCTCTGGCGCTGGCTGAAGGCGGTGCGCCTACCCCGGCTCCCCCATCGCGAAAGCCCCGACCACGCCGCCTTTGGAACCGCGCTGCTGTTGCTACGACCCCATCGCCAGGACCACCTCACCGTCTGCGCAGCAGACCGGCAACTTGCCTTACAGCCTGGTAGGGCGCGTGCCCGGGCGGCGGCTGGGGCGGGCTTGGTCTTGGCTCTGGCTACCGGCGCGTTCGCCGAAACGCTCCTGCTCAAGGGCGCCACGGTCCACACGGTGTCCGGCCGGCCCATCCCGGCGGGCGAGGTTTTGGTTCGTGACGGCAGGATCGCAGCGGTGGGCAAAACCTTGAGTGCCGCCGAGGCCCGGGGCGTTGACCTGTCCGGGCTGCACCTGTTCCCGGGCATGATCGCACTGGACACCACCCTGGGCTTGACCGAGATCGGCGCGGTGCGCGCCACGCGCGACGATCGCGAGGTGGGCGACTACACCCCCGATGTGCAGTCGTGGATCGCGGTGAACCCGGACTCGGAACTGCTGCCGGTGGCCCGCGCCAACGGCGTGGCGTATTTCGAGCCGGCGCCCCGCGGCGGTGTGGTGGCGGGCCAGTCTGGCTTGGTGGCGCTGGACGGCTGGACGCCGGAGCAAATGACCGTGCAAAAGCCGCTGGCCCTGCATGTCTATTGGCCGGTCATGGACCTGGACACCACGCCTCGCGAGCTCGCACGCGACAAGAGCAAGTGGAAGTCGCTCGACGAGCAGGCCAAGGAACGCGCCGCCAGGCTCCGGGCGCTGGACGACTTCTTTAAAGAGGCGCAAGCCTACGCGAAGGCCAAAGAGGCCGCGAGCAAGGGTCAGGCGCAAGCCCCCACGCCCGATCCGGCCTGGGAGGCGATGCTGCCCTTCGTGCGCGGCGAGCGCCCGCTCATGGTCCACGCCGACGAGGTCCGCCAAATCCGCGCCGCCGTGGCCTGGGCGGCTACCAATCGCTGGAACATCATTCTGGCCGGCGGGCGCGATGCCTGGCGCGTGGCCGATCTGCTGGCCCGCCACCGCGTGCCGGTGCTTTACGAGCACGTCTTCACCCAACCGATCCGCGACACCGACCCCTACGACGCCCAGTTCCGCGCGCCGGCCGTGCTGCAAGAGGCGGGCGTGACCGTGGCCTTTGGGTTGAGCCTTTACAGGGATTCGCTGGTCAAGAACCTGCCCTACGAAGCAGCGCAGGCCGTGGCGTTTGGCCTGCCGGCCGAAGAGGCGCTCAAGGGCGTCACGCTTTATCCGGCCGAGCTGGCCGGCGTCGCGAACCGCCTCGGCTCAATCGAACCGGGCAAAGAGGCCACGCTTTTCGCCACCGACGGTCACATACTGGACATCCGCGCCAGCGTGAAACGGATGTGGATCGCCGGCCGGGAGGTCAGCCTCGAAAGCCGGCACACCCGGCTTTACGAGAAATACAAGAACCGGCCCAAGCCGCCCGCGGCCGGAGGGAGTTATGAAACTCGGCATTGATCGTTTGCTCGAGGACACGAATCTGCGACAGGACCTGAAAGGCCGCCGGGTGGCATTGCTGGGGCATCCGGCGTCCGTGACCTGTGACACGCGGCACACCTTGGATGCCTTGGCGGCGTGCGGCGATCTCCGGCTTACTGCCGCCTTCGGTCCCCAACACGGCATGCGCGGCGACAAACAGGACAACATGATCGAATCGGATGATTACGTTGACCCTGACCTCGGCCTGCCGGTGTTCAGCCTCTACGGCAAAGTGCGGCGGCCCACGCCCGCCATGCTCGACACCTTTGACGTGTTGCTGGTGGATTTGCAAGACGTCGGCACGCGCATTTACACGTTCGTCACCACGCTGGGGTACATGCTGGAGGCCGGCGCCGAGCACGGCAAAAGCGTGTGGGTGCTGGACCGGCCCAATCCTGCCGGCCGCCCCGTCGAAGGCACGATGCTTGAACCCGGCTGGGAAAGTTTTATCGGGGTCGGCCCGTTGACGATGCGGCACGGATTGACCCTGGGCGAATTCGCCCGATGGTACGTGGCGCACCAGCGCCTGCAGGTGGACCTGCGCGTTATTCCGATGGACGGCTACCAACCCGACGCGCCGCCGGGGTACGGCTGGCCGGTGTTCGAGTTGCCGTGGGTCAACCCCAGCCCCAACGCCTCCAGCCTCAACATGGCGCGCTGTTTTCCCGGCACGGTGTTGTTTGAAGGCACCACGCTGTCCGAAGGCCGCGGCACGACCAATTCCTTGGAACTGGTAGGCGCGCCGGACGTGGATTTTGGTCGCGTGTTGCGCCGGGCAGAAGCCCTCGCCCCGCAATGGCTCACCGGTTGCCGGCTGCGGCGCTGTTATTTCGAGCCCACCTTCCAGAAGCACAAAGGCAAGCTCTGTTCCGGCGTCCAAATCCACACCGATTATGCCGGTTACCGACCCGAGGCTTTCCATCCGTATCGGTTGGGCGCCCTGCTCCTGAAAGCCCTCCGACGGGAGTATCCCGACTACCCGCTTTGGCATCGGCAGCCCTATGAATACGAAACCGAACGGCTGGCCATTGACCTGTTAAGCGGCGGCCCGTTCTTGCGCCAATGGGTGGATGAACCCGGGGCCACGCCCGCCGATTTTGAAGCCCGGCTCGTCCGGGACGAACGGGCGTGGGCAGAAATCCGCCAGCCGTTCCTGATTTACTGAGCAAACTGCCCCCGACCGGGACGGTGGAGCGCACGAGACGCGTCCGAACTGCCGCCCGGCGCCGAGTGAAAAAGGGAGCGGCGTTTCGTCTCCGCCGACTTGTTCGCCCGGGCTGGTTTCATTCCCGCCGGCGGGCCGGGGATGCAAGATTCGGATTGCAATCCGCCGCGGCCCTGCTCATCGTGTGGGGCGTACAGGAAACCGCAACCGTCAACACACGACAACCATGGCACAACAAGTATTCCATCCGAGCATCGAGGGCGCTCAACACGGCGCCAAGAGTCTTGCCGACTTTCTGGCTTACGCCAAACGGTCCGGAGCCACGGGGGCTCAACCCTCCAACTACATGCTCCAAGGTGGCAAGCTCTTCAAAACCGCCAAGGAAATCAAAGACACCTTTGCCCAGGCCGGCATGACGCTGGACGGCATTTCGTGTCACTGCCCGTTCTGGGTGCACACGACCGCCTGGACCGGCAGCCCGAGCATCCGGCCGTTCATTCCGGCCGACGTGGCCAAGAAGTCGCCGGCTGAGATCGAGAAGTGGGCCGAGAATTATCTGCTGAAGCTGTTCGACCTGGCCGCCGAGCTGGAGGTGAAGGTCCTGCCCATGTTCTGGGGGGTGGCCTTTGGCTGGGAGGTGGCCACGGGTTATCCGTGGGGCTTCTGGGCCGGCAGCGACTTTGACCTGATCAAGGAAGGCAAGGAACGCTTCGTCAAGAAGACCGCCAAGCTGCGCAAGGAAGCCAATGCGCGCGGCCTGTTCCTCTGTCATGAAATCCATCCCGGCACCGCCGCCATGTGCGCGGACGATTTCAACATGCTGGTGGCGATCTGCGACGGGGACAAATGCCTGGCGGTCAATGCCGACCCGTCCCATTGCTGGGAAGGGGAGAGCTGGGAGACGCGCTTCCTGAAGGTGGGCGCCCGCGTCTATGGCGCGCACATCAAGAACTTCGTCATCCGCCCCGGCTTCCCGCTCCGCGCCATCGAGTCGAGCTGGCCCAAACGCGCCATGCAGTTTGTGGACCTGCCTTCCGGCGAGATCAACATGCAGCGCTATGCCGAACTGCTCATTCACATCGGCTACCCGGCCCGCTACTGCCAGGTCATGAACCGACCGACCGCCCCGCTGGTGGTCGAAGCCGAGAGCGCGCACAAGGACCTCGATTACACCAGTGCCAACGGCATCGCCTACGTCCGCGACCACCTCACCTGGCCGATGGCAGCCGGGTCGTTCGAGGACGGCATGGGGGCGTAGTCCGGCCGTGAGCTGCCCCGGCCCGAACAGGGCCGAGCCGACAGTGTCCACTACCAGGCGCCGCGCCGATCCAGGAGGGTCGGCGCGGTTTGCTGTCTTGACGCAACGACTTCGGCAGGCCGCACGCCCTGGCCGCGCGAAAGGTCCGTGCCAGCGCGTGTCCTGGCGAGACGTCCCTCCCGGGCCGCGCACCTCCCGGGCTGACGACAAAGCCCGGGGACTGAGACATTGACCGGGCATGTGCGCCTTTGTCAGAGTTGGGCATGAGACAGTTCGCTGGCTGGCCGACGGCCCGGGGCTGCGGTGTTGATCGGAGAAGTGACGAGGCCCCGCGCCGTTGGAAAGCCGGAACGGCACGCCGACCTTGGCGATGAGACAGGTCACCCAGCACGGCGAGGGCCGCTCGCGCCTGCTGAAGCGGCTGATCTGGGGGCGCAACCCCCGACGCACGCTGCTGCGGGCAGCCTTGCTGGCTGCCACGGCCTTCGTCCTGTTCCGCTTTCTGCTGCTCCCGGTGCAGGTGCGCGGCCAGAGTATGTGGCCCACCTACCGCGACCGGAGCTGGAACTTTGTCAACCGCCTGGCCTACTGGGGCGGTGCGCCCCGGCGAGGTGACGTCGTCTGCATCCGCTTCACGGCCGGCGAGCACATCCTGATTCTCAAAAGGGTGGTTGGGCTGCCCGGTGAGGCGGTTGCCTTCCGCGCCGGCCGTCTCTTCATCAATGGGCAACCCATCGAAGAGCCTTATGTCCGCACGCCTTGCGATTGGGACGAGCCGGAGCGACGCCTCGGGCCAGACGAGTACTACGTGGTCGGGGACAACCGCGCCATGCCGGCTGCCGACCACTGGCACGGGATTACCGACCGGTGGCGCATCGTGGGCAAGGTGTTGCGATGAGAGCGGGCTGGCGTCTTTTGGCACTGGTCGCGGGCGTGGCAGCCGGCGTCTGGCTTTGGAGCACTCTTTTCCCCCATCCGGAAAAGGTGATCCGAGCGCGCCTGAGCGAAATCGCGGACTTGATGTCCTTCCCCGCCAACGAGCCGCCGTTGGCGGCCATGACCGAGGTGCAGCAACTCTGCGCCCGGCTCAGTCCGGACATCGAGGTGCGGGTGGACGCCCCGGGTTTCGGCCGCCATACGCTGCAGGGCCGCGACCGCATTCGCGAAGCTGCCCTGCAGTTCCGGTCGGCCGTCAACGGCGCCCACGTCCGATTCCCGGATATCCGGATCAACCTGCATCCTGACCGCCGGGCGGCCGAGGTGTTCGTAACCGTGGCAGCCCGGCTGCCCAGCGAACCGGACCCGGTGGTGCAGGAAATGCGCCTCGAAATGCGCAAACTGGGGGGCGATTGGCGACTCGCCCGCGCGGAGACTGTGCGTCCCCTGCGCTGAAGCCTGGCCGGCCGAGCGCACGGTCCCGGCTCGGCGCTATCCTGACGTGGCCGCAGCCTGTGGGCCGCACTCCTACGCAAACCGGTATTGTCCGGGAATGGCCACCTTCGGGAACGGCAGCGGGCCGAACTCGTACTTGTCCGGGCCGAGGCGCATTTCGGAATTGAGGGCCTGCTCCCACTCGATGGTCTTGCCGCTGTAGGCCGATTCGCGGCCCATGATGCCGGTGAGCGTGGACTCGGCAACGGCCTGCGCCTCGTTGAGCGGCTGGCCCGCCCGAATGCTGGCGATCAGGTCCTGGTGCTCCTGTTCGTAGGCATTGACCTCTTGGTCGCGGAAGCGCCAGTTCTCGCCGCCCTGGACGCGAATCCAGTTGGCGCAGTTGCTCGAGCCTTTCGTGCCCACGATGAACTCGGCCACCAAGTTGTCGCACCGGTCCATTTGCCGGCACTGGCTGAACACGCGCACGCCGTTGGGGTACTCGTATTCCACGGCGAAGTGGTCGTAGATGTGGCCGTAGTTGTCATTGGGCCGCGCCTGGCGGCCGCCCAGACCCCTGGCCCGGATCGGGTGCGTGCCCAGCACCCAGTTCATGATGTCCAGGTTGTGCACGTGCTGCTCGACAATGTGGTCGCCGGACAGCCACGTGAAATAATTCCAGTTCCGCAACTGCCACTCCATGTCGCTCCACTCCGGCTTGCGTTCGATGACCCAAATGACCCCGCCGTTCCAGTAGCAGGTACCGTAAACAAACTCACCTACCATGCCGTCGCGCAGGCGTTTGACGGTCTCATTGTAACCGCGCATGTGGCGACGCTGCGTGCCGGCTACGATGCCCAGTCCCTTTTCCCTGGCCAGTTTGCCCGCTTCCATCACCAGCCGCACGCCGGGGGCGTCCACCGCGGCCGGTTTTTCCATGAACACGTGCTTGCCGGCCTCGATGGCGGCCTTGAGGTGTTGCGGGCGGAAATGGGGCGGCTCGGCCAGGATGACGTAGTTAACCTCCGGCACGGCCAACAGCTTTTGGTAGGCGTCAAAACCCACAAAGCAATGTTCCGGCGGCACCACCACACCCAGCTTGGCCAGGTTCTCGCGGCAGGTTTGCAGCCGGTCGGGAAACACGTCCGCCAGGGCCACGACCGACACGTTCTTGTACTTGCGCGTCGCGCCTGCCTTCACGGTTTCGGTGTGGTAGCCGGCTTGGGGATAGACGACCTCGGTGGCGGCCCCGAGGGCGTCGAGGGCTGCGCCGCCGCCACGACCGCCACAGCCAATCACCCCGATGCGGATTGGGTCATCCGGGGCGGCCCGGCTGGTGAGCACAAACGGGAATTGTCCGACGACCGTCGCGCTTGCGGCTACCAAGCCGGACCGTTTGAGGAACGAACGCCGTGAAACCGTAGGGTGCGAAGGTTGCATAGGAGTATTGCTCGTTTTCATGGTTTGAACGTTTCAGTCGCTTGCGGGACTGTGCCCCAGCAGCCGCGGGCGTTCAAACCAAATCCCCCCCCGAATCGTTGACCGTTCACCGACCGCGCTGGCAAGCTGGGGAAACCGGCCGGCTGCAAGCACCGACATCGTGGGTAATTGGCGGCGCCCCGGGGAGATGGTCATTGTGCCTGAAGGCACCTGTGCTGTTGACCTGGCTGCGTCGGCTCCAAAAATACCGAAGGCGGAGGAGACCTCCGCCTTCGACGCCGATGATGTGCAGCGAAAAGCCGTCAGACTCGACGCCGCAGCAACAGCGCCATGCCCCCCAATCCCAAGAGCGCCAAGCTCGATGGCTCGGGCACGACATTGATGAAGTAGTCCACGGTGTTGAGGAAGACCTTCGCTCCGTCCGCCGTCAGATCAAAGATGCCGGCCGTCTCCGAGCTTACACCGCTGGCCTCCCGGCTACCGCTCAGGAAGGACATCCGATAGCCGCCGAGTATATTGGTGCGCCCGGACGGCGTCACAACGCTGCCGATATCCCAAAGCGCGATCATCGGTTTGCCGAAGGTGGGATCGCTAGCCGTTACCACGGTCGCCAGCACGGTGGGATTCCCCTCCAACGGGTCACTGTTGACCGAGATGCCGCGGCAGGTGACCGTGTTGGTACCGACAACGTACGTCACGATGTTGGCGAACGGGTTAAACATGTTCCCTGTACCTCCATCGAGCGGCACGCCGGCGAAAATCGGGTGCAGCCCGGCCGGTTTCAAGGTGATCGTGCCCGCAGTATCCGGAATGTTGTTACCGGACGCAAAACCGAGCCGGCTGTCACGCAGGGTGTAGCCGCCCATGTCGAGCACCTTGGTGGCCAGCCCGTTCCAAGCGGCCGTCTCCGTGGCAGATTGGAATGCACTGCTGGGCACACTGCGGCTGATAATGACCAACGCGTAGTTCCACCCGAAAACGCCTACGTTGAACTCCTCCGTGATGACAAACCGCGTCACTGTGTGACCGTTGGCAGCCAGCAAACTGGTATAGCCGACGTCCGGCGCCTGGGTGAACCCAGCGGCAGCCGCGTTTGCCGAAGGCGTATTGTCAGCCGGGTGAAAGCTCACCCACGCTATGTTCGCGGCATTCACCCCCATTACCATTCCCAAGGCCACGGTGGTCAGTACTGCTATCTTCTTCATAGGTCTTCGCGTGCTTGGCTCGCTCACATGCTCTGATTCCTAACCGTCGCGGGCATTTATATCTGAGTGACGATTGTGTGTCAACAGAAAATTTTCGGGGACAACGCTGTAGGAGACTGGCGATACAATCGCGACCGCCGGCCCGCCGGGAGGCTCACCAACCGGTCCAAACAACTGCGGCTCACTTGGGGGTCAGCAGGATGAACTCCCCGCGGCGGTTCTTGCGCCAGGCGGCTTCGTTGTGTCCCGGATCCACGGGCCGATCCTCGCCGTAGCTGATGGTCAGGACGCGGTCGGGCGCGATACCGGCCGCGATGAGCTGCTCCCGCACGGCCAGGGCGCGGCGCTCCCCCAGGGCGCGGTTGTACTCCTCGGTGCCCCGCTCGTCGCAATGTCCCTCGATTTTCACGGCGTGGGAGGGGTTGGCCCGAAGGTGGGCTGCCACGGCGTCGGCTTTGGACTTCTCGCTGCTCTTGATCACGGCGCTGTCGAAGTCAAAGTAGATGGTTTGGGACTTGAAAATCTCGCGGTCCTCCGGCCAGCCCTCGTAGTTACCGCGTGGGCCGGTGGGGAAACCGGTGGGCGTTTCGGTCACAACCGGGGTTGTCGGCGTGCCGATGATGCCGCCGGGCGGGGGCGCGCTGGGCGGGCTGACGCGCGCGCCGGGCAACGGGGTGATACCCCGGGGGGTCTTCTTGCAGCCGACAACCGGAATGGTCAACACCAATCCGAGGGCGACGAGATTCAGAAACTTCACAGTTTTCATGTTTGGTTATTTTCGCAGAGAGCCGGCCTACCGGGCCCAACTGGGCTGTGAACTGCTCCCCGAAATCCGGGCCACATCCTTGACGTGTTTGGTGGGCACGTCAAGCAAAGACAACACACGGCCGCCGCCCTGGCGGCGGGCGAAGACGACGGTGCGGGAATTGGGCGCCCAACACGGGTCCTCGCCGCTGACCAACACCGTGGCCGGGCCGCCGCCAGCGGGCACGACGCAGATTTCAAAGCCGCCCATTTGCGCGGTGAAAACGATCCACTTGCCGTCGGGTGACCAATCCGGTTCCGAGGGGTTGGACACGCCGGAAGTGGCCAGCCGCTGCGCCGGGCCGCCGTGGGCGGGCACCTTGCAGAGCATCCGCCGGTCCTGGACCTTCGTGGCGAAACAAATCCACTGGCCGTCGGGCGACCAGCAGGGTGACGAATCGTCCTCGCGCGTGGCGGTCAGCCGCTTCAGGTTGCCGCCGTCGGCGTCGCTCACATACACGTCCGGGCTGCCATCCTTGCTGAGAATCATGGCCACCCGACTGCCGTCCGGGGAGACCGCGGCGCTGGTGTTCAAGCCGGAGAAGCGGGCGATGGCGCGCCGCTGGCCGGTGCGCAGATCGTGCCGGAAGATGTCGGGGTTGTCGAACTTGTAGGAGGTGTAGTAGAGGGTCATCTGGCCCGGCACCCAGCATGGGGCGGCGACAATCGAGTTGTCGTGCGTGACCGCCTGCGCATCAAAGCCGTCGTAGTCGCTGATATAAATCTCGCTGCTGCGCCCGGTGTCGCCCTTGAAAGCGATGCGGGTTTGGGCCACCCCTCGCCGACCGGTCACCGCCAGCACCACGTCGTCGGCCAGCGCGTGCGCTTGGCGGCGCAGGGACGCGCCGCCGTAAGCCTTGGAGAAAAGGGGCGTCTTGGAGATGCGATCCAGAAGTGCGCCCTGGACATGGGCGCTGTTGTTGCCGCTCAGCTCAAACTGCGCCTCGGCGGGGCTGACCAGTTGGAAGCCGGCGATTTCCAGGTCGAAGCGCAGCACGGCGGCCACCTCGCCGGAAAACCCGCTCATCGTCAGGGGCACGGCGCGGGTCGCGCCCGGTATCCAGAGGCCCTCTTTCTTGATCTCGATTTCCTGGGCACGGGCGGGTCGCAGCATCAGGGCGGCCAACAGGACGGGCAATGCGACGATGTTTGAGAAGCGTTTCATCCGAGCAGACGTTTGGCTTTGAGGTTAAACCTGAGGGTGAAAGTGCGTTTGTCTTCCTTGGCCCCGGCGGGGAACGGGTGACCGATGGAGCGCACGCGCTCGAGGGTGCGGCGCACCGAAGCATCCACGACCGCGTTGCCGGAGGAGCGGACGATCCGCGCCTCCAGCACTGTCCCGTCGCGGGCAATGGTAACGCTGGCCACCGTCGTGGCCTCGTCATCCTGCACATCCGGCGGCACCAACCACGCGGTGGTGTAAACGGTCTTCACCCATTGGGCGTAGTTGGCGTAGGTCTCGCCCCCCGGGCCCGGAATGCCGACCTCGGTGCTCGAGGAAGCGATTTCGCCAATGCGACTCAGCGCACTGGCAATGGCCTGGCGGCGGGCGTCCGCCGCGGCCCGGCTGGCCGCCGGGGCGTCGGCTTCTTGGGTGTTGGCACTGCTGCGCGCCCCCGGTTTGCGCGTGACCAATTCAGTGCTGACCTCCGGCAGGCGGCGTGTTGGGCCGGGCTGCGCCGCCGGCGCTGGCGCAGGCTGCGGTGCCGGGGCGGGCTCCGCGGCTGGGGTTGGCGGCGGAACGGCGGGCGCCGACTTGACCTCCGGCGGCGGGATGACCGGAGGG